>Ga0247823_10000325_pt1 | contig 41659 bp, 62 predicted proteins | sample 13C_PalmiticAcid_2_FD_192426 | JGI IMG/M metagenome (GOLD analysis project Ga0247823, IMG submission 192426) | Soil microbial communities from agricultural site in Penn Yan, New York, United States - 13C_PalmiticAcid_Day30 | ecosystem: Environmental > Terrestrial > Soil > Agricultural land... | reverse complement strand
AATCCTGCTACGTGGTGCTGCCGTTTCCGACAACAAAAAAGGCGAACCCTGGTTCGCCTTTTCGATGGTGGTGGGTGCTGACGGGGTCGAACCGCCGACCTACGCCTTGTAAGGGAATAAAAAACCCTTTCAGATCAATGACATAGGAACTTCACCAACTCTGTGCCACCAACTGGTGGACAGGGCGTGCCGCATTTTACCCGGCGCCCAGCGTTCAGTCGCCGAAGTACCGCCCGGTGAACTCGTCCATTGCGCCTCGAAGTTCCTCGTCCCTAGCTTCCAAAGACTCGGCACGATCAAGCTCGGCGACCGTAGGCCCTTCCTCGCCCGCTCGGAACTTCGCCGTGCACAAGCCCCTTGCTTCCAGGGCATCTACGTGGACCTCCGCCCACTCGGAGTGAAGTTTCTGCCATGCCTGCCTAGCTTCATTGAGGTCCATGTCGCTCTCCGGTCAAAACGCCAGTATGGGCCGAACTGGCGACGACCGGGGAAAGCGGAGAGCCGAAACACTGTATAGTTAAACAGTGTTTTTACTAGAACCCTTACGTAGACTGTCCTCCAAGGCATTTTCATGCGCGTGACTATGACCCAACTGCGGTCTGGCGGGCGGTGGGTTGGCCACGACCCTCAGAAGACCATGCGCGGCGAGCTTCTGACGAAGAAGTTCATCAGTGCCGAGAGCTTGGTGAGGGTGTTGGAGTTCGTTAGGCAGGGGTGTGCTCCCGGGCAGTTCAACCTCAGCGACGCCAAAGTGAAGGAGTGCTGGCAGGAGAAATCCACCATCGTGTTCTCAGGCATGGCTTACGAGGATGGCGCGTGGGTTGCGCAGGAATGGCTGGTTGACGTCGCACCAAAGCCTGGCGACGGAGCCGCAACGAAAATCAGCTGGTCCCACCACGATCGCCACCGTGAGCTGCCGACGTAGCTCAGAGCAGCGTGGGCGTGTCCGGCGTGGAAGGCCCCGCGTCGAACACCTCCACGGGCGCCAACCGCAGCAGCTCGCTGGCCTCTTGCACTGTCCCCGCGAGCCACTGGTCCACGTCGGCCTGTTCGATGGCGATCACGCTGCGCTTGTCCTGCAGCTCAAACGGCAATGGCTGCTTGGTGGCTGGGTCCAGGTCCGGGCGGTGCATTCGGCTCATCAGCGGGTGGCTGTTGGCGTGGAGGGTCAGCATGGTGTAGCTCTCAACCTCTTCGCCGCTGGCCGGGTCTTTCCAGACGTTCCACAGCCCAGCCAAGCCCCAGGGCTCGCCGTCGGCACGTCGGAAGCGCCACCACACGTTCTTCCCGCTTTCCCAGTTCGGTTCGTCGAACCAGTCAGCAGGGATGATGCAGCGCTGCCCGCGCGCCCAGGGGTGCTTGTAGCTGGCCTTCTCGGTCAATTCCTCGCTGCGGGCGTTGTTCGTGGCGTACTTGATGTCGGCAGTCTTGGAAAACCAGGGGATCAGGCCCCAACGGCCGACCACCATCTCCCGGTCATACCCCGCCTCGTCGCGCGCGCGGCGAATGAACGGCCCGGGCTTGCGCGGCGCCACGATGCCGCCGTCCCAGGCGAGATCGTTCCTCGGCCGCCAGTGTTTGCGGATGCCTGCTACTTTCGTCGATCCGTACAGGTTGCACATGACGCCAGCATACCCCCGCCAGTAGGATGTGGCCATGGAGCCTGACCACCCCACCCTCCTGCGCCACCCAATCCTCGCGCCGCGCAGGATGCTCGGCGAGGAAGTGCTTCCACTCGCACCTGAGGCCTATCAGGTGCTGCAGGTATTGGCCGACTGGTGGGTTGTCACGGAAACCACCACGGGAACCATGGTTTACGCAGGCCCGGGCCCGGTTGAGGTCATCAGGTCGCCAGCACCCTTCTAGGATTCGCCATGAACACCAACGACGAAGAAGAGGACGAAGACTTCAACGACCCAGACGAATGGCTCGACACCGACTGGCCCATCGACGACGAGGAAGAGGAAGCGAGGATCGAAAAGCTGCGAAGGCTGCGGAATCCATGGCCCACCATCGTGCGAGTGCACCCCCCGAAAGGCGGGGAGCCGGTTGACATCGAGGTGAACCTGCTGCTGAGCAGCTTGGAGGTCGCCACTGTAGGGGACGAACAGGTGGTGAGGCTCATCAAGTACCCGGACGTGGTGGGCTGGCACGGACAGGGGCGGGTCGAGCTGATCGACAACTCCAATGCCCCCCGCCAGCTGATCCAGCCGACGGTCATCCGATACCCGAACGAAGACCCTGCGCTGCCCCCTGTCGAGGTGGTTGTTCCCGGCTCGGTCGACGACTACACCCTCGATCGCTGGGGCGACCTGTGGATCGTCACCGCCAACCCCACCAAGCATCAGATCTACAGCGGGCCCGGGCCGGTGGAGATCGTCCAATCCCCTCCGCCCTTCTGAAACAGAAAAAAGCCCGCCCACCATTGCTGGTGGACGGGCTGAAGAGGTCGGTGGTCGACCTCGGAGACAACGGCAATATCAGTCAGGCGGTTTGGCAAGGGCGGCTGCGCGGCACTCGTTGTAAGTGCCGCCGACCTCGACCAGCTTGTCATTCAGTTCGCCCATGCTCACCGTGCCGTCAGGGGCCGGCGCCATGGGTGCGATCTCTGGGCAGCTCGCCACCACCAGCGAGCTCGGGCCGCCCGGTGAGAGCTTCATTCGCGAGCCGCACCCCGCCAGCAGGCACCCTGCAATCGCTGTACACAGTGTTTGTTTGAATCTCACGTTCGAGCTCCTGGCGAATGGTGACGTTCCTTGGTTTCAGCTTGGCGATGGCTTCTGCTGCCCCTTTCTGGCCCGCCTCCATGGCCGTGGCGGCGATGCGCTCATCGCGTGCGGTCTGAGCCTCTGCAGCTTGCTCGCCCACATGCTGGCCGTAGAAGAACGACCCGATGCACGCCAACAGCGAAGCGGTCAGCAGCCAGGGCGTCATGGCGATCCCCACGTCGTCGGAGCCAGGCTCTCGGCGATCGCAGCGGCCACCAGGTGCTTGCGATCGAGGTACTTATCCAGCTCGCTGCGGTTGCTGAGAAAAAAGGTCTCGACCACCAGGCCGCCGGCGCGCACGAAGCCGAGACGGCCGCGAGCCGTATCGCTCTGGTCGATCCAGCCGCCTGCGCCGCGCACCGGGATCTCCAGCGTGTGCGCAATGCGCCGTGCGATCGTGCGTGCCATCTCCTTCTGCGCCGGCATGCTGACCACCTCGACGCCGGCCGCCTTGGGCGATTCGAACGCATTGGTGTGCAGCTCGATGGCCACGTCGGCGCCGGGCACCAGCGTCATAGCATGCACAAGGGGCAGGTTCTGCCAACGTGCGCCGTCCGTCTTCACCTGGTGGCCGCGATCGCGCAAGATGTCAGCCACGGCATCCCGCAGCCAGGTCATCAGCTCGTGCTCCTTGTAGCCGAAGTAGGACGCACCGGTTTTGACCGGGTCATGCCCGGCAGTGATGGTGAAATTCATCATCCCTCCTTTACTCGGGTGCGAACGATCAGGACAGCGAACCCCACCAGCACCAGCGTCTGGTCCAGCATCGGCCGCTCCAAGCGCATGAGCAGGCTGGTCGCTTGCTCGGGGATGCCGAACGCGAGCAGCACAGGCGCGGCGAGAGCGCCTCCTGCGCCCAGGGCGAGCAGCAGCCAGGCCAAGGCCTTGAGCCCGTCAACCACGCGATCACGTGGCCGCAGGCCGGGCCTGAAGGGCTGCACCCGCTCCAGCTTGTTGAGCGCTTCCGCCAGCACGATCAAGCCCGCCAAAGGGTGGAGGATCTCCAGGAGCAAGTTCATGGTTTGGGCCCTCCGCTTTCAATTGCTGCAGGCCGCGGTGCGAGGCCCAATCGACCCATCGCCCATCCCACGCACTTCTGCGCGCCGCTGCCGGTGATGAAGGCCACTCCAAGCAGCAGGGCATCGGGAAGATTCGAGACCAGCAGCACCAGCGGGGTGAGGTAGCCGGCGGTGATGCTGCTGGCCAGCGCGACGAAGATCCGCCGCACCGTGCTGCGCACAAGGTGGTTCCACGTGTCGCCCTCGGATGGGACGCTGTCGAGCAGAACGATGGCGACCAGGGCGCCAGCGAAGCCAGCGATCAAAACGTCTGGACGCAGGCCGAGCGAAACGCCGAAGGCCTCCAGCATCGGCACCGTGGTGCCGGCCGCGATCAGCGTTGCGGCTGCAGTGGTGGTCGTGGGTTCAGGCATGAATGTCCACCTCGGCAGATCCCGCGTGGTAGCCCTTGTGATCGAACTCGGCGAGCAACTCGGTTTCAAACCAGTGAGCCACCGCGAGTCGGTAGCCGCTGCTGGTGGCCAGGTGGCGTTTCAGCCGTGCGGTGACGGTCCATTCGCCCCAACGTGGCAGTTCGCCCAAGAGGACCGTGAAGATCACCAGATTGGCCAGCACATCGAGCACGAAGCCCACTACCAGCACCGGCAGGCCCAACGTGAGCGCGATGCGGCCGAGCTTGCCGGCCTTGTGCACGCGCTGCAGGTTCATCACCGCCAGGTAGAACACCCACAGCAGCCAGAGCAACAAGGGTGCGCGCCAGACCCATGGGATATCGCCGAGGAGGGAGATGGCCTCACGTGCCATCGGCAGGTAGAGGCCGAGCAGCGAGGTAAGCTGAGAAAAGTCGAAGCTGTCGAGATTCATTGCGGCCACTCCAGTTCGGGAAGATCGGCCTCAATGTCGGCCAGGCTCGTGGGCATGGGACGCGTTTCAGCGTGCACCTCGGCAAGGATCTGGTAGGCGGCGGCCCACGTCTGATCGCGCAGGTTGACCGCATACTGGCCTTCGGCCTGGAACCGGGCCACTGCACTGGTCGCATAGCTGCAGGCGCTCAGGATGCTGTCGTAGTTGCGCGTCTTGGCGAAGGCATCGAGGCGGCGCTGGATTGCGTCCGTGAACATTGCCTGCAGCTCCTCCTGCGTGGGCGGGAGCTGTTCGGCGAGGACGGGGAACCCTTGTGCGTCCGCCACAATCCGCAAGCCCTCCGACTGACCAGCCAGCAGCGCCGCGTGGTGCTCCAAGGGGATTTCGACTGCGTCTTCGGGGATGGCGTCCCCATGAATTTCGCGGATGTAGAACCCGCCGGTTTGTGCTGAATAGAACACGATCAATCTCCGATGGCGAAGTAGCTGTATGCCAGCGTGGACGCGGTGTAAAAGTTGCGAATCGTGAAGGACGACAGCGTCGACGGCACAGCTCCGCCGAGGGGGTTGCTCGCCACGTTCTGCACGGTGTCTCGCACTGAGATGAAGACCTGCCGGAAGGTGTTGGTGAATGCGAGGGGCAGAGTAACGACCGCAGTGGTGTTAATGGGACCTGTGGCCGTTCCCCATTGCAGGATCAGTCCACCAGGCAGCTTCTGGTATCCCGCCGTGCCCAACACGCGGGCCATCTCTGGCCGGCTGGCCAGCGCCGCGGGCAAGGCCTGCAGGACCTGGTTGAGTACGGCGTGATCGGGGGTCAAGCCGCCAGCGCTGACGATGGCCCGAAGCTCCTCCGTGATCATGTGGAACCAGTACGCGCCAGGTAGCGTCGCAGGTGTGCCGCCCAGCGGATCGCCCCCGGTTGGGTATCCCACTGAGGGCGTGATCGGTGCTGCGGGCGGCAGCACCACGGCCCCTGCCTGGTAAACACGTTCCATGAAATCTCCTTAGATGTACGAGAACAGAAGGACGGAATGAGCCGGTTTGAACCGGTTCAACACGCACTCAAGAATTACGTTCGACCAAGAGGCCAAAGGGTCGGCCACGCTCGATGTGACGTAGAAATAGACGGGTTGGTTGAGCACCGACTGCACTTGCCACACGTGCGCCCACGCCATGCTGTTGATGGGCGCAGACACGTCGTCGTCGACGTCGTGCACCTCGAATTCCGAGACGGTGACCGTGTAGCCAAGGCTCGCCGCGAGCGCCTCGAAGTAGTCGATAGATTGAGCGCCCTGCATGGTCAGCCGGCCTATCAGTGCGGCGCGGCGCTGCTCCGAAGAGGGGTCCATTCCCGAGTCGACCACGCAACCATCAGGCAGGCCAGCGACCCGCTCCCAGTCCAGCAGCATCTCTGCCGTGGTTCGCGGGTCAGCTTCGTCGAGCAACGAGCTCGCCCGGCTCTGCACGCGCGCGAAAGACTCGCTCAGGCCGAGCAGGAGGCGCGTCTGATACGCAGCCGCCTCCCTGGGCCAAGCTGGGCCTGGAGGCATCAGCGCCTGGGCTTGCGCCAGATAGTCAGCGGCACTCATGCCCATGTGATCACCCCCAGCGTCGTGATGTCGCCCGTCGCGGACACGACGTCGGTGGCCGGCACGGTCATCACGTAGTTCGACTCGCCGGCAGCGGCGGAGATCGCCGCGCGGATCCGCGACAGCAGCAGCGTGCCGCCGGGCTCGGCCTCGCGGAGGATCAGATCTGCCAGCTCTGCCTGCACAGCGGCCTTCACGCCCGCCGTGTTCGGCGTCACCGAGATCGTGAAGGCAAGGGGCACCGCCACCGGGGCAACCACGGTAAGCGATGCGGTGACAGGATGCAGGGGGTCAATATGCGCCCGCACCGCCGCCACCTCTCCAGCGTCCGGTATGGCGCTGCCGGCATCGTCGTCACGCATGAAGCGGACCGTGACGGTACCGGGCCCGAGTTCGAGCGGATAGCACCATGCGCGTGTCACGCCTGGCACCTCCAGCGCCCAGGCCACGTAGTCCGAACGCGCTCCGCCGTGCGGTGGGGTCTGGATGCGTGCGATGAGCCGGGCACGCAGCGCTTCATCGTCCTCTTCATCTGCTCCACCGGACAGCACAGCCGCGAGGGCTGCAGGTTGGATGCCCGCAATCGGTGTCGCGAGGGTTAGCGTCTGTCCGGCCGCCCGGTTGCCCGCTGCGGCAGCCACCACGGCCTCGATGCTCAGTACCGCTGTCGTGCCGGTGAGCGTTGTTCCCGCAGTGGTCTGGTACTGCACGCCGTCCAGGGCCTGCAGCAGCGCGCCGGAGGGAATCACCGCACCAATCGACCCCATAAAGGTCGCGGTGCCCGTGGCCGATGCCGCAGGCTTGCGAGGCACCGTGAGCCAGATGGACGCCCAGCGGTCGAGGATCTCGGCCTCGGCGGTGTCGTAGATGAACTGTCGCGAGATCCATTCGAGGAAGCCGTACAGCCCATGGGTGACACCCGCGACAACCCGAGCGAACACCTCCGCATCAGACCGGCGCAATACTTCGTCCTGCGCCAGGCGCGAGATCACGTCCGAGCGCGCCCGGTTGATGATCTCGGCCAGACTGGGTCGGCTATACGGCATTCAAGAATCCCCATGCGTTGGTGAAGCGAACGTCGGCCGCCAGGCGTCCGTCGGTTCTGAAAATTCGGCACGCCAGCGCCATGCGATCAAGGCCTTGGCGCTCGGCCTCGACGTCAATGCGGCCGACGACGTCGTCGTCGACCAGCCACTGCAAAGCCTCCTCGGCATACTCCCGGGCCCGGCGGGCGGTCTCGTTGGTCAGCTTGGAGCGGCTCAGCAACCAGAGGCGGCTGCCGATGCGGTCGTTGGGCTCCTCTGGGTAGCTGTCGCCCCACCAGCCTTGGCGGTTCTCGGCCGGCAGCTCGTCGTCGGGGTTCGCACGCCGCCAGGTGAACAGGCTGATGAGCACCGCACGCACGAGCGGCTCGGCCGAGTCCAGGCCGAGCGGGGTCATCTGGCCATCGATCAGGATGGTCAGGGGTTGGTCGTCGATCATGGGTGTTCCTAGACTGGGCCGGCGGTGTTGCTGCCGCCGAACTGCACGCCGGAATGGACGTGAGTCTTGAGGCGCTTACCGCCGCCGATGACGTCCACCGAGGCCGTCACCGTCCCCGCGACCTGCAGGTCGCCGCTCATGGTGACCAACGGGCTTGTGATCGCGACCTTCGCCGCTGCGGCGATGGCCAGCGTGCCGTCGCTCTTGAAGTGCGCGTGGTTGCCAAACGCATCAAACAGCGCGACCTCACCGTCCTCCAGCGTGCGAAGCCGGTAGCGCCGATCGGCGACCACCAGGACGACGCCATGGGAGCGATCACCACCCAGAAAGACCGCGAGCGCTTCGGCGCCCGGCAGCGGCTTGGAAGTGAAACCGAAAGGCTCGAAGTGCTCCATGGAGTCCTTCACCTCGTCCGCGAGCAGCCGCACCTGGAGTGCCTGCATCTTGCCGGCCGCGTTCACCGCGGCGACCGTCCCGCGTGCCAGCAGGTTGCCAATTCGACGGGCCACCGGCCCGAGCATACGAGCCAGATCGGCCATGGTTTCACCTCATTTCACGTCGGCCCAGCTGCTGCCGCTGCCGGACCCGGTCTTGCTCTTTTTCGGCTTGGCCACCTTCTGGCGGAAGCCATCCACCGGCCCCACGCGCAGCTGGGCGATCGCGCCGCCTTCGTCGAGTTCGTAGGCCACCTCGGCGATCAGCATCTCGGTGTCGAAACCGATCGCAGGATCGCGCACTTGCACCAGCTGGTTGGGCACCCAGAGCGCACCGCTGGCCTGCCGCCAGCCCACCACGGTGTATTCGGCCTGCAGCGCCTTGCCGCGCCGGCTGGACCGTTCGTAGTCCGCCCTGGCTTGACAGCTGCCCACATCGGCTTGGCCGTGCTGGTTGAGCACGAGCACCCGCCGACGGCTGGCCATGGCGTCGCGCGTGGTCGCCTCGCTGCCGGTCTGCCACTGCTCGCCGTCGTCCTCGGCTTCGCCTTCTTCTTCGGCCACATCGCTGCCAAAGGCGTCATCGCTGCCCGATCTCTGGCCCTTGCACACGTAGTCCGAGAACACGCCGCTGAAGTCGAGCGGGGCCGAACCTGCCAGGATGTTCACGCCCAGCTCCAGGCGCGTGGCCGCCCGGCCCGCAGATCCCACTTCGATGAAGACCAGGTCGCCCCTCGCGTTGTCCGTGGAGAGTAACTGCCGCAGGCGCATCATGCGATCGATCGACTCGAAGACCGTCTCGCCCACCTGCACATGGTGGTCCGCGATCGGCGCCCCGGTGTTCACTTCTGCCACCACGCGCACCCCATAGGGAGCGGCGAGTGCCGCCGCGATGGTCTCCACCTTCTGTCCCCGCCACTGTGCAGACGCCTGCACGGGCACTGCCACGGGGTTTTGCCCCCCTCGGCCGGTGCCACGCCCCCACCTGGAGGACGGCGCTGCGAGAGCCCCCTTGGTGATGGGGCAGCAGTCCACCAGGTCTGCCGTCTTGCTGCGCCCACGGACACCGACCGAGACGCTGGCTTCGTCGTAGCGGATCGGGGTGGCGTCGACATGGCCGGTCATCACCAGGTCCTCACCGATCCAGACTTCGCACGCGTCGCCCGGGACGACGCGCCGGGGCACATCTGTGGCGCCTGGCCACCGGTCGGTGACTTCCAGCGTGAAGCTGCGCGCCTGGCGCTCGATGCCGGCCTCGATTCGCACCGACTTCCAGCCACCGTACTCGGTGCCGTTCACGAGCAGGCGAACGGAGTTGGCAGGGTCCAGTGGGGCGGTCATCGCGTGAGCACTCGCAGGGGGCGGGGAGGCACGAAGCCAGGGTGGGTGACGCGGTTGCGGTTGACGATCTCGGTGTCGCGGCCCGCGTCTTCGTAAAGGTCGTAGGCCAGTACCAGGGCGGGCATGGCCCCGAGCGGCGTGATGGACGTCAGGCGGGCGCTGTCGCGAGAACGTGTGGTCATGTCGCCCCACACTCGGCTGCGCGCGGCCTGGAGGGCGTCGAAGGCGTCGTCATCCGTCGTGAGCTGCAGGGCCTCGTTGTCGATGGCCGCAATGAGGTTGTTCCGCGTTGCGAGCTGGTCGTCATAGGCCATCGTCTTCGAAGAATCCGCCGAACTGCCCACGAAGCTGGATGCACCGACAGCCTGCGCGATCAATCCTTGGCGCATGAGCGCGCGCACGGCTTGACTGTTGGCATTCACCGTCGCGCGCGTTGGGGTTGTAAATGACGCGAGTCCGAAGGGCTGCAGGCCCGCGCTGTCCAGCAGGCGAAGTACCGAACGAGCGATGTCGCTCCACTGCTGCACGCCGCCGCTGAGATCCGAGAGGCGCAGGTAGTCCAGGACGACATGGGCGAGGCCAAGCGGGTTGGACATCAACCCACGTGCCCGGCTCAGCGCGCTGCTCGCGGTGTTGACATACCCTTTCACCTGCGTGCCAGTCTGCCCCATCGCTCCTGTGATGGTGCCGAAGACCGATCCCAGCTCGCTGCTGGCCGCGTCGCCCACGAAGTCTGGCTGACCGTCGATGGTGAACGTGCTGGCGAACGACTTGGCGGCCGCGTCCTCGACGCCCTGGGCCGCGAGCCGCGATTGGGATTGCGTGGAACTGTCAGCCGTCGGAAACGTGAGCTCACCAGCCTCCACGAAGGAAAGCTGCACCCGGGCCAGGCCCAGGTTCTTGTCGAAGGTGACCCGCACCTTGTTGATGAGCGTGACGCGCATGCTCCCGAGCCAAGGGTGCACCAGGGTGCCTGGGCCCGGCTCCTCGGCCGCTGCCAACAGGCGATTGGCGCGCTCAACGTAGTCCGCCCCCACCATGAACGCCTGCACCGAGATTTCGCGCGCGTCTCGGCCGAGATCCTCGGGGAGCGACTTGTCCCGCTTGGGGTACTTGTGAAGCTCGACGCGGCGCCCTGCCTCGATCTCGCCGACGTCGACCTCGAACGGCACGCCGCGAAAGCTCGCGGGGCGCAATTGTTCGCTGAGTGCCATGGTGGTGGTTTTTCGTTGTTACGGGATGCCGAGGGCTGCGCTGCTGTAGCCCACGTTTACCTGCGCGGGGGCAGCTGCGCCGCCACGGGTCTGCTGCACTCGCATGCCGGCCGGGGCGTTGTTGAAGTCGATCACCAGCTTGTCGTCACGGGCCTTCGAAGGCGGTGCGACGATGGAGCGCGTGCTCGTGCCCGCCATCGGATCCTTGTTGAACATGTCGTAGAGCGCGGTGCCGAGGGTGGCGTCCTTGTCGCCAGTGAGCATCTTGGCGAGCGGGTTGATCGCCCAGTCGTTGAGGCGCTTACCGATCTCCCAACCGACGAAGCCTGCGGCGCCTACCGCCGCGACCTTTCCGAGCAGGCCGAGCAGCGTTCCCGCGCTGACGCCCGCCAGACCCATCGCGGTGCCGAGCTTTCCAACGGCTCCGATCGCGGCCGGGATTGATGTGGCGGTCATGACGCCGAGGCTCCAAGTCACCCGCATCACTGCACCTGCCAGGCTCAGCGTTGCAAGGATGGCGCTGGCATTCATGAAGAGCACCAAGCCGATGAGCGCATTGCGCGCTCCACCCACGAACTGCACCAGGTCGCGCGCTTCGCGCACCAGGCTGTTTGCGCCCTGCACGATCCCGTTCCAGTCGATCATCGAGACATGGCGCGCGAACTCGCCGATGAAGTTCGACACCCGGGTTGTGATCAGCTCGCGGTTGGCAGCGGCCCACTGTATGGTGCGCTCGATCAACGGACCCATCACGGGCAACAGCTTGGCGGAGATCTGCAGGCCGTAGCTGTCAACCACCATGCGGAGGTCGTCGAGCTGGTCGCCGAACTCGGCACCTTGCTTGATGGCGTCCTCGCTGATGCCCAGGCCCAACTGCTTGTAGCGCTGGGTGAGCTTGTTGATTCCCTCCGACCCATCGTTGAGCAGTGGCGCAAGGCTCTGCCAGCTCTTGCCGAAGACCACATTCCCCATGCGGGCCTGCACGGCAGCGTTGCCGTTGCGGGCAAACAGATCCGCCACCTGAGGCAGCAGCTCCGAGCCGCTGCGCAGCTGCCCGTTGGCATCACGCAGGCTGATGCCCGCGCGCTTGAAGAGGCCGGCCAGATCCTTGTTCTTCCCCGCAGCGGCCAGGGCGATGCCCTTGTTGAGGCGGCCGATGCTCGCCGTCATCTCTTCAGCCGAGACGCCGCCCATCTTGGCGAAGTAGCTGAGGCGCTGGAATTCGACTCCAGACACGCCAATGCCCCGCGCGGTGTCGTCGATCTGTCCGGCCAGGTCTGCGAAGCCACGAACGGCCTGAGTGATGCCGGCAATGGAAAATCCACCCAGTACGCCGCTGATCAGGCCGAGGGGCACGCCCACGCGGCCGGCGAGATTGGCCGCGCTGCTGCCGACGTCGCCCAGGTACTTGCGCGTGGTGCGCGTGGCCTGGTTGACCTGCTTGAGCGTCTTCATCAGACCGCCAGCCGACGCCGACAGGACTGCCTTGAGAGAGAACTTGTCTGCCATGATGATTCGTTCAGGTAGGGTTGAGGATGGCTGCGATGCGCTCGGCCTGCTCTGCATAGAGCAAGAATTCGTCCACGCTGAGCGCCATCACAGCGGCGGGGTCCAGGCGCCAGAAGTAGGCGACATCGAAGACGTCGCGGGTCAGTCGCTCGATGGCGCGTTCGTCTCCTCGCCACCGCCCATGTCGAAAAAACTCATGCACCAGGCCTGGCACTTTCCCCAGTCCGCCAGTTCCATCGCTTCAAGGCTGGAGCGCTGGACCTGCCCCTTGCGAATCACGTATTGAGCAATGAGGGATTGGCGGATTTCCAAGCCAGCGCTCTTGCCGTCGGCACTCGGAATGATCAGGGTCGGCAGCCCCAACTCCATGATGTCTTTCGTGACGATGTCGCCGAGGGTGATCTCAGAGACCTCTGCACCATGAACCTTGATGGGCTTGATCAGTTGGATGACAGTGCTCATTGCCATTGGCCTTTCTTGCCGTCGAATTCCAGCTCGGTGATGCCGTCATCCGCCTTTGCGGTCGGCTCCCCCACCAGGTAGGCGCCCGACAGCGTGTAGACCTTGCCATTGGGCATTTCCGTGGTCACCGTCATGTCGGTACCTTTGGTGACCTTGTCCATCGGAAAGTCCTCGGTGAAAACGGCCGATACTTTCACGAACTGCCGCTGGGCAGTTTCCTTGTGGCCGGCCGGGCCATTGGTGCCCATGACGGTCTCGCGGGTCACCTCCATGAGCGGGCACTCGACGCCGCCCGAGACTTCGAGCTGCTCGCCGTCGACCTTGATGTAGCAAATACCTGCAACGCGTCCCATGTTGAGTTCCTTTCAGGTTCAGTACTGCAGGCGGAACTGGTTGAGCATCGCGAAGATGCGCAACTGGTTCACATAGTCGGGCGGCAGCAGCACGTCGACCCGGTTCGGGTTGGTGGCACTTCGCTCGACGATGAGGTTTTCGCGGAAAGCGTCGCCGTTCTCGACGATGCCTTCGAGCTCCAGCTCGGCGTAGGCGGCGATCAGCTCACCTTTGATGACCGAGGGGGTGACGATGGCCTGTCCGGCGCCAAAACGCGTGCCGTCGTCGGCCAGCTTGTGGCGCGGGTACTTCTGCGTGATCTTGCTGCGCATGTAGCGGATCACGTGTGCAGACGTGTGCAAGGTCTCGCTGTCCAGATAACTGGCGTCGGCAAAGCCGAAGCTGTTCTTCTGGTAGGTGGTGATCGCGCGCTCAACCCGAACGACGTTGCCGGCGACGTAGCTGGTGGCGATGCCGTAGTTCAGCAGGGTCTGGCGCTCGTTGAAGATGAAGCGCTTGCCTGGCCTTGGCGGCAGGATGCCATTGAGCGGAAGCGTCTGAGTAGGCCGAGCCACATCGACATTGAGCGCTGCTGCATTCTGCCCCGCATAAGCACAGGCGAATTCCCAGTTGGGGTTCGGAATGTCCAATTCGAAACCGGGAATGCAGTGGTGCTGACCGTTGCGCAGCACACCCGCAGCTTGCAGGGTGGCCAAGCTGCCTCGCAGTGCGCTGTAGGCGTGACCATAGATCTGCCGGTTGTACGCCCAGCGGCCAGTGCTGTCGTTGAGCTCCAGGTCGATGGCATCAAGGCTGGCGGCATCGGTGTAGGGGTGCACGATGTAGTCGTACTCCTCATCGCCCATGGCGATGATCGGCGCGCCGGTCAGCGTGGGGTTGGTTGCGCCGGCGGTGAGGAAGCCGCTGCCCGTGTAGGCCAGAGCGACACCGGCCGGCAGCGCTTCGCCACCAGCCTGACCACGAAAGCTGTCGCCGATCCCGATGTCGTTGCCGGTGGCACCTTTCCAGCGGCAAGTGAGCGTGACGACGTTCGTCGCCACAGTGCTCGTGACGGGCAGCGTGGCGGCGGCGTTGATCGCGGCGTTGATGGATGCCGCGATGACATTGGCGGCGTCCGTTGGACCCACACCGACCTGCACGCGCTGGCCGGCGATGTACAGGTTGATCGTGCCGGCGCCGGTGGCCGGACCGGTCACCGTGATGGTACCCGTGGCGGCAGCGCCGGCGCCGGCGTCCGCCACCGCGAGGCACCAGACCTCGCCCGAGGTGTCTTGCTGGCGGTAGATCTCGTGCATGCGCGCCAGCATGGAGCCCACCCCGAAGAGCTGTTTGGCCTGGTCGCTGGTGCTCACCAGCAGCGGCGTGTTGAAGGCACCGGTGCCGGCTGCGAGCTTCTGGCCGATCAGCAAGGTGCGCTTGTTCTGCGTGAAGTAGCCGGCCTGACTGTTGTCCATCTCCGCATAGAAGAGCGGGACGCGCAGGTTGGCGGGGACGCTGTTGAAGGAAATCGACATGGTGGCTTACCCCTGGGTTGCGTTGGAGGCGTCAGGCTCGGTTTCGGGCTGGCCCTCGACCACATCGCCGTCGGCGATGCGGCGCTGCCAGTACTGCGTGAGAGGGACCTCGCGCCCACCTGCGGGCAGCTCGTCGCCTCGATCGGGATCCGCGACGGGGCGGCCCTGGACGGGTTTCAGGAACATGGACATCTCCTCGGGTTAAAAAAATTCAGGGCAGATCGCCCGTTCGCGGCACGGGCACGTCGTGCTGGATCTGGCCGTCGCCTGGCTCGGCGATGACGAAGCGCAGATTGGCGCCATGGAATGCAGGGAGGGCCTGCAGGGCGCCCTCCTCGTAGCCGTCCTTTGGATTGAGTTCCATGCCGGCGCTGAACTCGAAGCGCCACCAAAGCCTGGCGCGGTCGATGGACATCAGGCTGCCTCCCTCGTAGGCGATCCCGTTGTAGCGCTTCTCCGGCCGCCACCCGAGCAGGGCCTTCCACAGTTCTGCGCGAACGTCGTGGATCTCGATCCCTGAGGCTTGGCCGCGCTCATCCGACCGGTTGTCCAAGGCCACGACAACCCCGAAGGTCTCGTCGATCGGCTGGCGCACAGCGTTCTGAGCCATTGACTCAGCTGGGCTGTCATCCAGCGGAATGACGAACGCACATGGCGACAAGAGCGCTGTGTTTTCCTGCACCTTGGCGAAGTCGGCCGCACCGGCGATGCGCTCGCCAAACGTCGGGCAGAACGCCCGCATCTGGGCAATGATCAGGTCGAGCTTCAAGGTCACCTCGGTATGAGTGCGCCCCGCAGGGCTTCGCGTGCTTCTGCGCGGACGGAAGAGGCCTTGTTCTGCAGCGCCTCCTCCATGTAGTTCCCGCGTGGCTCCAGGCCGGTTTTCTTGCTGCCGTAGAAGAGGAATGCCGGGTAGAAGGTGCGGCCGCGAATGCTCTTCGGGCCAACCTTCAACCAGCCGCCCTTGCTGCCCTTGCTGACCACGCCGATCGCGCGCCACAGCCCTCCGCTCACGCGACCTGGCATCTCGCCAGGGCGGGACACCGCGCGGCGGCTGAGCAGGCGGCGGGCTTCCTTGCGGACTGTGCCGGCGCCACGAACCAGCGCGGCGCGCATCTTCTTCCGGTCGTAGTCAATGACCTTGTGGAACTCCAGGCCGACTTCGAGCTGCAGGCCGCCCAGGGCGTTGCCGCTGATGTGACGCGACTTGGACGTGCGGCTCATTCGATTGCCCCGATGTCTTTGGCGGTGACGCGGACGAACTCGCGCGCGTCATCCACGTTGATGGCGTCGATGACGCGATACCGCCGGCCGACCACTTCCACCACATGGGTCTCGGTGATCAGTTCGGCGCGAACCTGTTGGGAGTAGCGCATCCAGATGAAGTGCGTGGGCTGCTCGCCGACCTGTTCGCCAGCGCGCACAGCCAGGCCGCGGATCGGGTCAACCTTCATCCAGCGCTCGATGCCGGCATCGAAGGTCCGATCGAGGCCCAGCATGATGTTGGGCTGGTCAGTCCAGACTTTCAGCTTGCCAGGCCTGTTGAGTTCGCCCGGGTCCATCAGACGCCCCACATGCGGTAGTAGTCCAGGAGGCCGTCGACGAAGTCGTGCCGCACCTTCGGCTTTTCGCCGCTGGCGCTTCGCGTTCCATACATCTCGGTGATCGCCAACCTCATCCACTGTTTCAGAGGCGCTGGCACGTCGCTGGGCGAGTCACCATACCCGGCGGTGTAGTTCACCACCACGGCGTTTTGCATGTTGCGCGTGGCCGGCCAGGACTTGCCATATGCAGGCAGCAGGAAGCCTGGCTCGCTGATGTTGTCGAGCATGTAGTCCTGCGGATCCAGCGTCCTCTGCACGCCCGCTTCGTCGAGGAAAAGCACGCTTTGCACCGCGATGACCGGTGGCTGCAGCAGCTTGAACGCTTCGGGAAACGCATCGACTGTCAATCGCCAGGGCGTGCGGATCAGCGTTCGCTCGATGCGGCTCTCGCAGGCTTCTCGGGCCACCCGAATGAGGCTGGTCACCAGGTCGTCGTTGACGCCTGCGTTCTCGTTCAGGTGCACCAGCGTCTCGGCCAAGGTCAGCGGTTCCGCTACCGGTGCGCCAGCGCGTCGGGGAAATGCTGTCATCGTGAAGGTCTCTGTGTTGTCATGGATCTGGACGGTCGCCCGCCCGCCTGGGCGCGCACAGGGCGCACCACGTCGTACCGTCCGGATCCGCCCGCTGGCGCCCTCGCGTACTCCCCCACCACCTGCAGAACGGCCGACGCCGACGCGATGGCCGCACCGTGTGCAGACATCTGCACAGTGGGCTGAAACTGCGCCGTGGCGCTGGCCTGAGCGAAAGCGCTGGCGGACAGCGGCACCGTGAGCTGCAGCGAGCCGCCGGCGATCGCCTCGGCAAGGGCTTGGGCGGTCAACGGCACGGTCAGCTGCAGCGACGCCGATGCGCTGGCCTGCGCCGCGCCGGAAGCCAGCAGGTCGACAGCGTTGCCGACCTGCAGCCCTGCGCTGGCCAGTGCCTGCGCGAACGCTGCGGCTGCCAGCCGCTTCTGCAGCTGCAGCGCTGCCGTGGCCGAGGCCTGGGCGGCGCCGTGCGCCGACAGTTCGTTGCCCGCCGTCACCTGAAGGCCTGCCGCGCCGGTTGCCTGCGAGGATCCCGCCGCGCTGAGCGGCTTGCCAGTCGCCAGGGCAGCGCTGGCCAGGGCCTGCGCAATCGCCACGGCACCGAGCCGCACGGAGATGGACAGGACAGCGGTAGCCGAGGCTTGCGCCGTGCCTGCCGCCGACAGCTCGGCGCCGGAGGAAACCTGCAGCTCAGCCGAGCCTGCAGCCTGCGCGGCGCCGGCAGCTGAGAGCGGCTTGCCCACGCTGACGCCGGCCGAGGCCAGGGCCGCAGCCAGGCCGCTGGCGCTCAACTGCACCGACAAGGCGAGTTGAGCGCCGGCAACGGCGACCGCAGCGGCCGAGGCCTGCAGTGGCACGCCGTGGCTGATGCTTGCGCTGCCGCCTGCGTTCGCGATGCCCGCAGCGGTCAGCTGCACGGCCTTGAGCAGGGACGCGCCTGCAGTAGCCTGCGCGGCGCCGCTGGCAGCCAGACTCTTCGCCAAGGCCAATGCGGCCGTGCCGCTGGCCTGAGCGGCCGCAGCAGCTGCCAAGGTGACACCCGGCGTCGCGGGCTTGCGGATGATGTAGCCGCCCGTGGCCCAGGAGTCGGACTGGATGCGCCAGTCACCTGCGGCGAGAGCCTCGTTGTTGCTCACCTCCAGGTTGCGCGCGGCCAGGGTGCCCGAGATCGCGCCGCGATCGATGCTGCTGAGCGTCGACCAGGCGGTGGCGCTCGCGAGCACAGGGTCGTCGTCAACCACACCGAACATCACAAGGCGTCCACCGCCGTCCGTGGCACCTGCGTTGTACGCCGGCGACAGCATGCTGGTCTCCGCCGTGCCCGCGCTGGATCGTGTTGCCGTGGCGCCGATGGGCGTAGTGGCATCGAACTCGCCAGCCAGTACCTTGAGCACGTCCGCCGTCCATTGCTCGGACGCGCTCGGCGTGAAGTTGCGGTTGGCGGCCGCCCAGGTGCCGGTAGCGATGTAGCGCCAGACGGCCAGACGGGCTTCGGTGCCGTTGCTGGCCACAGGGCCGAGCACGAGCGTGGCCGCCTCACCGTTCGGACCAGCTGGTGGGGTAACCGCCGTCACGTCTGTGCTGTCGTCCCAGCCGATGTGAACGAGGAGCATGTCCCCGGCGACCATGGCCGGGCAGGCCACGCCCCAAGACGTGCTGGCCGTGTTGTTGCCGCTGGCCGTCACGTCGCCCGCCACGGGAAACGCCACGGCGGGCGCCACAGTGGCGAGGCTGGCAGGCGCCCACGTGGCGAGCGTGATCGGGCCCGCGTAGGTGTTCTGAGTCGTCGCCGTCTCGGTTCCGTTGGCCGTGATGCGCTTCGAGCGCAGCAACGAGCATGTCCAATAGCCGATGGAGCCGGTGGATTCGCCTTGGAGCACGGACTCCCATCCGGCTTCATTGCCAGGAAACGCGCCGGATGCGGCGTTCAATCGGGTATCCAGTGCCACGGCCAAGCCATCGGCGACGCCCGTCGCGCTGGCCACCCCTGCAGTCGTGCCGTCACCGGTGGCTTGCCCATAGCCGCGCGCCGTCACCCCCGTGGTGTCCTGCACGAAGTAGACGAAGGCATGCGCACCTGAGAGCGAGTTGGCCTGCGTGAACGCGATCGTGACGCTGCGGCCCGCCGCCCAGTTCGCCACCGGAGCGGTGCACACCCAGCCGCCTGCGCTGGTCGCTATCGCCGCGTTGCCGGTGTTACTGAACGCGGCCGAGAAGTCCGAAGCGATCGAAGCGAGGTCGGTGTAGGGCGCCACCGTGTCGTCGCTGCCGACGATGTGCACTGCGGCGTACTGAGCCCACTCTGGCACGTTCACTGTGCGAACGCCCGGCGTCGCTGTACTTCCCAGGTCGACAAGCTGCGGCGTGCCCAGGATGCTGGGACGGTAGATGAAGGCAGCGCCATCGCCGCAAGGCACCAGCGGGTTGTCGACCAGGTCAGGCTCCCCGGCCACGGTATCGTCAAAGCGGCCGCTGCCGGCCTCCATTGGCCAGTTGTGAAGCAGATTGCGGGTGCGCACCGGCACCGTCGAACGGTACTCGCGGCGGTGCTCTGCTTCGGTCAGGAGTGCCGACCACATGCGCCAGCGGGCAATCGTGCAGTCGGTGTAGTTCTCCAGCTCGCCGTACCCGCCCCATTGGAGGCTGCGCTCGCCCGGTCGGTCAGCTTCGTGCGTCGTCGTGGGCGTGAACGCCATGGACAGAACCTGCACTCCATCCACCAGGCAGCGGACGGTGCCGGCGCCGTTGTAGTCGATCGCGAGGTTGTACTCGCGACCTTCGACCATCGTGAAGTTGCTGCCGCTGGTGACGATCGCGCTCGGTGTGCCGTTCCAGCCCTCCAGGCGGCAGCTGGTGCCGTCGTCGTTCATGTACAGGCCGACCCACGAGCGGGCGTCGGTCGTGCTGTACAGGGCAACGATCAGGGTGTTGCGCAGCCCACTGGCGACAAGGGCGTCGCGTCGGTAGAGGCCAGCGACCGTCCACACGCTCGCCAGCGAGGGAACGGAGTGCCCCAGCGGTTGGTGCATGTAGGCCGCTTGCCACCCCGCATTGAACTTCAAGGCCACGCGTTACCCCACGTCCTGGTCGGTATGGAACATGCGCGGCCAGGCCGCGCGGGATCAGTTGTCGAGCTGGAAGGTGAGCGCTGCAGCGGGGAACGTGACGTTGTCGCCGATGTTGATGGTCTTGCTCACACCGAGCGGCACGCAGATCCAGGCATTCCCACCCGTGGAAAGGTCCCACCAGCGCATGGAAACCACCGTCCCCCAACCGGCTGTAGGCGTGGCGTAGGTCACCACGATGTTGTTGCTCGTGGTGCCACTGGTCCCCGTGCTTGCCGTCGTGCTGCCCGCCGACTGCGTGCCCGCGAAGTTCGCCATGGAGGCGGTGACCGCCACCCGCGCGTAGGAGCCACCGGTCACCTCGGTGCCGCCACCCGTTTCGCCGCAGGCGGCGGTGTCGAGGCCGATGTACCAGGTAGCCGGCGCGCCGAGGGTCTGCGCGCGGATGACCGCGTCGACGATCTTGTTTTCGGCGTAGTCAGTGAGTGCGCCAGCCCGGGCGGGACTCGCCAGGACGGAGACGGCAGAAAGGGCGAGGCCGGCAAGGAAGCGGCGGCGCAACATCTTCATGGTGATGGCTCCAAAGGGTTGATGGAAAGCGAACTGCACGCTCTGCAATGCGCCCGAGTGCAGGGCGCATCACGCAGCGGACTGCGTTTGGATCAGACGGGCGGGTTGGGGGTGGGAGCGAGGGCCGGGCTGGCGAGCACGGCCAAGGCGCTCAGCAGGCTGGCGCTGGCGTTGTTGACCGGCGTGATGGTCAGGCGCGTGTAGCGCTTGTCGCCCTTGTAGCCCAGCTTGCGGCATTCGTTGTCGTCATCGAACTGGAAGCCGGCCTGCAGCTCGGTGCCGATCAGGTCCACGTCGGGCACGGCAGCGGCGTCGGCGAGGTTGGCCGCATCGCCATGCTCCAGCAGCACGGTGAAGGTGGCATCCGCGTCCGGCAGCGCGCCGATCGCGATCAGGTAGGTGAGTGAATCGAAGCCCTTGCGGTCCACGATCTGGCCCACCTGGGCGGTGTTGTCTGCGACGGAAACGGGGCTGATGGCCCGCTTCACGTCGATGAGATTCATCAGGTCTTTCATGATGGCGTTCCTAAAGAATGGGGACGAAAAAAAGCCGCCGGTGGAGGCCGGCGGCTCGCGCGCTTCAGATCAGCGCATCAGGCTTCGCACTTCAGCAGCTTGATCGCTTCGAAGTTCTGCACGCCGCCACCGGTGCGGCGCCGGGCCAGGAACCGCACCGCCGGGAACGCCGTGGCAGGGTCGCGCAGGATCGACACGCCCTTGCGGTCGACAATGACGTAGCCGCGCTGGAAGTCGCCGAAGGCCACCGGCGAAGCGTTCGCGCCGAGGTCGGGCATGAAGTCGTCGGTGTTGACGCTGTGACCGAGCAGTTGGCCCACGGCACCCTGCATCAAGTTGGACGGTGCCCACAGGTAAATGCCGTTGCCGTCCTTGAACTTGCGGATGGTGCCCAGCGTGGCATCGTTCATGTTCCACACAGCGTTGCCGCGATACTGGCGCTTGAGCGAGTGCTGCAGGTCGATCAGCGCGTCGGACGGACTGGCGTTCGCCCAACCAGCGGCGCCGCCGCTCTTCACATAGCCCAGCTTGCCCCACTCATAGTTCGCGTTGGGCACGATGTCGTAGGACAGCAGGCCGCGCGGGCCGTTGAGCCCGTCGCCGAAGATGACGTCGTAGCCCTCCATCTCGGCGAACTCGATGCCGATTTCCTCTTCGAGGTCGGCGCCGATGTCCTGCACGATGTCCTCCAGCGACTCGCTGGTGAGGCGCTGCTCGGAGACGTAGGTGCCGGGCTTAAACTCTAGTTCGGCCCAGCGGGGCGAGGTGCCCTCGGCGGGCTGGGTGCTCTCGCCGCCGCGCTTGGCGCCGCCCGTGCCGGAGATCTTCACCAGCTTCTTGTAGGTGGCCTGGCCGAGAGGGCGGACACGCGCGATCTGGCGCATGCCGCTGTAGCGGTGCACCACGCGGTCGATGCCCGATTCCATTTCCTCGCCCACCAGGAAGCCGCCCTGCGAGGAGGTGCCGACGTTGATGGCCTTGAGCTGGTCGGGCGTCATGCCCTTTTCGCCGTAGCGGATGTGAGCGTCGATCGCGGACTTGTAGGCCGCGTATTGCTCGGAGTCCATGGGCGTGAAGGACTTGCCACCTTCGATCGCGGCGGCTTTCGCCTTCGCGTTGAACCGCTCCAGCTCTTTCGCGGCCTTCTCGGCCATATCGCCAGAGACGACAGGGCGGTTGGCCTTGAGGGCGATCTCCTTCAGTTCCTTGCCGGCTTCGGTCAACGCCAGGTCCATCTTCGCGAGCTTTTGCTCCAGCTCGGAAACCGACTCGCCCTTGGCGAGTTTGGCGATGCGTTCGTCGTTCGTCTTCTTGTACTCCTCCCAGGTGGTGCCCTGCTTTTCAACCAGACCCTTGATGTCCTGGAGGGTGGTTTCGCCGGCCGCGAACGGCATGGCGCCAAGGGCGCCGAGGCCTGCGAGCGCCTCGGGCGGGAGGTAGCTGGTTGCTGGGTAGCCGGCGAAGGCGGCGATGCACGCCACTGCGAGGACGGCCACAAAGGCCAGGGTCATGTTGCGACGAGTGAGTTTCACGTCTGTTTCCTTTTCAGAGTTGAGATTGGATTGCGGCACCGCGCTTCTTCAACGCAGCGACCAGATCGCCCAGCTCGTCAGACTCCCTCTGACCCGACAGGGACTTGAAGCGGCTGATGAAGGCCGCGGCCTGCGCGTTCGAAAGCCCACCCACATCCCGTAGGAAGGCCTCCGCACCACGCACGGTTTCGATGGCGTCAATTGCGCTCTTGACGCTGCTGACGCCTGCCATGTTGTTCATTGGGAAGGTCACGAGGCTGCCTTCCCACAAGTCGACCTTCTTGAGCGTTCGAACGCCGGTGACCCGGTCCCAGCTGTCATCGCGGGAGACGTAGCCAATACTCATCCCCTTGATGGCTTTCGCCTTCAGGAGAGCGCGTGCTTCCTTTGCACGAGGAATGTCGTCGACCAGCAGGCGGCCCTTGACCCAGAGACCGATGCTGTCCTCGCGCATTTCCAAGAACGGGCCAATCGGCTCACCTGCACGGTGCTGCCACAACACTGGCGGCAGTTCTCCCTTCGACTTCCATGCTTCGAGGTTTTCCGTGAAGGCACCAGGCACAACGATGTCGCCGCCTTGATCGACGTTGTTGAACACGCTCAGATAGCCACTGAACGTACCGTCCTCCTCCACAGCTTTCACCTCGAAGGGGCGCTCGACGTAGCGAAGTTCCATGATTTCTCTTTCAGGGATTTGGCGCGGGCGCCGGTGTTTTGCTGGTGATGGGCGGAAGCTTTGCTGCATCGCCGCCAAACGGGTTCATCTCGAAGAGCGCGCGCGCTTCGTCCTGGGTCATCCAGGCTGGCGCTCCGCCCGATCCCAGCGCGCGCGAAATGAACTCGCCCTGATCCTGGGTCGACGCGAGCATCAGCGCAGGCGTGATGAACTTGAAGTAGTAGCCGGCGGCGCGTTCGGCGTCCGTCAGCAGGTTGATGTCCGCCGACTCCTGAATCCGCACGTACTCAGGCGCCAGCGTGTACGCCTTGTGCGCGCCGAGCATGGCTTCTGTGCTCGCGAAGGTGTTGGCCTTGTCGCCGGTGTGGCCGATCACGGTTGGGAGCACGTTGAAGAAGCGGCACACCTCGGCAACCTGCTGGTCGCGCATCTCGCGGTGCTGTGCGTCAACGCTGCTCATCACAGTGGAATGCCACTTTGCGCCGTTGTCCAGGATCAGCGGGTCACCTTTGGCCAGCGCCTCCGTTTTGACCCACTTGAGCAGCGCCGCATGCTGTTCCTTGCTCAGAGGCTTGTCCACCGAGTACAGGCCAGCCGGCTGGATGCCATTGGCGTGCAGCGCTGCCGCACTCTCGTCGAGTGCCATGGTCAAACCCAGCGCCTCGGTGGCCATCGAGAGCACGTCCATGCCCATGAAGCCGTCCCAGCTCAGCCCTCGCAAGTGCCAGATGTTCTCCGCCGGCACCTCGCGCTCCACGCCCGACTTGCCTCGTACGAAGTATTGAGCTGTCATGTCCTCGCGTTGGACCGCGCGCACGCTGTTCAGAATGAACATCTCCTCGACGCGGCCGCGATAGAAGTTCTTGAACACGAACGCATTGCCCAGGCAGAGGCGAAGTTCCAGCTGCTCGCGAAACTCGAACGACGTCTGCCAGCCGTTTGGCTTGGACGCGATCTTGTCGTAGATCGGATGGTCGCGAGCCACACGAATGTGATCGAGACCATCCTTCTGAGTGGTCTGGAACAGTTTGAACGGGACCTGCGCAACGCCGAGCGCCCGCTTCTGCATACAGGCCAACGCGGTCGAGACCTTCCAGACGTTTTGCTGGGTGACGGTCGGGCCAGCCTTGGATTTTCGGGAGTCCGCAAGCAGCTCAATCCAGCGCTGATAGACAGTGTCGGCTCCCTTGACCTGCAGCACCCCTCGTGCCAGTCGGCCCATTACGAGGCCCCCCGCGCGATCAGCCAGCCTGCCGCCATCGAGATCATTCCCCCGACGATGAACCCGGCAGGTGGATACACCATACCGGCACCGACCGCGATGGCGATGCCGCCGCCCGCGAGGAGCACGTCGGGCAAGTTTGCGCCCGAGCGGCTGATGAAGTTCTTGAACATCAGATCATTCCCAAAAGGATTTTTCGGTCTCGGCGCCGCACATCGCGCGGTTCATTGCGTTGATCAGGGCCACAGCCGCGTCGATCTTGTTGCTCTTGCGCGCCTTTCGCGGGAACACGTTTTCGTTTCGGTCTTCCTTGACTTCGACGTTGCTGAGCTGCCAGACGAAGCAAGGGTTGTCGTCGTGGTGGAACTTCTCAGCGTCCACGCGCGCTTCGATCTCCTTCATCGGCTCGCTCAGGAATCGCACCTGCTGCGGTATGTCCACCACCTCAACGCCCGCACCCTGCAGGTTTGCGCCCAGCTGCTGGCCGCCCCACGGATCCTTTGCCACCTCCCTAACTGGCGCCTCCTGGGTCAGCGAGAGCACGTCTTCCTGGATCTGCTCCAGTGAAATCATGTTGCCCGGAGTGACGATCAGGTAGCCGTCCTCGACCCATGCCGCGTAGTGCGCGTTCTCGGGCTTCTCCAGCGCAGCCTCAGGCACATAGTTCCGCGAAAACGCCCAGTACTCGCGCTCGTCGCCGTCGCCGATCCAGCAGAGCAACACCGCGCTGGCGATGTCCTGCTTGCTCGCCAGGTCGAGGCCGACGATGGCCCCATCCCAGACGCGGCTGCCCAGCGTCAGCGAGCTGTCGCCGGCCCGCTGCAGGGACGTCAGGTTGAGCCACGGGGAGGCAGCTGCCACCCAGATGTTTAAGTGCTTGGTCTTGAAGACGTTCTGCTTGCGGGCGTCAGTGACGGCGGTGCGCTGCTGCTCGCGGAGGAAGTCAGCGTCGACCGAGATACCAAAGTTCGGATTCGCCTTGCGCAGCGCTTCCTCGGAGGTCCAGTCATCGTCCTTGTCCAGCGTGAAGATGATCCCGAAGCGACGCTCATTGACGATGAGCCCTTCGAGGATCTTCTGCAGCTCGACCTGGTGGAGATAGCAGGGACCCGAGATGTCGGACCCCGCGGTGGTGATCACGAGCAAGATCGGTTGAGATCGAGCACCCATGCCCGTCTCCATCGTGTCGAACAGCTCGCTGGTCTTGTGCTCGTGGTACTCGTCCACGATCGAACACGAGGGCGACGCTCCGTCGCCCGGCTTGCCGATAACAGGCTCGAATTTCGAATTGTTGTCGCTGATCGACAGATTCGAGACGTTGACCGTGACGCTGTATAGCTGGCAGTAGCGAGGCGTGGCACGGGCCATCAGTCGCGCAGGCCGGAAGACCTCCATTGCCTGGTCTTCCGATGTGGCGCCGGAATACACCTCGGCACCAAACTCGCCGTCGGCCGCGAGCATGTACAGGCCGATCACGGCCGCGAGCGTCGACTTCGCGTTCTTGCGCGGAACAATCACGTCCGCCGCCTTGAAGCGGCGCTTGCCGGTGTCCACGTGCACCCAGCCGAAGATGCTGGCCAGGATGAACACCTGCCAAGGCTCCAGCTTGATAAGCTGACCGCGTGCGGCCCAGTCGCCCTTGATGTGGGGCATCAGCTCCGCGAACTTGCAGATGCGTTCGGCCGGGAAGTAAGCCCGGCCCTTCACGTCTGTCAGCTCGGGGTTCCACACATAGGGGAACAGGCCCTGCTTCGCGCGCTGCAGGTCCTTCAGGTGCCGCTCGCATGCGAGACGGTGCCACTTGCACGAGATGATCTTTCCCGAGGCGACGTCCTCGGCGTACTGTGTCGCGATGTCGGCAAACGACAGGGTCACAGCTGATTCCACTCGTCCTCCGAACCCTCCTCGAAGAGGCTGCCCTGCCGGTTGTCGCTGGTGGTCACGCGTGAGCGAGATGCGGGCGAAAGCCCGAACATGTCCAGGTAGCGGCGCACCTGCTCCGAGGCCTGCTTGCCGACCACCCAATGGTGCGAATAGGTGAAGTTGCCGCCAGCAGTCTTGACCATGAGGCCATCGCCGCCGGTGTACTGCTCGCCCTTGTCCTCTGCCGCCTGGCGCGCTTCCTCGGCGAGCTTCATCGCCCGGGTCAGAGCGCGCTCGGCCCAGACCATCTTCGCCCAGGCCTGGCAGTACAGCACCAGCGCTGCCCGGTCCAGCTTGGACACCAGGCCGTAGCGGTACAGCTCGGCGGAGATCCTCTTCCATTCCTTTTTGGCCTCGGGCCAGATCCAGGACGGGAAGTCGGGGATCTCCACCTCTGGCTTGAACTCCCCGAGGAGTTCTGCGGTCGGCTTCTTGCTGGCGTTGCCGCGCAGCATGTGCACGTTTGCCGGCAGCGGCTTCGGTCCGCGCAGGCCCATGTTCGTCTCCAGAATTGTTGAGTGCAGATGTCTGCACACCGCAGACTGGCGCGGGAGGGGTACCCCCCCTCCCCAAAACTCCCGCACGAAAAAATTTCCCTAAGCGGTCGGTCTAGACCGGGTCGGCTCCATAGATTGACCCCCCGGGGGGTCCAGCAGGCCGGCCACCTCACCGGCTGGCACTTCACGTGCGTCCACCTCGATGACAGGCTCACGACGCGCACGCCCAAAGCCACCGTCCTCCGTAGCAGTCTTGAAGTCGTGGCAAGGCTTGCACAGCGACTGCCAGTTGCTTCGTCGCCAGAACAATGTCTGGTCCCCGCAATGCGGCACGATGTGGTCAACCACCGTCGCGGGAACGACTTCATTCCGCTCGCCGTGTTTGCGACAGAGTGGCTGCTCGCGCAAGAACTTCTCGCGCGCCATCTGCCACTTGTAGCCATAGCCACGCTGCGTCGATGATTCACGACGGGTCTCGACCTCCCGAGCCACAGTGCGCTGGTGCTTTGGGCAACGGCCCGTTCCATCACGCACCAGGACGCCGCAGCCTGGATGACTGCAGGGCTTAGGTGGAGCGCTGGGCACGTAGGAACTTTTCGATCCGCGCGCGACGCCTCGACGACTCAGTCAACCGCAGGAGGTCCGCGATCGACACCGCAGCGCACTGGAGCCATGCCCATGGTCCTCGCACGATGCTGCAGTCTGAGTCGGCGATGCCACCGCATACGCTGCTGCCGATGTTCTCCCAGCGGGTGGCGATCACACGGGGGAAGTCGGCGTACTGGCGAACGAAGTGCCTCTCGCCCCTCCGATACCAGGTGCCTTTCCACGACACGTCGTCGTTCGTGACTTCAACCAGCTTGATCTGCATGAGGTGTCTCCAGAAAAGGAAAACCCCGCAAGGGTGGATGCCTGCGGGGTTCGGGCCTATCAGCGATGTCCGGTGACACGATCGCTGCAGCTTGCCTGAAATGTATCGAAAAAGTCTATGTTGTAAAACTCATTTCGACGCAGCTGCAGCACGCTCACGGTCCTCTTCCTTGTGCCGCAAGTAGGTTTGAATCTCGAAGTCCGCCTTCTCCAGGTTGGCCTTGATGGTGGACTCCGCCTTGCACATCGCCTCGGCCGTGCGCCTGATGCTCTCGCCGCGCAGGTAGATCAGTTCGATGGTGCGATGTAGATGCGGCTTGGAGCCGAGCAGCGACGTCACTGCCTCATCGGTCTTGAGCGCCTCGATCTCATCGACCGTCGAGAGCAGAGGGTCACCGCCCGAGCTGCAGTCCACCGCGATGCGCAGGAACGACGACGAGGTGTAGAAGCCCAGCCCGCCACGCCCGTCGCGTTCCTTCCACAGCGCCCAGTTCTCCAGCCGCTGCTTGATGCGCTCAATGCGTGCCATCGGCCTTGCCCTTCTGCGCCTCCGGCGCCCACATGATCAGGAACTCGCAGCCGAACTGGACGACGATGCGCGCCACCTCATCGCTCACTCCGGGCAGATCGAACGGCGTGCCAACCACACGCCCGCGCTCCACCGCATAGAACTTGTTGGCCTGGCCGGACACGCCATGGCGCACGTAGCGGAATGCGTCGTTGCCGATCGCCTTCGCCTTGTCCTGGATCTCCCGATAGGTCATGGGCATGTGTGCCTTGATCTCGTTCAACCGGGCCTGAACATCGACCGCCGGCCCTTGCTCTGCTGTCCTTGTGTCCATGGTGTCCATTGCTTTCTATAGAAGGAATGCGGGAATCGGGAGGGCTTGCGAGCGCGTGCCTGTGTGCATGCGTCTGCACACGCCCGCCCGCCTTGTGAATTCGTGATGGACACGGCAGGCAATGCAGCAGCTTCACCTCGGAAATCCAGGCAAAGATGCAACTCAGTGGTCTCCAGGGAAACCGCTGGCCACCGTGGACACTTGGACACCTACGTCATGGGCCCGTGCGCCGACTTCCCCGCTACCGCACCGCAGTGAAGGCGCAGCACTATCTGCTCCTCCAGCCCTTCGGACACACCGCTGCCAATCTTGCGTCTGGCGGTGTCATTGGCACGACGCGTTTCCTGCGCCATGACCTGGTGGTCAGAACGGCGCATCGTCGGCTTCCTGTGTTGGCCCCGCTTCCGCCGAGGGCGGCGACGGCGGGGATGGTGGTGTTTCGTCGAAGCCCTCGGGCTCCTCATCGGTGGGCCACTTGGCCGGCCGTTCGTATCCCCAGGCCCTGACCCCGCCGACCTGGCGCTTCACGCGCTCCCAGCCCTCGTGATCCATCCAGCTGCGGATCTGCGCCTCAAGGGCCGGCGTGCTCTTCGCGGCGTCGACGCCAAGCGCGGTGGTGAGCTGCGAGATCGTGACGAAGTTCGTCAGCTCATTGACCACTGACCCGATCCCGGTGTCTTTGGGCGGGCGTGTCAGCAGCATCATCAGCTCGCTGAGCACGGCCGTCTCCACGAGGCGTTTGTCCTGCATGGGAACGAACAGCCTCCGCTCCTCATCGGGCGTGGGCGTGTAGCGCTCCTGGGCCTGGTACAGCACGAAGGCCTCGGCGAGCAGCTGCTCACGAAAGCGCGTCAACCAGGGAATGTTCACTCGCTTGCGCACCGGCACCGGCCAGAAACGCCGGTTGCCCGTGCGGTCGCGCAGGTAGGTGTTCTCGTTGGTGGTGCCCACCAGCAAGCATTGCCGCGAGTAGCTCTCCACCACCCGCCCATAGCTCGGCCGGTACCGGTCGACCTTGGCCGAGATGAAGGCCTTGATCACGCCGATCTCGGCTTTGCTGAAGTTGGCCAGCTCGGCGATTTCGTACACCCACAGGCCTTGAACCTGTTCCTGGCCTTCCTTCCCTCGACTGGGGTCGAAGTGCGTGTCGCTGAACCACTCGCTGCCGCAAAGCGTCTCCACCAGCGTGCTCTTGCCCAGGCCGCCGGGCCCTTCGAGCACGGGGCAGTAATCGAACTTGCAGCCAGGCTCCATGACGCGGTTCACCATGCCCAGCAGCCAGAAGCGGCCGACCAGGCGCAGGTAGTCAGCGAGCGATGGCGGCAGATCCTTCGGGTTCTCTCCAATCACGAAGATCAGCCACTTGTCGATGCGGCTCTCGCCATCGTGCTTGATTCGCTGCAGCAGTTCCTGCACAGGGTGGAAGGGCGAGGCCTGCGCCACCGTCTCGATCGCCTCCATGAGCGCCGAGCGCGGGATGGCGGGCAGGCCGTAGGTGTCGCTGAGGTACTTCCCCAGCATCAGGTCGACGGAGCCCGTGATTGGCCCCGGCTTGCTGTGCGCCCACGGCCACTTGCGCCGCGCATCGATGTTGTTGCTCAGCAGGTTGAGGCCGAGCACGTCCTTGAGGCCTTCGTCGTGCTGCAGCGCCTTGATCACCAGCTTGCGCGACGTGCGCCAGAACTGCTTTTTGACATCCCAGTAGGGCTCAAGCCACCAGGGCGCGCCGGATCCGGCGGGTTCGGCGTCAGCGGGAGGATCGATTTTTTTTCCGCCATCACCTCCACCACCACCCGCTGCGCTTGACGGAGGTGAGCCTGCAGGCGCATCAACGAAAGGCTGCGCCTGCCCAAAGAACGCGAGCACACGCTCGCCACCCCATCCATCGGTCTCGATCGCATCAGCACAATCCCAACCATCGTCCACCTCCCCCGGCGCGGGTATGGGCAAGATCTGAACCGTGCAGCCATGGGAGTCGCGCAGGAGCGCGCCGATGCCCACCATGGCCACGATACCGACCTGCTTGTGGGCCGGCAAGAGCGGCTTGCTCTGCTGCAGCACGAGCTGGACGGCCTTGTCAGGGTTGTCCTTCTTTTCCGCGTTGGTTAACTGCTCGCGCTTGCCATCGCAGTCGGGCCACAGGATCACGGTGCACCCGGCAACCCACGACCAGTCGGCCTTCTTCCAGGCCTTGGAGCCACCCGGCCACCCGACCACGCAATAGATGCCCGGCGCGATCGTGTCGAGCAGCTGCTGCAAGACGTCGGCCTTGCGTTCACCCTCGACCACCACCACCGTGCGCCCGCCTGGCAGCGCGTAACTCGGGAGGTAGAGCGGCCGAGGTTCGTCGAACTGCTTCCACTTCCAAGCGCAAGCGCCATCTCTTTCGCTCACGCACCAGGTGTGCGGCAACGGGTCCTTTCCCCCGTCCGACTTCCGATAGCGCATGACATACCCGTGAAGGTCGTCGCCTACGCGGTATTCGGCCTTGTGATCGAGATCTTCCAGCTTGCGGTGCGGATGCTTGAAAGTCGGCTCCACGATCCGAGGCACTGGCCGCACCGTGCTCCACCCCTCATCGTCACGTGGCTTCGGCGGTGGCGCCGGCGGTGCCGGAGGCCGCTCGGGTCGCTGGTGCGTGTTGCTGCGCATCACACCCGCCACGTCCTCGAGGCCCTCATCGCGAGCCACCATCACGGCGGCCATGCCGTTGTCAAGGCCGTGGAGCTTGGCGTACAAGCTAATCAGGTCCTTACCACGGTAGTCTCCACCGAAGTCACCCCAAGAGCCAGCCTCCTTCCCCGTGAGGCGAATGCTAAGACTGGGCGTCTTCTCGGAACGCCAGGGCGAGTGCACAACATACTCGTTTCTGCCGCTGTTGATGGTCCCTCCAGGGAGCCACGCATGCAGCAATGTTGTAATGCGGCTCAACAACGCATCGGCGAGTTCGGCAAATCTGATCGGCGGCAGCGGTGCGCGGTCCGTCATCTGGCGGCACCCTGCAGGCGGGCGGTATCTATCCCAGCCGGCGTATCCACCACCGGCAGCTGGTTAAAAAATGGCACGTGCCGTGCCCCTTACGTGGTCTGCGCAGGCCACACGGCCGCGAGATCGACGAAGCCGTGTGTCTCCTGCGCCATGTCGGCAGGCACGTACTCGTAGACAGGCCGGTTGCGGTACCCCACCCGGCGCTCCCGCGCCTTAAGGATGATCTCGTGCCGCATCATGTTCGCAATGGTTTGGCGCGCGGCATCGGCGCCGACCTGGGCGTGGGCTGCCAGCTCGGAGAGCGTGGGCGCCTGGTGAGGTGTCACCAGCGCGCGGCACGAGTTGAGCAAGGCCTCGCGGATCTCGCCGGCCGGCCTCATGGTGCTCGCTCCTGCGGCATGCCCGCCTCGTGCTTGGCGGCCAGCTGGCTCACCATCGCCTGGCCTGCAGCCACCAGCTCGCTCCAGGCCGCCTTCACGGTCTGCAGCTCGTTGCCGGTGATGCGCCCGTCAGCCGCCGCCTGGGTGACGGTGCCCATCAGCTCACCGAACTCGCGCGCCAATTCCGACACGCTGCGGATGGTGGACTCGTCGCACACCCCCTCCACTGAAGGAAGTCGGAAGGCGACATAGCCCGCCTCGGCGTTGAATGCGTTGAGGATGCGCGGATCGCCCGACATGACGGTGGCCATCACCGCGTCGTCGAGCCCGAATTTGGCCGTGCCGGTGCCGCGCACCTCATGGCTCAACGTGGTGGGGTTCTTCCCCATCCTGGCCCCCAGCGCGGCCGCGCCGCCAGGGTAGGCGTGAACCAGCTGGTACGCCGCATCAATTACTGCGCTCATCACGAAACCCCCGAAACTCTGTAATGGAAATTTTTCTAGCGGCCGCTCACACTGCGGCCATGCACACATCGAGAAAGGGCGGGTCCCTCCAGCCGGGTAGAGTTGATGGCCCCACGCCCCCAACCCGTACCCAAAAAAGAGGGACCCATGACCAAGAACAGCTTCACGTTCAATGCCAAGACGGGCGATCTGACCGCCGTCTCCTTCGTGCGCGCCTCGAGGGACCACACGTGCGAATGCGGAACGCAGCTGTCATTCACGACGGACTGGCCGGAGGGGCTGACATCGCAGGGGAGCGTGGATATCAAGGGAGTCTCCTGCCCGAGCTGCCATGCCCCTGTGGTGCTGCCGCGCGCTCGCTACTGGGTCGAGAACCATCAACTGCTATCTGCCCCCCTACCTGCAGAGCGACCGAGCTGACCAGCTCAAGCGTCTCGGTGGTCACAGAGATGTGCCATTGGGGTGATGTGAACGTAGCCTTGATGGCGCTCACGCCACGAGCACGAGCCTCCTGGCGGCGCCGCCATGCAATCGGTTGGCGCGGCTCAGCCATGGGCCACCTCGCCCAGCGGCTCAGCGCTGGGTGCGCCGATGTGGTGGACCTGCTTGGCCTCGGGATCGGGGTTCGCCTCGCCCTCCCCTATCAGGCCCGGGTCCAAGTGTCGGCGGGCCAACGCTGCGAGTACACGATCGGTGATGCGAGGAGGCAAGTCCTCGGGCCATTGGCTCACAGCAGAGCGACTAACGCGAGCCTGGAGGGCAGCGGAGGCTACCGTCCCACCCAGCAGATCGATGGCTTTGGACTTTTTCATGAGTGCGTAGTTTAGCACTCTAACCGCCGATTGCAACCTCGCTAAACTGTTTAGCTGGCTTAATTCTCGTATGCCAACACTGCAAGAGCGGCTAACCGAAATCATGGAAGCCAAGAGCTGGGACTACGCCGAGCTCGTGCGCGTCTCGGGTGAGTCGCGCAGTGTCGTATCGCAGTGGCTCGGCCGCAGCACCAAGACCATCAAGTCAATCGGGAAGCTGCAGGCCGCCGAGCGGATTGAGCGGGAGTCAGGCTACGCAGCTCTGTGGGTAGCCAAGGGTCTCGGCCCGAAGCTGGCGAATGAGACCAGCGCTCCAGGCGGTCCCGCAACCGCCTTGATTCCATCGAACCCCGGACCTCGTTACCTGGTTCAGCGGCTGGGAGAGCTACTCGCCCCTCTCGACTCGACGGACAGAAAGTCTGCAGGGGCCATCCTGCATGATCTGGCGATTGCTCCCGAGTACGCCTCGACGATGGCCGACAAGCTCGAGCGCCTGTTGGGGGGAGCAGCACCCCAAGCGGACCTGCTGACTCGAAAAATATAGCAGGCGGCCTAGGCCCTGCAAGACTTTACGCGGTGATCCGCCAGCCCCGGAGTGGGGAAAACACCAAGATTCAAGCGATCGCGGGCGTATGCACCAAAGATCTCACGTTCTGGTGTGCAAGCGATGCTGACTCTGTTTTTGGAGCCCTCCCTGACACGTGTGGCAGCTCATGCGCTCGTTAGCGCGTTGACGCTCGAGTGTTTAGCATGCTTGCTCTTTTGCGGTTAGCTTGCTAAACTGCCGCTCCACGAACCATCCCGGTTCGAGGAGCAGCACATGCCAAACCCCACGCCCGGTGCGGCCAGCACCAAATCCCGCCGCAGCAAAACGCCGCCAGCGGTGTCTGCAGCAGTCGCCAAGTTGATCGCACAGGTGCAGGCGGAGGCCGAAGCGGCAACGCTGGCCGCGCTGAGTGCGAAGGACGGCATCCTGGTGCTGCAACCACTCGACGCGAAGACTGCGCGCCTCCGCTGGAGTGGCGACGATCTGTACATCAATGACGGCGCCGGCGGCAGGGTCCGCTGGTATCGCCAACGCACTTGCCCGGAATCCTGGGTGGGCAGTGAGCTCGAAGGGCGCTGGCATCCATCACACCATGACGTGTACGCCACCCGGGTCGACGGCCTCGGCCGCGAGTGGGACACGTGCTTGGGAACGTTCATCACAGATGACTTCGGCTACCTGGTCGAGGTGCAGCGATGAAGCGCCGCACCCTTGTGCAGACGTGTGCACGCTGGCTCCTCGTGCCGCTGCTTTTCCTGGCGCTGCTCGCCCTAGGCGCCGTGCTCGACGACCCGCGCGCGGCCCAAGCCAGCGCCGACGACGCCGTCCAGGCCGTGCGCGATGCCCAGTTGCAGGCCGACGATGACACGTACTGGCTGCGGATCTGTCGACATGAGTTTGGCCCGGGCGCGCAGCTGCTGCGCACCCACGACGGCGATGTGGTGTGCAGGCCTGCCATGCACGTCGCGAAGGGCGGTGCCCTGTGAACGACGACGACAACGACATGGGCGGCAACTTCAGCCGCGATGTTTTCACGGTCAGCGTCATCGCGTTTGGCGGCCCGTGCCTTCTGATCGCCATAGCGCTGGCGGCGTGGTTCTGGAGTGCCTCATGAAGCCCGGCACGCCGAGCGAGGGCCACTACAGCGCGCTGGACCTGCTCACGGCCATCGGAGCGCTGCACGGCAGCGAGCGGCCAGACGTGAGCCTGAGCCCCTACCTGCTGGAGCAGCACCGCTTCGCACGCATTGACACCGGCTTCACCCGCTGTGGCGGCATGGCCGTGAGCAACGCGCACACGATGCCCCTGGGCCACCAGGCGCAGGCACGACCATGATCCCGCGCGACGTCGTCCTGCCCGAGGTCACCGACGCCCACCGGCGCGCGGCCTTCGAGGCCATGCACTGGGAAGGCTGGACCTTCGAGCGCGCCATGGCCGACGACACGCGCCGCCGCAGCGTCGAAGCCTACGCCCATCACCTGCGCACCAGGGAGGCCTGCGGCCGCTCCTGGATGCCTACCCCTTCGCTCCCCGCTGCGCGGCCGCCTGCGCCCGTGCAGAAGGTGCACGCCCCCGTTCTCGCTCGCCCGCCGCTCGCCGGCGCAGTCGATCGCAAGCGCGCCGCCGCCGGCGACCGCGACGACGACTGATCTTCCACCACCTCCACCCCAATCTGAAAGGATTTCATGCCTTCGAAACTGCCCATCGCCCCTCGCAAGCCTGAGGTGGTGTTTCCGGTCCTGCATCTGCCCAGGCTGGAGCTGTGCTTTGCGGACGGCTCGATGCTCTGGCTGCGCCAGGTCAACACGGACCCGCTCACGCGCTCGCTCGACCACCAGGGCGAGGCCCTGCAGGTCGACCTGCGCGAGATCTCGCCTCTGTTGGAGGACGAAGTCTTTGCCGCAGCCGAGCACGACCGGCCGGGAATCATTTTCTTCACCCTGCGCCAGCACTTCAAAACCGCCTGTGACTTCGTCCAGGCGGTGCTGGCGCTCCATCAACCCGCACGGAGCCAACTGGCATGAAGACACCACCTCTCGAAAAGGGCGTTGCCCTCATCCTCGCAGGCCCCCAGGGCTGCGGCAAAACGCGCCTCGCGCAACTGATCGGCAAGCGCCACGGCAAGGTCATATCGATCGGAGGGCACGACGTTGTAGGTGAAGCCCTCCAGGACGCTCTGGCATCGCGCCCCGACGTGGTCATCATCGAAGAGCTGCCCCGCGACTCGAACACGATCGCGAAGCTCAAATCGATGATCACCCGGGACACGGTAGAAATCCGCGCGCCCTATGAGCAGACGATGCGTGCCGTGCGCGTGCCGCATTTCATCTTCTGCACGAACGAGCACGTGCCGCCGATGTTCACCGACAACCGCCGCTTCCGCGTCGTCAACATGCCTGCGAGGACCATGGCATGAGCACCTTCCAACTTATCCCACTGTCGGCGCTCATCGAGTCCGACCGCAACCCCCGCACCACGTTCGACCACGCCAAGCTTTCCGAGCTGGCCGCCAGCATCAAGGCGGTGGGCGTGCATACCCCCATCCTCGTGCGACCTCTGCCAGGACGCCGCGTGCCCGAAACTGGCCCAGGCATCACGCACGAGATCATCGCCGGCGCCCGCCGCTTCCGCGCCTCACTGGAAGCCGAGGAGACCATGATCCCGGCCGTCATCCACGAAATGGACGACAACGCAGCGCTTGAAGCCGCTATCGTGGAGAACCTGCAGCGCGAGGGCTTGAGCGAGCTGGACGAAGCCGAGGGTTACGAGGCGCTGATGAAGCACAGCGGCCTTGCGGCCGACGAGGTGGGGGCGAAGATCGGCAAAAGCCGCAGCTATGTCTACGCGCGGTTGAAGCTGCTCGACCTGATGCCAGCGGCCCGCGATGCATTTCGCGAGGGCAAGATCGACGCCAGCAAGGCGCTGCTGCTGGCACGTATCCCGGATGCGAAGCTGCAGGCCGATGCACTGCGCGACATCTCGCGAGAGAACTACAGCGGCGACCCCGACATGGGCTACCGGGCCGCCGCCCAGCACGTCCAGCGCACCTACATGCTTAAGCTGGCGGAGGCGAAGTTTCCCCGAGGCGACGAGGCCCTGGTGCTCGGTGCCGGTCGGTGCCATGAGTGCCCCAAGCGCACTGGTGCGAATCCTGACCTCTTCGCGGATGTGAAGAGTGCAGACGTGTGCACCGATCCGAAGTGTTACCGCGCGAAGGAAGAGGCGCACGCACAACGCGAGCGCGATGAAGCGAAGGCGCGGGGCCAGAAGATCATCGACGGACGCGAGGCCAAGGCCTTGATGCCCAACGCGTACAACAACCGGGTGGAAGGCTACCTGCGCCTCGACAATGCCGCCGACAGCCCGACCGACAAGCCGCTGCGTGCCCTGCTGGCCAAGCAAATGGTGGCGGAGGGAGTGCAACCGGTCTTGGTGGCCAATCCGCACAACAAGGGCGAGCTGGTCGCCGTGCTGCCGGCCGACAAGGTCGCCGAGTTGCTCAAGGCCAAGGGCGACGACAAGTCGGCCGACAAGCTCAACAAGGATGCGGCCGAGGAGGAGCGCTACCGGAAGGCTCAGGAGAAGAAGGACGCGGAGCACGCGCTGGAGTCGGCCTGGCGCTGGGCTGTGCTCGAAGCCACGTGGGTGAAAGTTCAGGCCGAGTCGGCCAACCAGACCAGCGGTCCCAAGCTCGACGAGGTCACCCGCCACATGGCGCTGCGCCACGCCAGCGGCATGAACCAGGACGACGCCAAGAAGCTCACCAAGCTGCTCGGCCTGGGCAAGGTTGCGCCAAAGGACGGCCTGCTGGACTGGGTTCGCACCACCCCCACGCCAGGCGCGGCGATGCTGCTGTTCGTGATGTTCACCGAAGTGGGGTACATGCACTGGCGCTCGGACGAGCAGACCAATCGCGGGCTGTTCGTCGTTGCCGAGGCCTTCGGCGTGGACAAGGCCGCGATCGAGGCTCAGACGCGCGCGAACACCCGCGCGGCCAAGGCCTCGGAGAAGAAAACCGCGAAAGGCAAACCGGCCGACCCCCCTGCTGCGCAAGCCAGCGGGGTGCGGGGTGGAAAGACCGGGAAGACCAAAACCTCCGCTGCGCCGGCCGCGAAGAAGCCCAAGACGTCGCCCGAGGAAGCAAAGCGAGGCATCGCTGCCGCGATGCAAGGTGCAGAGGGGGCGGCCGCTTCGACGGCCGCGCTGTCTCCGAGTGTTGGCCCGGCGAGTGCGGTGCTCTGCACTGGCGCAACTGTCAAAGTCAGCTCGAAGGCATCGAACAAGCGCTGGCGGGGTAAGACCGGAACGGTTGGCAAGTTCATCTCCGGTCAGTGGATGGTGAGCTTCTTGGTGACACCCCGCACCGGTGAGCCCATTCGCACCCCGTGCATGTTCAACCCCGGCGACCTCACCGTCGTCGCAGCCGAGGAAGTCAAACCAGGCGCCGCTGATGCGGCGCAGGATAACGAAGGCGCAGCCGACTACGGCTGCGCGGACCAGGGCGGCAAGGTGGCCCAGGACAACGGCGGCGCAGACATCGAGCTGGGCCACCGCGTGCAAGTGGTGGGTGAGGAACTGGGCGGCAGATGGGGCTACGTCGCCGGATTTGATGGGCGCAGCGTGCTTGTCAATCTAGATGATTTCGCATCCGAGTATCGGTTTGAGCCCGAGGAGCTCAAGAGCCACGGCAACACCAAGCTGAACCCGCAGGCGGCTTGGCCGTTCCCCAAGCACACGGAGGCCGCATGAGCGACCAGAAACCAACCGGGTACATGCCAATCCTCGGAACGCCTTTCGCGGTCCGCATGGACCTGCTCAACGAAGAGCAAGCCCAGGCGAACCACTGGCAGAGCCTGACAAGACTGCGCGAGAGAGGGGGGCTGAGCCTCTGCGAGGCTGCTGCCATTGCCGAGCGTCGTCGCTGGCGAGAACAAAAGGTCAGCGAAGTGGCTGAAGCCATTGCACGCGTGGAATCATCGAGCCGCGCCCACAGCCCGCGCACGCTTGACCTAGACGCCAGCAGCCGTACGTTCGTGCGAGCCCATGTCGAGGCCGAGCGCGCGCAATGGTCAGCGCTAGTGAAAAAGCGGGATGAGTACGAGATCACCTCGATCAAGCACCTTGCCGGGGAGATCGTCCTGCGACGGGTGAACGGTGGCGAGGTGCCTCAGCAGCTTGAATCGGGTTCACTGATCGCGCTTGAGGTCTTGCGCTATGGGTAACAGGCTACCGGCGCCGAATTGCACTCCACGCAGCGTCCGCATTCCCCCATTGGCGCTCTGGGTCTTTGTCATCCAGATCTTGCAGGAGGGTCGTGCCACAAGTGCCGCACTTCCAGTACACCCACTCGCCGGTCGTGCGTCCGTGGCTCGCCTTTCCCAAGTCAATGCGCTTCGCCCGGCTGAGGGCTGCGTGCCCTCCGGCGTTGCCTGGCTGACCAATCAGATCGACGCACGGTCGGCATGGCTCCATGGTCTATTTCCCGAGGGCCTTGTTGACGGCCTTGCGCGACGGGCCAGCGTTCTTGATGGCCTGCTTCACCTCAGCCTTCGGGCGACCGGTCATCTTCTGCACATGCCGAACCTCGTGCGGCTGTTGGCTGACCAACTTGCGGTCTTCCTTCGTCTTCTTTGGATCGTCGCCGCTCTTGATTGCCATGGATGTCTCCTTTGGAAAAACTTCAGTATGTCGCAGCCTGAAGGGTTGCGCAAATGAGCAAGCGCAAACACAGTCCCGGGTCGGCCTTCACCTACACGCTGTGGCACGAACTCATGGCAAGCACCATCGAGCCGATGCCCCTGGCCAAGCGCACGCATCAGATCACACGCATGCTCCAAGGCCTCGCGTCGATCGAGCAGTGTGCTGCGCCCACCACCGAGGACTGGCGCCTCTGCAGCGATGCCGTCAACCTCATGGAGACGCTCGTCCTGCAGCTGCGGGTCGCCGAGGACCGGCAAGGCCTCCTGAACGATGCGATCGCGGCTTTGGCCGCTGCTGGGCGACGGCACAAGGGCGGCATGCCCATCCGCCTCGACGGCCCCGGCATCCAGGCCGTACGCGCAGTGCTGGAGGACTACGCCGAGCTGCTGGCCATCTTGCCCGCCCGCACGGTCATTCGAGCCCACCGGCTAACCGAGCGGCGAATTGCCGCGATCCTTGCGGGCAAACGCCGCCCGCACGACGTGGAGGTCATGGACCTATGAGCATCTGGATCGAACTCACGGCCGCAGCCTTCGGCGTGTTGGGCACCGTGTTGTTGGCCCTCAAGGGCCCACGCGCCGGCTGGGGATTCGTGGCCTACCTGGTGAGCAATGCGGGCTGGATCGCATTCGCCCTGAACCATCACCACTGGGGCCTGCTGGCCCAGCAGATCGCTTTCACGGCATCGAGCCTGCTCGGTGCATACGTCTGGCTCTGGAAGCCGAGAAAGGACGCCAGGTCATGACCACCATCGGACCAACCGTCGACGTCCCACAAGCCGCCGACCTCATGAAGGTACATCCGAAGACCGTGCAGGACTACATCAAGTCAGGCGAGCTGGCCGCCGGCAAGGTCGGCCGCGCCTACGTGATGCTCACCAAGGATGTGCTCGCGCTGGTGGAGCGTCAGATCATCGAGCAGACGGCTGCACGCCTCGGCACGCCGCAGCGTCACCAGAGGCGCTCGGCCAGGTCGCTGCCTCGCAGGTTGGCATAGCGCATCAGCATGCGCTGCGACTTGTGGCCGGTGATCTTCATGATCTGGGCTTCGCTCAGCGTGGTGCGCTCGAAGAGCCGGCTGGTGGCCTCGTGGCGCAGATCGTGAAAGGTGAGGTCAGCGCACTCGGCGGTCTCGAAGATCGAGATGAACAGCTTTGATAGGTAGTCCGAGAGCTTGGCCAGGACGCGCTTGTCGAACGAACCATCCCACCAAGGCAAGAGTGCATCAGCGTTCGCGCAGGCCTTGGCGCTGCGCCGCTTCACGTAGGCTGTCACCTCGGAGACGCAAAGCTTCGACATCGGCACCTGGCGCTTGCTGCCGTTCTTGGTCTTCTCCAGGAAGAAGGTCTTCTTCTTCACGTCGACCTGGTCGATGGTGAGCGTGAAGATCTCTCGCATACGCATGGCCGACTCCACGGCTATCAGCAGCATGAGCCGCAGTGCATCCACGTGCTCCAGGATCAGTGGCCGCTGTTTGCGCGGCAGCACGCCGGCCTGCAGCACGGCCAAGATCTTGGCCCACTCGCCCTCCTCCAGGCGCCGGTCTCGCTCCACGTCGACGCGCATCACGCCGGCGAGCTGGGCGTCCAGCTTGGTGTACTGCGCATATCCGTCTGGCAGCGTGCGAAACGGGTGATCGGGCATCAGCACGTGGCCCTTGCGCATGCCCCAGTCACTGCACCTGGCCAGCGCACCCACCTTCGCACGGATCGTCGCTGGTGCGAGTTTGTCCTCGCGCTTGAGTTCGTTGATCCAGTCATCCACCCAGGCTGCGTTGATGGTGGCCAGCGGCGTGCGCCCTTTCGACTTCACCACAGAAGTGAGCTGCTGCTCGTCCTTCGCGCTGGGGTGCGCATCGCGCGAGTACTCGCGCACCAGGTGCTCGATGGTGAGGATTCGCGTGGGCTCGCGCAGTTCGTTGGGCACGATGCCACGATCGAGCAAAGCATCCAGGCGCTTCGCATACGCGTCGCCCTCGGCCTCATCGTCGAACGTGAGATAGAGCGGCTTGTCGAGCACGCCAGCACGCTTGAACACGTACTGGATCGAGCCATTGGGGAACACCTTCTTGCCTGCCATGTTGACCCGTGGGGAATCGCGAAGCGACGCACTTTACGGTAATCGCGTGGTTGGTGACAAGCTCTTTTTGGTTGGTAGAGGCTCCCTTAGGCTCCCCTTGAAGTGGGTGAAAAGGGCAAAGAAAAAGGGCTTGAATTGCTCCAAGCCCTTGATTTATTTGAGAATTCTTTGGTGGGTGCTGACGGGGTCGAACCGCCGACCTACGCCTTGTAAGGGCGCCGCTCTACCGACTGAGCTAAGCACCCCACCGGAAATCCGGTGAGCGCTTCAGTTCAGCGCATCCTTGAGTGCCTTG
>Ga0247823_10000324_pt1 | contig 41740 bp, 35 predicted proteins | sample 13C_PalmiticAcid_2_FD_192426 | JGI IMG/M metagenome (GOLD analysis project Ga0247823, IMG submission 192426) | Soil microbial communities from agricultural site in Penn Yan, New York, United States - 13C_PalmiticAcid_Day30 | ecosystem: Environmental > Terrestrial > Soil > Agricultural land... | reverse complement strand
CTTCATTGTCATAGCCGTAGCAGCTGCGCTGCACACCGCCGTCCGCGCTCACCACCTTGCCCTTGAGCAGCAGGTTGCTCGGCGTCGAGGCGTTGCCTGCTTCATATTCGTAGCTGACCACCACCTCGTCCGCGGCGCCGGCAGCACAGCCATTGCCGACGGTCGCGCTGGTCCGGCACGTCCGCTCCTCGGTCGGCAGCCATATCGGGCTCGCCGCCTGGACATAGCCGCCCGGGCCTTTCAGCCAGGCATAATGCTGGGCATAGGCATAGCGCTTGACCGCCTGCACGCCGCTCACCGCCGGGCTGGTTTCGGTGAGAACCCCGCCATGGTCGCTGCTATAGGTGAAGCTGCGCATATTGCGGCGCGCGTCCGTGATCGTGGCCGGCTTGATGCAGGTCTTGGGGCTGTTGCAGGCATAGGTCGTGTCGACAACGAGATCGGCAAGACCGGTGCCGGCCTTGGCGACCTGCCTTGCCTGTACGATGTTCCGCCGCGCGTCGCGTGACAGGAACGTCGTGATGCCGTCCGGGTCGGTCCACGAGATCAGCTCGCCGACCACGCAGCGATGCTCCTCGGCAGCAAGCTGGGCTTTGATATAGGGATCGCAATAGTCGTAATGCGTTGCCCGGCCGAGCTGATCGGTGATCTTGACCGGCCCCGAAGTCACCTGCCAGCGCTGCCCCTGCAGCGTGGGATGGGTGTCGCTCGGCGGCAGCAGGGCAGGGGGGTAGAGCGGAAACCCAAACTCGGCCTTCACCGTGCCGAGCTGGTCGGTATACTCCCCGCCCGTCAGTTCGGTGATGACGTTGCTGGTGACCGCCGAAGGATCGAAATAGGCATATCCGATCTGCCGGCCGTCGGCGAAGGTCTGGCTCAGCACCACATCCTTGCGGGCGCCTTCGAGATTGTGGGTCGCCATGATCTCGTTGACGAGCCACGGCACAGACGATCCCGGCTTGAAGAAGGACATGGCAGTGGTCTGCGGATTGGTCCCGGGCGCGTAGCTGAACTGTTCGATCGCGCCATCGCTTGCCGTCACGCTCAGCAGAGCCGGTTCGCCTGCAAGCGCACCATAGGCATAGGTCCTGGTCTGGCGATGGCCGGTCGGGCACAGGCCGTCGCCGGGAATTTCGGTGACTGCAAGATTGAGCAGACAGGCCTTGGTCGCCGCGTTCCAGATTCCCGGCTGGCCATAGTTGAACAATAGCGCAAAGCCGCGGTTGCTGGTCACGCGCAACAATCTCGCGCGGTTCCCGGTCGAGGTTCCGACCTCGTAGACGAAGTCCAGCCGCATGCCATCGGGATAGGTGACCTGCTCCACCGAAGCACAGCGGATCGTCTGCGCGCAGTCGCCTCCGCCGATCGGGCGGAAGACCAATATGGTCCCGTCCGGCGTCACATAGGTGTAGACAGAAGCGGCGCTCGTCCGATCGCCCGATACCGTGAGGCTGGCGAGGGGGCCGCTCGACTTGTGCTGAAACCCCGACGAGTTGTTGAGCGGCGATTCAAATGTGTCGCCGACCCCGCCGCCCCGAACGACCATGCGGAAATCGCTGCCAGCGCCATGCTGATAGTCGCCCTTCTCGATATTCACGCGTGTCTCGGAAATCACGATATCGAAGTTGTGGCTGAAATTGCCGAACGGGCTGAGATGCCCTGGCACGCCGAGCAGGCTCGAGCGTTTGAGCGCGATCCGGCTGTCGACAGCGCCGGTCGTGAGGTCGATCTGCTCATATGCCATCTGCTGCGAGCGCAGATCCACGCCGCCGCTCGAGACGAACAGCTTGTCGCTGGGCGGGGAGATGGCGACGTTGCTGGGTGTCCCGCCTTCCCCTGGACCGGGCAAGGTCTGGGCCTGTGCGCCAGACGGCGCTGCCGCGGCCATCAGCGCAGCCAGGCCGAGCGCGCTCAGGCAATGGGCGGTTTGGGAGGCTGGTCGCACAACAGCTCGAGCAGGCACACGCATATCAAGCACGATTTCTCATTTCGCTGATCGTCATGGAAATTGGCGGGGCTTGCGGGCAGCCGCCGCGCGAACCCGCCGGGCGGCGGTCAGGCGGCCGGGGTCGGCGTCGGCGTCGGCAAGGGCGCGCTCGGCGGATAGGCTGCCGACGTGCATGCCGCAGCGCCACTCACCGCAGTCACATAGCGCTCGCGGTTGCTTGCCGGATCGTAGCAAATCGCCGTGCTCGTGCCGTTATCGGCTCCGCCGGATACCGACGAGGCCCGCAGGCGGCCAAGCGCGTCATAGGAATAGGTGACGGTTTCTGCATTGCTCGTCACCGATCCCAGGCCCGCCGCCAGGGCGCATCCGCCCAGGAGCATGTATCGACCGCGCATCATCCGTCCCCCAACGCCACAAAGCTCATGTAAAGGCCCGTTGGCACGCCCCCGGAACAATCGCAATGCGTTTGAGACCCGAAGCGAGGACTGCGGTCTCCGGTCCTTGCAATCGGTCATGCCGTCATCCGTAGCGGTACGCTGCCGGCCAGGGCCCGCCTTCTGCGCCCGCCACAGCGACCGGACTGTGGCCGGTAGCCGCCGGAACGGTTTTCCGGCGGCTACCGGACCGGAACGGACGCCCCGGCATAGGGATCATAGGGCGCCGGTGTTGGCACCGGTTTCACAGGCGCCAGGGGCAGCACCGTCGTGATCGTCGGGCTGGGGCTGCCTCCCAGGGTTCCAGCCTTCATCAATCCCGCAGCGATCGCCGGAGCGCCGAAGACGACAAAGCAGCCAAGGACCACGATCGCGCCACGCTGGAGGTTGATGCGTCCCGACAACATGCCGAACCCGATCCACGCGACCGCGATGACGGCGAGCGTCGTCGCCAGCGAACCAAGCAATGTCCCCTGGATCCACTGAACGGCATCGACAAGCACGGCCGACCCCGGAGAGGTCGAGAGGGCGTCCGAGGCCATCAGCCCTGCTCTGCGATGGAGGTGCCGCGGACCACCTGCGATACATAGCGCCGCCCGGCCCGGCGTCCCAATTGCACATAAAGATCGATGGTCGAGCGCACATAGTGATGGACGTCGGCACGGTTCAGCTGAGTGCCGCCCTGCAGCGCCAGCAAGGTGATCTGCTCGACCGCCCCCTTTGGGCTGTCCGCGTGAACTGTCGTCATAGAGCCCGGGTGACCGGTGTTGACGGCGCGCAGGAACGCCAGCGCCTCGTCCCCGCGAAGTTCGCCAAGAACGATACGGTCGGGGCGCATGCGCAACGAGGCGCCGACCAGATCGTTGGCGGTGACCTGCGCTTCGCCAAGCTCGCTGCGCGCCGCCAGCAATCCGAGTGCGTTGGCGTGCTGGATCCGCAATTCGGGCGTATCCTCGATGAAGATCAGTCTTTCATCTTCCGAGATCTCGGAGATCAAGGCGTTGAGAAAAGTGGTCTTGCCGGTCGAGGTGCCTCCGGCGACCAGGATGTTCTTGCGGGCACGCACCGCGGTTGCGAGTGCCGTCGCGATATCGCCCGAGACCAGCGCGCTGTCGATCTCCCGGTCGGCGGACGAGGTGTCCGTCGCCCTGGTTTGCGTGTCGGCAAAGGCGCCTGAATTTACATAGTCGGCGAGCCGCAAATTGGGTGAAACATGCTTGCGGATCGCCAGCGCAATGCCGCCGCGCGTGGCTGGGGGAGCGATCACCTGCACACGCGCGCCTTCGGGCAAGGTTGCCGAGAGTAGAGGGTGTTCGCGGCTGATTCCCTGATGGGTGAGCGACGCGATCTGCCGCGAGAGTCGCTCAAGTGTCGCTTCGTCGAGCTGCGGACTCTCGAACCGCTCGATCGCACCGCCGGTGCTCTCTGCCCAAATCTCGTGGGGCTGGTTCACATAGACATCGGTTATGTCGGGACGCGCGAGAAGCGCCGAGAAGGGCGCCAGATAGGCGTGCAAATAGACTTGCTTGCGCCGCGGCTTGCTCATCGCGGCCTGCCGGCGCCGGTAAAGTCGAGATCGCGCGCGACGAACACGCTGACGCTGGTGCCGGGCTTTACGGTCAATGTCGGGGTGATCTGCTGGGGACGAATCGCCTGCGCGGTGATCGTGGAGCCGGGAAAGGCATAGATTGCCGGGGCACCGGCTTCGCGGGAGGCGATATTGACCCCGATATCGAGGATCGACTGGAGGATTGCCCCGCCGAACCGCTCAAAAAAATGGGTATTCACTCGGGCGCGCACCCCGGTGCGGCCGACCGGATCGGCGACCGGCGAACCGATCGCGATGGTTACGCCATCGGGACGGATCAACCGGGTCCAGTTGATCAGCGCGCGCTTCTGTCCGGTAGAGTTTTCAGCGCCATATTCCCCGATCAGCCGGCTGCCGCGCGGGATCAGGATCCTTGAGCCATCGAAGCCGCGCACATCGCGCGAAACCACTGCGCGCGCGAGACCGGCGCGCGTCGAATCCAGTCCCGATTCAAGCACGGCCTGAATCAGGGTGCCCTGCACGATCGTGGTCGAACGGTTGGCGAGCGCGCCGGCGCGCGCTCGGCTGGTGTCGCGCGGCTGCTCGCTTCTGCTCGCCGGTTCCGCAGCGCTCTCGGCGCGCTCAGGTTCAAGGCGGGTCTGCGCGCCCTGATCGATGACAAGAACGGCCGATCTGTCGGTGCGGGCGGACTCGGTGGTGTGGGCGACCGGCGCCTGGGGCTGCGGGACATAGACCGGTTGCGGTTCGACGGCAGGCAACGGCCGGATCGGCGTTGCGGGTATTGCGACGGCGATGGCGGTAGCCGGCGCCGGAGAACCGGATGCCACGGGTGCCGGCGCGGGAGCGGGCGGGATCGCGAGGGGCGGTGGCGGCGCGAACGCGGCGGCCCCGGCAATAGGTGCCGTCACCGCCGGCGCGGCGAGCGACTTTCGCCGGGTTTCGAGGACGTTGAACAACGCGATCGCGGCAATGGCGGTAACGCCTGCCAACACCCAGAGCGGAATCCGGCAGGCCGCGGTGCCGACGTTCGGGCGGATGTCCTTTGCCACCGGCACATGGGCAGGTTCCAGCCCGCTCACTTCTCGCTCCGCGGGGGAACCCGTGTCGCGCGGGCGATACGCTTGTCTATCCGGAACAGAAGTTGGCGCGCCACGCCGTCAATCACCAGGGTTTTGCCTTGAACCATTCCGTTGACGAGCGCTTCGCGTCCCTGATCGTTGATCGCATAGACCGCAGGCATCGCGACATTGGCAGGCCATTCAACATAAGTCTTGATGCCATCGTCGCTGATTGCGGATGGACGCAGCTTGCGATCGCCGCTCACGCGATACCGCGCGTCCGGCGCGCCTGCAGCCTCGTTCGAGCCGATGCCCGTTTCCGGCGCGGCCGGATAGGAAAAGCGGACCGTATACGCCATTGTCGGGGAAGCGCCGGGCAAAGGATGGAGATCGAAGGCATAGGTCCGGATGTCGGTCACCACCGTCATGTTGGTCGAGACACCAGGCTGCACGGCCTTGATGAAGAGATGGTCTCCGCGCTTGGTCGGAGACACCATCCATGCCGAACTGTCGCCGAGCCCGACGCTTTCGATCCGCTCGTCAGGCGCGAACTCGAGGCTGAGTTGATAGCCCGGCGCGACCTCGAGCGTGACAACTTGGTTGTTGCGGTATTCGACCGTCTGGAGACGGGGGTCTCCGTCGGACGATTGCGGCCGGTACTGGGCTGCAGCCGGGAATGTCGCCGCCAGCACAAGGCAGGCCGCCAGTGCGTGGAGCCGGCCGATCATGGCTGCGTTCCGCCGGCCGAGATCGAAACGGCGGAGGTCGACGGTGCCGGTTCCTGTGAGAGAGCTTCCGCGTCGAGCCGGTAGTGCGTGACCTGGAAGCCGAGCGGGTTGATGTAGCGATCCTCGACCCGCATCGGCTCGCCGGAGAAGCGGTAGCGAATCACCGCCACCCAGGAACCGGCAGGTTGCGCCTGGCCGCCCTGGTCGAGGCGGCGCGTGTCGAACCGGACCATCGCCATACCCTGCCCGAACGGCGTGACGCTCTTCACCCGGGTTTCGAGGAGGGTCGAACGCGGATAGCGGTTGAGCGGGCTGTCCGGGAAGCTCGGTTGCATCGCCGCGATATAGCGGCTGCGCGCGCTTTCTGCTGACCACAAGGCCACTTTGCGGTAGTTCGCCTGGAGCGCGTTGATGTCGAAACTCTCGCGCGCGATGACATATTGCACGAGGAAGGACTGGGTGAGCGCGGCGTCGCCCGCGATGCGCGCAGGCGCGAGCGGCTGCAACGCCTGAACATAGCCGGTCTGCTTGTCGACCATCAGCGTATAAGGCTCGACGGTCTTGAGCGGGGTCAGGAAAATCAATGCAAGCGCCTGACATATCGCGACCGCCGCCAGGATCCCCGCCACGATCCAGGCGACACGACGCGACTGACGAAGTGAGGCATTCTGGTCCTGCGCCCAACTCGATGCCTCGCGAAAATAGCTCGCACGGGCCTTGGAATGCTCGGGCTTCATTGTTGATCTCTCCGGCCGGCGCTTGCCGAAACTCGATTGACGGTGCGGCGGCGAAACGTGTGTCCGAGCGGGGAGGCGGCGACTTCAGGATGGCCGCGCGATACTGCGCTTGCCGGTATGCGGGCGGCCATCGGGGCGACCACGCCCGCGCCGCCATCCTCGCGCCGTTGGCTCGCCATGACGGCGTCCGCGATCGCGATCGCGCGGGAGCGCGCGGCGGCCGGCTCACCCGGTGCGGTGACGCGCTCGCGAGGTTCGCCCGCCTCATATGCCGGCCGGGGGCTGGGTGTATTGACCATCCATTGCCAGGCCGAAGCAAAGTGAAAGCCCATTGCCAGCCGAGCGAGTGCCCACAGCATCGCAGCCAGGACAAGCGCGAAAATGCCCGTTGTCACGAGGAGTTCGACCGGTGCGTTGGGGACGGACACATTCGCTGTGCGCGCTGCGAGAATGCCGGCGAGCCAGGTTTCGAGCAGGGCAAGTTCGATCCCGAGCACGATCGAAACCCCGACCGTGCCCAGCGCCGCGCCGAGCAACGTTCGCAGCCAGCCCTCGAACAGGCCGCGCGTCCCGTCGAACAGCAGGAACGCGAGGAAGAAGGGGGCGAGCGCGAGCAGCAATCCGGCGACCAGGCGAACCGACGCGAAGGCGGCGACGGTGCCGCCGAGGTAGAAGATCCGGGCAAGCGCGAGCGCGTCGAACCCCGGTAGTACGGGTGGAGGCCGTTCGGCTGCTTGTTGCCGGGTTTGGGGCGGCCCGGCACCCTCTACCGCGAGCGTCACCAGCATTCGATCGGTGGCTTCGATCCGTGCAACCATCCCGCCTTGAGCGCCAGGCAGGCTGCTTGCGCCGCCGATCGCTGCGGTCAGCTCGGCGGACCCCTTGAAGACGGTGTCGTAAACGAGCGTTTGATAAGGGGGCCAGTGCGTCGCCAGCATCATTACGATGCCGATTTTGACAAAGGCGAGCACGCCTTCGCGAATGCTGGGCACCTGTCCCAGCATCATGCGATAGCCGAACAGCGCTACAAAGAGCGTCAGCAAGCCGCCAAGGATGAGCGAGAAGAGCGATCCAGGCGCCGCAAGCGCCTGATAACCGAAGGCGCCAAGCGTCTGCGCCTGGCAATCGACAAAGGCGAGGATCGCGCTGACATAGCTCCCGTCGATCGTGGGGGCAGGGCAGTTCATGCGAGTTCCAGCAGCCGGGGCATCCACTTGGCCGGATCATCGCCCGTCGTGCTGCGGATCTCGTCGAGCAGCCGCACGGTGCGCTCGCGCCCTGAGAGGATTGTCAGCAGATCGCTTTCGCCCGACAGGTTGAGGCGTGCGACAACGCTGTGATTGCCGTGCCTGATCAGGAAGCAATGCGCGCTGTCGGGCAGGTTGCGGATCAGCTCGAACTCATGTTCGCTAAGGCCGAAGCCGTCGATATAGTCTGCAGCGCGCGCCTTGGGATTGGCCATGAAGATCTGCGTCGCGGCCTGTTCGATGATCGCGCTGGCGATACGGCTTTCCAGCGCGTCCTGCGCGCTCTGGGTCGCGAAACCGACGATCCCGTTGCGCTTGCGGATCGTCTTTTCCCAATCCTTGATCCGCCGCACGAACACGTCGTCGTCGAGTGCTTTCCACCCCTCGTCCACCACGATGATCGAAGGTGAGCCGTCGAGCCGTTCCTCGACGCGATGAAACAGGTACATCATCGCGGGCGAGCGCAATGCCGGATCGTCGAGGATCTGGGTCATATCGAACCCGACCGTCGACGAGGTCAGGTCGGTGAGATCCTCCTCATTGTCGAACAGCCAGGCATATTCGCCTTCTCCCCACCAGGGGCGCAGCCGCGACCACAGGTCGGCGGTGTGAGGCCGGTGCCCGCCGCGGAAGAGCTCGACGAGATAGGCAAGCTGGCGATCCTCGCGAGGCTGGATGTAGCTCGCATCGACCGCATCTTTGATCTGCGCGATCTCGTCGGTGTCGGCCCCGCCTGCCAGCAACGCGATCCAGTCGATCAGGAACTGGCGGTTCGCCGGCGTATCCTCGAGCTGAAGCGGGTTGAGCCCCGCCGCCGTGCCGGGCCGGAGCACATCATATCGTCCGCCGATCGCACGGATGAACAATTCCGCGCCGCGATCCTTGTCGAAGAAGATGATGCGCGGGTTGAACTTGCGGGCTTGCGCAAGCAGGAAATTGAGCACCACCGTTTTGCCCGACCCCGAGGGGCCGATGATGGTGAAATTGCCAAGATCGCCCTGGTGGAAGTTGAAAAAATAGGGACCTGCCGCGGTGGTCTCGAGCAAAGAAACCGCCTCGCCCCAATGATTGCCCTTTGCGTCGCCCAGCGGGAAATTATGGCTGCTCGCAAGCCCTGCGAAGTTGCGTGTCGAAACGAGGCCGCGGCGCGCGATATATTTGAAGTTGCCGGGAAATTGCGCCCAGAAGGCGGGCTCCAGCGCCAGATTCTCCCGCACCGCCACTGCGCCAAGATCGGCAAGTGCTGCCTGTGCTTCGGCAATTCCGGCATCGACCCGCTCGGGGGTTTCGCCGCGGATCGCGATTGTCAGGTGATGTTCGCCAAATCCCGCGCGGCCCGCCGCGACATCGTCCTTGGCGCTGGCAAGCTCAGTGCGCAGGCTGATTGCCTCGTCCTCGGCCGAGCGCATGCGCCGCAGCGCGAGGTTCATCCGCGAGAGTGTGGCCTGGCGATCGACGAATCCGAAGCTCTGCGAGATGGTGAGTTCGAAGGGCAGGCGCAGCAGATCGTCGAACATGCCCGATGCAGTGTAGCCCGGATAGTCCTTGAGCGAGAGCATCCCCACATAGGCCGGCGAATGGGAACCCTCCGCCGCCAGTTCGACAACCTCCTGCCCGAAGCTGATCCGGCGCCACGGGATGAATTGCCCCAGATCCTCTTGCGGCAGGAACATCGGGCGCATCTCGCCATTGAGCAGGTTGGCGAGGAACTCGATCGGTTCGGAGCAATCGCCATTCCGGCTCTCGTACAGACCAAGCAGTCGCGGCTCGTAGCTGCCGAGCGCAGCCGTCAACGCCTCTCGCGCGGCGTCGAGTTCGCGCAGTTCGGAGGCCTCGGCCGCGGCGCGATCGATTGTGGCGCTGCCAAGCCATGAACGCGCCCGATCGAGAATCCCCAGGCGTCCCTGCACCGGGCGGCGGATCAAGGTGAGGAACAACTCGTTGACGTAAAGCTGTTTGGTCGCAAGCCGTGCATGCCAGCGCGCATTGAGCTGCCGGGAGAAATCGTCGGGAAACTCAGGCGCCAGTTCTGCATCTACCCGGCGTCGCACGACATGATGATAGAGCGCGAAGCGCGAGGTGCCGACCGCTTGCAGCATCGCGTCGCGCAAGCGCTTGCGATAGTCGAGTTCCTCGGTGTCCGCCGTCTCGAAATGCAATCCGCGCAGGTGGATGGTCTGCATGAGCAGCCCGTCACGGGTACGTAGTGTGTGCTCGTCGATATGGCAGGCGTAGGGCAGGTGGTCGCCCACCGCCCTTTCTCGCGCCATCACTTTGGGATCGCTGGTCAGGGGCGGTAGGAATTGCATCGCCAGATCGCATGATTGCACACATGTGGGCAGGGGCCGGCACGTGTCAGCCAGAGGTCGAGGAACCGGGGTTCGCGAAGGGAGGCGAGCATCCCGAGGCCATGAAGGGTGAGCGCGAACGCGGCCACCCAGACCGAGCCGAAAATCAGGAACAGCTCGGTCGCGATCACGGCATTCGTGACGAACCACGTGTAGGTGACGCCTGCGAACATCTGCGGGCGCGTGAGCGCCACAAACACTGTGTCCCGTTCGAGCACGTTCAAATCAGCTACCGAGCGCAGCTGTCGATTGGATGCCGGCAACGATGCTGGCCGCGCCAAACAGGATGAAACAACCCAAGATCACAGTAGCGCCGTAGCGCCAGTTGATCCTGCCGGTCAGCATCATGAAACCGACCGCTGCGACCGCAATTACCGCGACAACAGTGGCCACGGTGCCGAGCAACGTGCCCTGCAACCACTGCGCGGCGGAGACCAGCACGCCCGAGCCGGCAGGGTCGCCGGGTATATCCTGGGCGCGGGCGGGTGCTGTGACGAGCGCGGCGCCAAACGCAGCGCAAGTAGCTGAAATACGACCTCGACGCACCTTTACCCCGCTCCCCGATTCGCGTTCATATGCGTTGATGGGGGCGCTTTGCCAATAAGACATGATTGTGAAGCGCTATGGCTCGCCCGTCGCCTCTGGTGACATAGCGTGTCATTTTGACTGCAATGGCCACTGGTGCCGCTACCGTTCCTCGATCAACTGAACAATGACCGTTTTGGGATCATCATCCAACGGGCGGAACGATCACTATTAGGGCGTGTAGCCCCGCCTATCGCGCGCGCTATGCCGAGTTCCTGAAAATCGACTTCCCTCGCATCCCCTTCCCGGTTTCGCCTGAAATGTTCCGCATGGTCAGCGAGCAGGGCGAGGCACTGCGCCGCCTCCACCTGATGGAAACCCCCGCCATCGGCTATGCCCCCTATCCCTTCCACGGTGACGGCGACAGCACGGTGGACAAGCCGCGTTTCGATGCGGGCCGCGTCTGGGTCAACGCCGACCAGTATTTCGACGGCGTGCCCGCGATCGCATGGGATTTTCGCATCGGCGGCTATCAACCCGCGCAAAAGTGGTTGAAAGACCCCAAGGGCCGCGCCCTGACCTATGATGACATCCGCCACTATCAGCGCATCATCAAAGTGCTGACCGAAACCGCCCGCATCATGGGCGAAATCGCAATGCCCTTGGATTGACCATTTCTAGCGCGAACAGGAGCGCAATGCTGACCGGGGCTGGCAAAGAAATTTAGGGCAGGGGCCGACTTATGGGGGCCATATTGGGGGCTACCTGTAAATCGAATTGCACAAGAATGGCAAAAATACTGGGTTTCTATCCAGCTTTTAGATTCCCGCTACCTCCACGCATTCCCAGAACCGGCACCAGCCCGCTCCCCCACCCGGCCACCCACTTCAGGGTATCTTTGATGGGTGGCCGGGTGGGGGAGCGGGCTGGTGCAGCCGACTAGCTAAGGACTCTAACGGTTCGCGCCCGGCTTCCACAGCACGTCGCCGCCACGGTCGAGATTCGCTTCCCGCGCAAGCACGAACAACAGGTCCGACAGCCGGTTGAGATAGGCAAGCGCCTGCGGATTCAATGAAACTTCGCGCGACGCCGCCACCGCGGTGCGCTCGGCCCGGCGCGTGATCGCGCGGGCAAGGTGGATCGCCGCCGCGTGCGCCGATCCGCCGGGCAGGATGAAGCTGCGCAACGGTTCGAGCCCGGCATTGGCCTCGTCGATCGCCGCCTCGATCCGGGTTACCTGTGCGGGGACGATGCGCAGCGCCATCTCGCCCGGCGTGAAATCCTCGCCCGGGGTCGCCAGATCGGCGCCAAGGTCGAACAGGTCGTTCTGCACGGTTTCGAGCAGGTCGGCGGGATAGCCGCCGCCGATCGCCGCGATCGCGACCCCGATCGCGCTGTTCGCCTCATCGACGTCGCCGATCGCCGCCATGCGCGGGTCGTGCTTGGCGACGCGCGAACCGTCGACAAGGCCCGTGGTGCCGTCGTCGCCGGTGCGCGTGTAGATCTTGTTGAGCTTGACCACTTGTCGGGGCTCCGCACCGGCCGCTGAAAAAGCGTCTTAGCTGTTGCTCGCCATCAGCAGCAGCAGTGCGACGATCGCGATGGCGATGCCCTGGAACAGGATGCGCTGCTGCATCATCTTGTTCGACTTGAGCGCCGACGCGCTGGGACCGTTGCCGGCCTTCAGGTCGGCCTCGCTGGTGCGCAGAAAGGCGATGATCCCGCGGACCAGCGCAACGACGGTCGCGATCATCACCGCGATCAGGAGCAGGATGAGGAACAGTTTCATGATCTGTATCTAGGCCTTTCCGGTCTCGAATCCAATCGGGAGTTCGCCTCTGCGCAGCGCATCGGCGAGCGCGCGCCCGTCTTCGCCCGCCTCTCTCAGCGTGGCCAGGGTCGGAGCGTTATGCCGCTTGGCGAGTCGCTGCCCGTCCGGGCCCGTCAGCAGCGCGTGATGATGATAGAGCGGCACGGGCAGGTCGAGCAGTGCCTGAAGCAGCCGGTGGACATAAGTCGCCGTGAACAGATCCTCGCCGCGGACGATGTCGGTGACGCCCTGCGCCGCATCGTCGATCGTGACGGCCAGGTGATAGGAAGCGGGTGCATCCTTGCGCGCCAGCACGACATCGCCATGCGATGCGGGATCGGCGAAAACGATGCCGCGCGCCGAATCCTCGAAGGTCAGTGAGTCGGCGACCGTTGTGTGCGCCTTCATATCGATCCGCCAGCAATGCGGCCGCGTCAGGTCGGGGGCTTCGATTCCCCGACAGGTGCCGGGGTAGAGGGCGCCCTCGGGGCGATGCGGGGCGCTCGCGCTCGCAGCGATGTCGGCACGGGTGCAGAAGCACGGATAGAGCAGCCCCGCAGCCCTGAGACGCTCGAGCGCTGCCTCGTACAAATTCAGCCGCTGCGACTGGAACACGATCTCGCCGTCCCAGCCCAGCCCCAGCCACTCCAGATCGCGCAGGATCGTCTCGACATGCTCGGGCCGGCTGCGCGTGCCGTCGATATCCTCGATCCGCAGCAGAAAGGTGCCGCCCCGCTCACGCGCGAAATCATGCGCTCGGATCGCCGAGAAAGCGTGGCCCAGATGCAACCGTCCGGTCGGACTCGGCGCAAATCGCGTGACGGTCATCGTGCGGACTCTTGACCGCGAGTCACGGCATATGGTGTCATCACGGTGCAACGCTTCGTGGCGAGAGGCGAAAAGGCGTAACGGGCACGAGGGGGACCATGTACCATCCCGATCTGATCCGCCATCCCGACGGGTGTCCCGCCCTGGTGCTCAATGCCGATTACACACCGCTCTCCTATTATCCGCTGAGCGTGTGGCCCTGGCAGACGGCGATCAAGGCGGTGTTCCTCGAGCGAGTCGATATCGTTAGCCATTATGAGCGGGAGGTGCGCAGCCCCACCGCGTCGATCAAGCTGCCGTCGGTGATCGCGCTCAAGCAATATGTGAAGCCGTCGCAATTCCCGGCCTTCACCCGTTTCAACCTGTTCCTGCGCGACAAGTTCGAATGCCAATATTGCGGCAGCCCGCGCGACCTGACCTTCGATCACGTCATCCCGCGCGCGCAGGGCGGGCGGACGACGTGGGAGAATGTCGCGACGGCCTGCGCGCCGTGCAACCTGCGCAAGGGCGGGCGCACGCCGCGGCAGGCGGCGATGCCGCTCCATGTCGCGCCGATCCGGCCAACCAGCTGGCATCTGCAGGAACATGGCCGGCGCTTCCCGCCCAACCATCTGCACGAGACCTGGCACGACTGGCTCTACTGGGATGTCGAGCTCGAAGCCTAGCTCTCGACAAATCCGGCCTGTGAGCTAGCCTCTGCGCAAGCGGAGGATTTTCTTGATGAGTGGTTTGACGATCGACCGGCGCGGCGCGCTGGTGCTTGGGCTGAGCGGTGCGGCGGGGCTGGCCTTGCCGGCCTGGGCGCAGGGGGCCGCGCCTGCAGGGCTGGAAGCCACGGTCGACGGCATCGTCGCGAACTTCATGAAGGCATTCGAAACCCCGGGCATCGGCGTCGCGATCGTGCGCAAGGGGCAGGCGCCATGGCTCAAGGGCTATGGCGTGCGGACGATGGGCAAGTCCGATCCGGTCGACGCGCATACCCGCTTCGGCATCGCGTCGAATTCCAAGGCGTTCACCGGCGCGGCCCTCGCGATGCTGGTCGAGGAGAAGAAGCTCGGTTGGGACGAGCCGCTGGTCAAATATCTGCCCGAGTTCAAGATGGCGGACCCGGCGGTGACGGGGATGTTCACCGTCCGCGATCTGCTGGTCCATCGCTCGGGTCTGCCGCTCGGTGCGGGCGATCTCATGTATTTCCCGCAATCGAGCGCCGACACCGCACAGGTGATGCGTGCGCTGCAGTTCCTGCGCCCGGCACGCGGTTTCCGCGCCGGCTACGACTATGACAATATTCTCTACATCGTCGCAGGCGTACTGATCGAACGGATGTCGGGGCTGTCGTGGCGCGACTTCATCGCGACGCGCATCCTCCAGCCGCTCGGCATGGCCGATGCGGTTCCGTCGCGCGAATTGTTGCGGACGCCCAACGTTGCGGGGCGTCACGCGCGGTTGGGGCCGCCGGCGCGCGGCATCGGGCCGATGCAGGTGATCCAGCCCGACGAAGGGGCGCTGATCGATGCCGCGGGCGGGATCAATGCCAGTGTGGCCGACGTTGCCAAATGGCTCGAGGTGCAGCTTGCGCTGGGCGAACTGCCCGGCGGAAAGCGGTTGTGGAGCAAGGAGTCCGCTGCGGAGATGTGGAAGCCGCAGGTGATCGTGTCGTCGAGCGATGGCGGGACCGATATCAATCCCGCACGCGCGGTGATGTCGGGCTATGCGCTTGGCTGGTTCGTGCAGGATTTCCGCGGCCGCCGCCTCATCAGCCATTCGGGCGGCCTGTCGGGACAGGTGACGCAGACCGCGATGATTCCCTCGGCCGGGATCGGCGTCGTGGTGCTCAGCAATACCGAGGATGGCGTCTCCGGCGGGATCCGCAACGCGATCCTCGATCACTTGCTTGGCGCTCCCGCTTATGACTGGGTGGCCAGCTATGTCGCGCGGAACAGGACGGCTCAGGACGAGGCGATTGCCGGTCTCGCTGCGGGCGAGGCCAAGCCGCCCGAGGGCGCGCCGAGCCTGCCGCTTGCGGCCTATGCCGGACGCTATCGCGACGCCTGGTATGGCGACATCGTCGTCACCGCCAAGGGCAAGGGACTCAGCATCCAGTTCGTGCCCACGCCGGTGTTCAAGAGCGCGCTCGAGCCGTGGGGCACCGACACCTTCCGTACCCGCTTCCCTGCGGGCGCGGGGGAGGACGCGGTGGTGAGCTTCGTGGTCTCCGGCGGCAAGGTCACCGGGGTCAGGATGAAGGCGCTCTCCCCGCTCGCCGACTTCAGCTACGACTTCCATCATCTCGACTTCGTGCCGGTCAAATAGGTGTATTATTGAATTAATACACATATGGGGTTAGGCTCGCCGCACCAACGGAGGGAGCTACCGATGAAACGACTCGTTATTGCCCTGTTGTCCGGCGCCGTCGCGCTCAGCGCGGGCGCCGCCGTCGCGACACCGCCGCAGGCGGGCGCGGACACTTTGATTCCGCGCGACAAGATCTTCGGCAATCCCAGCCGCGCGGGCGGCCAGATCAGCCCCGACGGCAAGTATGTAAGCTGGCTTGCACCGGTCGATGGCGTGATGAACGTCTGGGTCGCGCCGACCGCCAACCCTGCCGCTGCCAGGGCGGTGACGAAGGAAAGCAAGCGCGGTCTGCAGCGATATTTCTGGGCACCCGACGGTGCGCATATCATCTATCTGCAGGATAGCGGCGGAAACGAGAATTTCCGTGTTCACTCGGTCGAGATCGCGACGCTCAAGGATATCGCGCTGACCAAGGCGGGGGATAAGGTCCGCGCGCAGATCGAGGGGGTGAGCAAGCAGCGGCCCGATGTCGTGCTGATCGGCCTCAACGACCGCAATCCGCAATTCTTCGATCTGTACGAGGTCAACTACAGGACCGGCGCGAGCAAGCTCGTGATGCAGAATCCCGGCTATGGCGGGTTCGTCACCGACAACCAGCTCAAGCCCCGCTTCGCGTTCCAGCAGGTGCCCGGCGGCGGCAGCAAATATTTCCGCCTCGGCGCCGACGGCAAATGGGCCGAAGTGTTCTCGATCGCGAACGAGGATTTCTTCACCACCAATCCGGTCGGCTTCAACAAGGACGGCACGACCCTTTATTGGGTCGACAGCCGTGGCCGCGACAAGGCGGCTCTGGTCAAGATGGACGCGGCGAGCCTGAAGACGGAGGTGATCGCGGCGAGCGACAAGGCGGATATCGCCGGATTGCTCACCGACCCGGAAACCTATGAGCCGATCGCCTATTCGGTGAACTACCTCAAGAACGAGTGGACCCCGCTCAACGCGGCGGCGAAGGCCGATCTCGATTTCCTGAAGTCGAAGCTGCCGGGCGAAGTCGCGATCACCTCGGCGACCGACGACGGGTCGAAGCTGATCGTCGCCGCGAGCGCGGCCGAAACGCCGGGGACCGCCTATATCTACGACCGCAAGGCAAGGACGCTGACCAAGCTCTATGAAGCGCGGCCGGACCTCGCCGCGTACAAGCTTCGGCCGATGTGGCCGGTCGAAATCCCCAGCGGCGACGGCAAGACTCTGGTCAGCTATCTGACGCTTCCGGCCGGCGCCGACGCCGACAATGACGGCAGGCCCGACCGGCCGGTGCCGCTGGTCCTCAATGTTCACGGCGGCCCATGGGCGCGTGACGGCTATGGCTATAACAGCGGCCATCAATGGCTCGCCAACCGCGGCTATGCCGTGCTGTCGGTCAATTACCGCGGCTCGACCGGCTTCGGTAAGGGCTTCATCAACGCCGCGATCGGCGAATGGTCGGGCAAGATGCACCAGGATCTGCTCGATGCGGTCGACTGGGCGGTGAAGGGCGGCATCACGACGAAGGACAAGGTCGCGATCTTCGGCGGCTCCTATGGCGGCTATGCCACGCTGGTGGGCCTGACCTTCACCCCCGACACCTTCGCCTGCGGGGTCGATATCGTCGGCCCGTCGAACCTCAAGACATTGATGGAGAGCTTCCCGGCCTATTGGCGTCCGGTGCTTGAGGGCACGTTCTACAAGCATATCGGCGATCCCTCGAAGCCCGAGGATCTGAAGCGCATGATGGCGCAGTCGCCGATCAGCCGGGTGGATGCGATCACGCGGCCGCTGCTGATCGGGCAGGGCGGCAACGATCCGCGCGTGGTGAAGGCCGAAAGCGACCAGATCGTTGCGGCCATGAAAGCCAAGCGCCTGCCTGTGACCTATATCAACTATCCCGATGAGGGGCATGGCTTCGTGCGGCCGGAAAACCGGTTGAGTTTCTTCGGCATCACCGAGGGTTTCCTGTCCAAATGCCTTGGCGGGAAGGCGCAGCCGATCGGCGGCGACTTCGCGGGTTCGAGCCTTCAGGTGCTGGAAGGCGCGGGCTATGTGCCGGGGCTGGCGGAAGCCGTGCCCTCGGTCGCGGCCACCGCGCCGGCTGCGAAGTGACGAAGGGCGCGTGATGCGGGCGCCCGCTGCCTTGCCCGGTGCTTGGCGGCGGGCGCTTGTATGCGCTGTCATGGCGGGGTAAAACAGTGCCCGGTTCCATGCGCTACGACACATTGTATCCCGAGATCGCGGACCCGCGCGCGCCTGCGGTCCCTCCCTCCGATCCTTTTGGCGGCCTGAACGGCGGCGACCTTCCGCCGCCGGGCAGCGGCGGCCCGCGCCTGCCGCTCCGCCAGCGTCCATGGTGGCGCTGGACGATGCGCGGCCTGGCTGCCTTCATAGTCCTCTTCACGATTACAATCGGCTGGCTGATCTTCACCGCCCCGCTCTCCAAGTCGCTTGAGCCGCCGGTACCGCCATCGATCACATTGCTATCGGCGGAGGGGACGCCGATCGCCAGGACCGGCGCGGAGGTCGGCAAGGCGGTCGACGCGACCAAGCTGCCCGCTCACGTCGTCGATGCGTTCATCGCCGTCGAGGATCGCCGCTTCCGCAGCCATTGGGGTATCGATCCGCGCGGTATCCTGCGCGCTTTCGTCAACAACGTTTTCACGAGCAAGAGCTCGCAGGGTGGCAGCACGATCACCCAGCAGCTCGCCAAGAACGCGTTCCTCAGCTCCAAGCGTACGTTCGGCCGCAAGTTCCAGGAGGTGCTGATCGCCTTTTGGCTCGAAGCCTGGTTGAGCAAGGACGAGATCCTCTCGCGCTATCTTTCCAACGTCTATTTCGGCGACAACCAATATGGTCTCGACGCCGCAGCGCGGCACTATTTCAGCCGCCCTGCCACCGAACTGACCACCGGACAGGCGGCCATGCTCGCCGGTCTGGTCAAGGCGCCCTCGCGGCTTGCGCCTTCAGGCAATCTCGATGGTGCGCAGGCACGTCAGGCGGTGGTCGTCGGTACGATGGTCGATGCCGGTCTGCTGACTGCGGCGGAGGCGAAGGCGGTTGCGCCGGCGCGGTTGCGTCTCGCGCGGAGCACCGCGCTGCCCAGCGGCACCTATTTCACCGACTGGGTGCTGCCCGAGGCGCGCGATCAGGCAGGCGAACTCGGCGCGGTGCGCGAGGTGACGACCACGCTCGAGACGCGGATGCAGCGCGCCGCCGAGCGCGCGGTGCGCAATGCCGGCCTGCGCCAGTCGCAGATCGCGATCGTCGCGATGCGTCCCGATGGCCGGGTGATCGCGATGGTCGGCGGCAAGAACTATGGCGAATCCCCGTTCAATCGCGCGACGCAGGCCCGGCGCCAGCCGGGATCGACCTTCAAACTGTTCGTCTACCTCGCCGCGCTTCGGAGCGGAATGACTCCCGATTCCACCGTACTCGACGAACCGGTGACGATCGGTGAGTGGAATCCGAAGAACAGCGACGGCCGCTACCGCGGCGAGATCACGCTGCGTCAGGCGTTCGCGCGGTCGAGTAACGTCGCGGCGGCGCGCCTGATCAAGGATGTCGGTCCGAAAGCGGTGATCCGCGCCGCGCGCGACCTCGGCATTTCGACACCGATCGCGGAGGAAGCCTCGATCGCGCTCGGCACTTCGACCGTGTCGCTGCTCGAACTGACCGCCGCCTATGCCGCGATCGCCAATGGCGAGGCGCCGGTACGGCCACGTGGGCTGTCCAAAGCAGACGAGCCGGGCTGGCTCGACCGTTTTACCGGCGCTCAGCGACCGATCGGCCGCCGTGAGCTGGACGGCATGCGCGAATTGCTTGGCGCCTCGGTGAACGAAGGCACGGGCCGTGGTGCCGCGCTGTCGGTCGAGACCTTTGGAAAGACCGGAACGACGCAGGACAATCGTGACGCGCTGTTCGTCGGCTATGCCGATGGCATCGTCACCGCCGTCTGGATGGGCAACGATGATAATAAACCCAATCCCGGCCTGGCCGGTGGCGGGGCACCGGCGCGGGTGTGGCGTGACTTCATGGCACAGGCACTGGGTGTCGCGGTACAGGCCAAGCCCGAGCCCGTGGTCGAGAACCTGTCCGATGTGCTGGTGGATGAGGGCGCGAACGTCATCGAGGAACCGATCGAGATCGAGGGTAGCTTTGGCGGACAAACTGTGGGCGTCCGCGTCAACCGAGATGGCAGCCTCGAGATGACCCGGCCCGAGGAGCCGAAGGCGGACGCGCCGCCTGCCGAACGCGACCGCCGCCGTCGCGAGCCCGGGCCGCCTGACGAGGGCTTCTAACGCATAGTCGGAGCCGAGCGCGGCCGCTTACTGGCTGGCGGCCCCGAATACGTTATGCAAAGGATCGGGCGGCTGGCGGATCGCCGATGCGGGAGTTGCGTGGATGAAAGCAGTGGCAGTGATTTCGGCGATTCTGTTCGCGTCCGCGCCCGCGATCGCCCTGCAAGCCGAGCCGGAACCCTTGCGGGCTGGCACGGTCGCGATCGAGGCAGCCGCAGATCCCGCCATACCCGATACGGCGCGTCAGGTCTTTGCCGACGCTGTGGAGCGAGCACTGTTCGATGCACGCTTCACCGTGCTGCCCGCGACCAGCCGCAGTCGCTATGTCGCACGGGTGAAGGTGACGCGCACTGCGCGTGGTGCGGTGACCTCGAATGCGCGCGAACCCGGGGCTGGCGCCGCCGTCGGCAATTGGGGCGGAGCGGTTGCGGTGACCTTGCCTTCGGACAAGCGCCAATTGCGCGGTCTGATCGTCACCGAGCTTGAGGTCGAGCTTGTCCTGCGTGAGGGGATGCAGCCAGTATGGCGCGGCCGTGCGCTCACTGCGCAGGCCGAAGGTACGCGTGCGGATGCACCTGCGGCGCTCGCGCCGAAGCTCGCCAATGCGACCATCCGTTCCTTTCCGGTGCAGCAGCCCGAGCCGATCTCGATTCCCTGACGCTTAGAGGTCGAGCTTTTCGTATTCCGGCGGCGGGTTGATCCCCTCCATCCGCTCGGCAAGCAGCGGACGGAAGCTGGGACGGCTCTTCATGCCGATATACCAGCGTTTGGCCTGCTCATGGCTCTTCCAGTCGATCCCGCCCAGATAGTCGGCGACGCTGATCTGCGCTGCGGCGGCAAGGTCGGCAAGGCTCATCGTCGCCCCGCCAAGCCAAGTGCGGTGATCGAGCAGGAAGTCGATATAGTCGAGATGCGCGACCGCGGCCTTCATTGCCTCACGCAGCGCAGTCGAATCCGGTGTCGCGCGGTGTACGATGCGCTTGAGCATCCGCTCGTGCAGTAGCGGTCCGGTGATGTCGCGGAAGAACTGGACGTCGAACCATGCGACCAGACGGCGGATTTCGGCGCGGTCGGCGGCGGTGCCGTTGAGCAAGGCGGCCTTGCTCACCGTCTCCTCGAAAAACTCGCAGATCGCGACGGAGTCGATCAGCACCACACCGCGGTCGTCGGCCATCACCGGGGTCTGGCCGGCCGGGTTCATGTCGAGGAACTCGTCGCGCCGTGCCCAGGGCGACTCACGCACGGGCTCGTAGCCGACGCCCTTCTCACCAAGGACGAGGCGGACCTTGCGCGAGAAGGGGCAAAGCGGAAATTGGTAGAGCTGCCACATGGCCTAAGGCTTTAGGCGGCGGGAGCGGGCCACGGCAAGCGATGAGGCGGTGGCTTGCGTTTTTCGCTGTGGGCGATCAGGCTCGCCGTGTGGATATGGATGACGATCCATTCGAGACGGTGGCGATCGCCTATAGTCAACCGCAGGCTGCGGTGCTGATGTCGCTGTTCCAATGGCATGGCATTCCCGCCTATGCCCAGAATATCGAGATGGTTCGTGCCAACTCTCCGCTGACACTTGCGCTCGGCGGCATCCCGATCCGCGTGCATCGCGAGGCGGCGGTGGACGCGCGGGAGTTGCTCGCCGACGCGGATCGCCGATCCCGAACCGCCGGTCGCACGGTCGGTGGGCCGCCGTGCAACCAGCGGTCTTGGTGCATTGGTCGGTTTTCTGTTCGCGGGGGTCGCGCCGCCACCGCGCGTCAGCGCGGTGGCGATCGACGCTGAGGAATAGTTACTCCGCCGCGACCAGTTCCTGTGTGTCATCCAGCGGGTGTGAAAGCCGCTCGAGCATTTCCTTGGGCACGACCTGCCAGAAATGGCCACGGATACGCTCCCAGTCCTCGAGCAACCCGCCCGACCAGTTGCTGTCGGTCACGGCGTGATGCTCGGTGACGAGATTCTTGAGCACTGCCTCCCAATGGGCTGATGACAGGCGCTGCCACACGATACTGTCGGGGTTGGCATTGGCCTCGAACACGCCGTCCTCGTCATAGATAAATGCCATGCCGCCGGTCATGCCTGCGCCGAAGTTCGTGCCGGTCTTGCCGAGCACCACGGCGACGCCGCCGGTCATATACTCGCAGCCATTGGCGCCACAGCCCTCGACCACGACCCGTGCGCCCGAGTTGCGCACCGCGAAGCGTTCGCCCGCCTGACCCGCCGCGAACAGCTTCCCGCTGGTCGCGCCGTAGAGGACGGTGTTGCCGATGATCGTGTTCGCGCGGCTGTCGAGTGGCGAGCTGACCAGCGGGCGCACCACGATGGTGCCGCCGGACAGGCCCTTGCCGACATAGTCGTTGGCGTCGCCGAACACCTCCAGCGTCACGCCCTTGCACAGGAAGGCGCCGAGCGACTGGCCTGCCGAGCCGCGCAAGCGCACCTGGACGTGGCCGTCATTGAGTTTCGACATGCCGAAGATCCGCGTGATCTCGCTCGACAGGCGCGTGCCCACCGCGCGGTGCGTGTTGCGGACATTATAGGCGAGCTGCATCTTCTCGCCGCGCTCGAACACCGCCTTGGCGTCGGCGATGATCTGCGCGTCGAGGCTGTCGGGCACCGCATTGCGCCAGGTGTCGAGGCTGAAGCGGCGCTCGCTCTCGTCGGCATCGACCTTGGCGAGGATCGGGTTGAGGTCGAGGTCGTCGAGATGCTCGGCGCCGCGGCTGACCTGACGGAGCAGTTCGGTACGGCCGATCACCTCGTCGAGGCTCTTCACCCCCAGCCGGGCGAGGATCTCGCGGACCTCCTCGGCGATGAAGGTCATCAGGTTGATGACCTTCTCGGGCGATCCGGTGAACTTGGCGCGCAGGCGTTCGTCCTGCGTGCACACGCCCACCGGGCAGGTGTTGCTGTGGCACTGGCGCACCATGATGCAGCCCATCGCCACGAGGCTCAGCGTGCCGATGCCATATTCCTCGGCACCCAGGATCGCGGCGACGACGATGTCGCGCCCCGTCTTCAGCCCGCCATCGGTGCGCAGCTTCACGCGGCCGCGCAGGCCGTTGAGGGTCAGCGTCTGGTTGACCTCGCTCAGCCCCATTTCCCACGGCGTACCGGCATACTTCACCGACGTTTGCGGCGAGGCGCCAGTGCCACCGACATGGCCGGCGACCAGGATCACGTCGGCATGCGCCTTGGCGACGCCCGCTGCGACCGTGCCGATGCCTGCCGATGAAACCAGCTTCACGCAGACCCGCGCACGCGGGTTGATCTGCTTCAGGTCATAGATGAGCTGCGCCAGATCCTCGATCGAGTAGATGTCGTGGTGCGGCGGCGGGCTGATCAGCGTCACCCCTGGCGTCGCATGACGCAGCTTGGCGATGAACTCGGTGACCTTGAAACCGGGCAACTGGCCGCCTTCGCCGGGCTTGGCGCCCTGTGCGACCTTGATCTCGACTTCGTCGCACGCGCCCAGATATTCGGCGGTGACGCCGAAGCGGCCCGATGCGATCTGCTTGATCGTCGAATTGGCGTTGTCGCCATTCTCATAGGGCTTGTAGCGGATCGAATCCTCGCCGCCTTCGCCCGAGACTGCCTTGGCGCCGATGCGGTTCATCGCGATCGCCAGCGTCTCGTGCGCTTCGGGTGACAGTGCGCCGAGCGACATGCCCGGCGTCACGAAGCGCTTGCGGATCTCGGTGATCGCCTCGACCTGATCGATGCTGACGCCCTCGTTCGGGAAATTGAACTCGAGCAGATCGCGGAGATAGACCGGCGGCAGATCGCGCACCCCGCGCGAGAATTGCAGATAGGTCGAATAGCTGTCGGTCGCGACCGCGGTCTGCAGCGTGTGCATCAGCTGCGCCGAATAGGCGTGGGTCTCGCCGCCGTGGCGCTGGCGATAGAAGCCGCCGATCGGGAGCGTCGCCACCCCGGTGTCGAATGCGGCGTCATGGCGCAGCTTGGCGTTGAGATGCAGCGAGGCATAGCCCTCGCCCGAGATCTTGGCGGGCATCCCCGGGAAGAAGTCGTTGACAAGCGCGCGGGACAGCCCGACCGCTTCGAAGTTGTAGCCGCCGCGATAGGAGGAGATCACCGCGATCCCCATCTTCGACATGATCTTGAGCAGACCCTCGTCGATTGCCTTGCGGTGGTTCCTGAGTGCCTGATCGAACGGCATGTCGCCGAACAGGCCGCGCGCATGGCGGTCGGCGATCGACGCTTCGGCCAGATAGGCGTTCACCGTGGTCGCGCCGACACCGATCAGCACTGCGTAATAATGCGTGTCGAGGCACTCGGCCGAACGGACGTTGACGCTGGCATAGCTGCGCAACCCCTTGCGCACGAGGTGCGTGTGCACTGCTGCAGCGGCGAGCACGCCCGCAATCGCGATGCGATTCGGACCGATATGCTCGTCGGTCAGGAACAGCTCGGTCGCACCCGCACGCACTGCCTGTTCCGCCTGGAAGCGGACATCGGCGATTGCCGCGCGCAGCGTCTCCGGCCCGCCACCGGCGGGGAAGGTACAGTCGATCTCGGCGGCAAGGTCGCCGAAATGGCCCTTGAGCCGCGCCCAGTCATTATTGGTCAGCACCGGGCTTTCGAGCACCAGCACCTTGTTCGCCGTTTCTCCGGTATCGAGGATGTTGGCGAGGTTGCCGAAGCGCGTCTTGAGCGACATCACGTGTCGCTCGCGCAGGCTGTCGATCGGCGGGTTGGTGACCTGACTGAAATTCTGGCGGAAGAACTGGCTGATCAGGCGCGGCTTGTCGCTGATGACGGCAAGTGGCGTATCGTCGCCCATCGAACCGATCGCTTCCTTCGCGTCGGTGACCATCGGCGACAGGATCAGCTCCATGTCCTCGAGCGTCTGGCCCGCCGCGACCTGACGGCGCGTCAGTTCGGCACGGTCGAAGCGCGGCCCGGCTTCGTCCATCGTGGACAGATGGTCGATGGTCACGAACTCGCCGATCATGCCAGCATAGTCGTATTCGTCGGCGATCCGGTCCTTGACCTCATCGTCCTCGTAGAAGCGGCCCTCGTCGAGATCGACCGCGATCATCTCGCCCGGCCCCAGACGGCCCTTGGCGACGACGGTCGATTCGGGGATCTGCACCATGCCGGTCTCGGAGCCCACCACGAGCAGGCCGTCCGATGTGCGGGTGTAGCGGAGCGGACGCAGCGCGTTGCGGTCGACGCCCGCGACCGCCCAGCGGCCATCGGTCATCGCCAGCGCGGCGGGGCCGTCCCACGGCTCCATCACTGACGCCAAATACTTGTACATCGCCAGATGGTTTGCCGGGGTTTCGGGGCCCATCGCCTCGGGTACCAGCATCAGCTTGGCGGTCGGTGCGTCGCGGCCCGAGCGGCAGATCGCCTCGAACACCGCGTCAAGTGCGGCGGTGTCGGATGCGCCTGCCGGGATCACCGGCTTGATGTCCTCCGAATGTTCGCCAAAGGCGAGGCTCGCCATCTTGATCTCGTGGCTGAGCATCCAGTTCTTGTTGCCGCGGATCGTGTTGATCTCGCCATTGTGGGCAAGGCAGCGGAACGGCTGCGCCAGCCACCATTGCGGGAAGGTGTTGGTCGAGTAGCGCTGATGGAAGATCGCGACCCGGCTGACGAAGCGTTCGTCCTTGAGGTCGGGATAGAATTCCGAAAGCGATTCCGCGAGGAACAGCCCCTTGTAGATCACCGAGCGGCAGCTGAGCGAACAGATGTAGAAGCCGCTGATCTGCGCCGCGATGATGCGCTTCTCGATCCGGCGGCGGACGAGGTAGAGGTTCTTCTCGAACTCCGCCTCGGACACCTCGTCCGGCATCGGCCCGGCGATCATGATCTGCTCGATCTCGGGTCGCGTCGCCTGCGCCTTCTGGCCGATCACGGAGACGTCGACCGGCACCTGGCGCCAGCCATAGATGGTGTAGCCGGCCTCGATGATCACGCTCTCGACGATCGTGCGGCACGCCTCCTGCGCGCCGAGGTCGACGCGCGGCATGAAGATCATGCCGACGGCGAGGCGATTGGGCAGCACGCGGTGGCCGGAGGCCAGCACCGCGTCGTCGAAGAAGCGCAGCGGCAGATCGACGTGCAGCCCTGCGCCGTCGCCGGTCTTGCCGTCGGCATCCACGGCGCCGCGGTGCCACACTGCTTTCAGCGCATCGATCGCGCTCTGCACCACCCGGCGCGAGGGCTGGCCGTCGATCGCCGCGACCATGCCGACGCCACAGGCATCGCCCTCGAATTCGGGGCGGTACATGCCGTGCTCGGTGAGGCGGAGGCGTTCCAGGCTCAAATGTGTCGCGCCCGACATTGGGTTGCTGTCAGTGTTCATTCGGTCTTCCCCTGCCTGAAGCGGGCGAACACCCGCTCGAGGGCTTTCTCGATCTCTGCACCTTCCCAAGGTGCTTCCTCGTTCATCCAGTCGATCGCCAGTTGCTGAGTCTTCGGCGCGAGTGCGCGCATCTTGGGCGCGACGCCGGACTGCGCGAAGCGCATCAGTACCGCCTTGTCGGTCGCGTCCATTACCTTGAGGGTGTCAGGAACGGTCGCCCTGACATCTTTGAGCGCAGCTTGCGCGCTGAACTTGAAATCCTCGGACTGGCTTGCCTCGGCGATAATCGCCTTTGGTTTGAGGCTGGTCATCGTCGTCGCGATCAGCTTCGCGCCTGTAGGCGAGCGGTAGAAGGCGATCAGCGTATCGAGTTCGGTAGCGCTGAAGTGAGAAGCATAGAGTGCAGCCTGCCGCTGGTGCAGCTCGGGTAGCCGTTCGCGCATCGAACGATTGGTGATCGGCAGCAACTCGCGTGCAAACGCCAGCGTGATCCCGGAATTCTCCTTCTCCAACTGCGCCAGTTCGTCCCGCGAACCCCAGACTTGCTGGATCAGTTCGATCGCCTCGGCATCGCTCGTCGCGTCGCCAATGATGATCGCCTCGCTGTTGAGGGTTTCCGCAAGCTTCAGAGCGCGCTCTGCAACGGACGGTGCGACCGCCGACCTCGCGTCGGGAGCCTGTTGCGGGAGCGTCGGCGCCGTCAGCGCGAGCAGGGCCGCAAGCGCGACAGGAGGGATCATGCGGCCTCCCGCTCCTTGCGCACGAGGGCGGTTGCCTGAGCCTTGAGCCAGTTGTGCATCCGCTCGCTGACGTCGCGGCCGTCGCGGATCGCCTGGACGACCAGGCTCGCGCCCTTGACGATATCGCCCGCGGCGAACACGCCATCGGCGTTTGACATCATCGTGCGTGCGTCGATGCGGATCGTGCCCCAGCGAGTGACGCCCAGCTCGGGCGCACCGAACAGCGTAGGCAGATCTTCGGCGTCATAGCCCAGCGCCTTGATGACCAGGTCGGCAGGCACATCGAAAGTGGAACCCGGATCGGGTTCAGGCCCACGGCGGCCGCTGGCATCCGGTGCACCGAGGCGCATGCCGACCGCCTTGACCGCCGTCACCTTGTCGCCGCCATCGAACGCTTCCGGCGCGGAAAGCCAGACGAACTCGACGCCTTCCTCCTCGGCATTGGCGGTCTCGCGCTGCGATCCCGGCATATTGGCACGGTCGCGGCGATAGAGACACTTCACCGACGCCGCGCCCTGCCGCACCGCGGTGCGCACGCAATCCATCGCGGTATCGCCGCCGCCGATCACGACGACATTCTTGCCCTGTGCATTGAGGCTGCCGTCGTCGAACGCCGGGACCACGTCACCAAAGCTCTTGCGGTTCGACGCGATCAAATAGTCGAGCGCCTCGACCACCCCGTCCGTGCCGACGCCGGGCGCCTTGATCGCGCGCGCCTTGTACACGCCGGTGGCGATCAGCACCGCGTCATGCTTGCTGCGCAGTTGCTCGAGCGTCGCGTCGCGGCCGACCTCGAAGCTCTGATGGAAGACGATGCCGCCAGCCGCCAGCCGGTCGGTGCGGCGCATCACGACCTCCTTCTCCAGCTTGAAGCCGGGGATACCATAGGTCAGCAATCCGCCCGGCCGGTCGTGCCGGTCATAGACATGCACGTCATAGCCCAGCTTGCGCAGATACTCGGCGGCGGTGAGCCCCGCAGGGCCCGCGCCGATCACGCCGACCGATTGCCCGCGCGCGGGGCCGGGGACGAGCGGTTCGACCCAGCCTTCTTCCCAGGCGGTATCGGTGATGAACTTCTCGACCGATCCGATCGTGACCGATCCGTGCTGCGAAAATTCGATGACGCAATTGCCCTCGCACAGACGGTCCTGCGGGCAGATGCGCCCGCAGATCTCGGGCATGGTCGAAGTGCTGTTGCTGAGCTCATAGGCCTCGCGCAGCCGCCCTTCGGCGGTGAGGCGGAGCCAGTCGGGGATATGATTGTGTAGCGGACAGTGAACCGAACAATAGGGCACGCCGCATTGGGAGCAGCGTCCGGCCTGTTCCTCCGCGGAGGGCGGCGCATAGCGTTCCGCGATCTCACGGAAATCCTGCGCACGCAGCTGAGCCTCACGCTTGGGCGGAAACGCCTGCGCACGATCGACGAATTTGAGCATGACTTCGTTTGCCATGCCCGCGCCGATGACAGTTCTTGCGAGGTGAGTCACGCGAAAACCGGCCATTAGGTAAGTAATACTGACCTATTTCGCAATTATCGATCAGTATTCTTCCCTTAGTTGAGATCGGGTCGCAATAATAATGGCCGATACGGCCTTATCTTGTCAGCAGCCAGATCAGGGCCGCGCTGCCCGCGATGATTCGGTACCAGGCGAAGGGGGCAAAGCCGTAGCGACCGACCACTTTCACGAACGCCCGCACCACCAGCAGGGCGACCACGAACGCGGCGCCGAACCCGATCGCGATCGCGCCGAGATCGTCCGCGCTGAGCAATGCGCGGTCCTTCCACAGCGAATAGGTCGTTGCTGCCAGCATTGTCGGTACGGCGAGGAAGAAGCTGAATTCGGCTGCGGTCTTGCGCTCCACGCCCATCAGCAGCGATCCCATGATCGTGGCGCCCGAGCGGCTGACCCCGGGGAGCATGGCGAGGCACTGGACCACGCCGATCGACACCGCAGTGCCGGTCGGGATCGCCTCGACCCGGCTGTAGCGGACGGTCTTCACCATCTGTTCGATCAGCAGGATCAGGAAACCGCCGACGATCAGCGCCACGGCAACGATCACCGGGGTCTGCATTGCCGCGCGAATCGCATCATAGGCGACCACGCCGATCGCCAGCGCGGGGGCAAAGCCGATCAGGATGTTGCGCACGAACGCCACCGATTGCGGATCGCGCCGCAGCAGGCCGGTGCCGCGATCCCAGAAGGTGCGCCAATAGGCGACCAGCACCGCCAGGATCGCGCCGAACTGGATCGCGATCTTGAAGGTGATCGAGCTGCTGTCGTTGAACCCGAACAGTTCACCCGCCAGGATCAGGTGTCCGGTCGACGATACGGGCAGGAATTCGGTCAGCCCCTCGATGATGCCGAGGAGGATATAGGTCAGCGTGTCACTCATGCCGGATGGCTCCCCTGCCGGGGGTCACCCGGTCTTGAATGTGCCGGTAAAGATCCTGGTTCAGGCGGCTTGATGTGCGCCGGCGAAGCGCCCGTGGCGGCGATACTGGACCAGCCAGCCGGGCGCGACCGCGCCGAGCAGGGTCGGGGTGACGCCCAGCGCCGCCAGCCCGTCTTCGGCCGCGACGTTGTCGCTCTGCAGCATCAGCCACTGGTCCCAGGTGATCGGCATGCCGGGCAGGAAGCCCAGCGTGGCGATTCCCGCACCCGCGAAATCGGGCAGGTCGATCAGCGGCGGATGGCGGCCGATCGCATCGGAAAGCCGCTGGTGGAACTCGGTGAAGGTCATCACTTCCGGCCCGCCCAACTCCAGCGTCTTGCCGCCGAACCGCTCCTGATCGGTCACAGCCCGGACCACTGCCGCCGCAACATCGGCGACATAGACCGGCTGCATGCGCATGGCGCCGCGCAGCACAGGAACGGCCGGCGCACGCGCGATCAGCCCGGCGAAGCGGTTCACGAACCGGTCCTCGCGTCCGAAGATGAAGGAGGGCCGCAGGATCGTCGCGGCGGGGAATGCGGCGCGGACCAGCGCCTCACCCTCGCCTTTGGAGCGGCCATAATCCGACTGGGCCTCGGCATCGGCACCGATCGCGGAAATCTGGACGAATGCGCGCGCGCCTGCTGCCGCGGCGGCCTTTGCCGCATTCTCTGCACCCAGCGCGTTAACGGCGTCGGCCTCACGCCCGAACGCTCCGGCAAGATTCACCACCGCATCCGAACCCGCGAGCGCACGGGCAAGCGAATCGGGTTTGCGGACGTCGCCCGCGACAAACTGGGTCTGGCCGAGGCCGCCGAGCGGCTTCAGGAACCAGGCCGAGCGGGGATCGCGCTGGACGATGCGAACGCGTGCACCCGTCTTGAGCAGCGCCTGTGCGACATAGCGTCCGACGAACCCGCCGCCGCCAATCAACGTCACCAGCCTGTCCTTCATCACGCCCTCGAAAGTCTGTCCCAATGCCTCCCCCATGCCGCGCGCGGCGACAAAGGGCAACCATGTGGAGATGAGTTGCGAGAACCGGTTGACACGTGCCCCGACCGTCCCCTAGAGGCGCCGGCCTACCCCGTGCCCAGATGGCGGAATTGGTAGACGCACCAGCTTCAGGTGCTGGCGGTCGCAAGGCCGTGGAGGTTCGAGTCCTCTTCTGGGCACCATTTTCCCAGTCCATTGGCGTCCAGAGGCGTCGCGTAAGTGGCTGGGTTAAAAGCCTTTTTCCAAATATCTTTCCGACGAGATTTGGGCGGGTCCGCCGAGATACCAACGCTTTTGTTGGTCTATTTCGGCCCTGGATCCACCCGTTTTCGGACGGAGATACCAACATGGCTCTTACCGCACTCGCGATCAGGAACGCCCAGCCCCGGGCCAAGGCCTACAAGCTCGGCGACGGTCGATCCCTCTATCTCTTGGTGATGCCCAACGGCGCCAAATACTGGCGCCTGAGCTACCGATTCCTTGGCAAGCAGCGGGCGCTCGCCCTCGGCGTCTGGCCGGAAGTCAGTCTCGCCGAGGCGCGCGACAAGCGCGATTCCGCGCGAAAGATGGTGGCTGACGGCATCGATCCCTTTGTCGAGAAGCAGCGTCGCAAGCTGCGCGCGCAGATCGATGAAAACACCACCTTCAAGGGCGTCGCCGAGGAATGGTTCGTCAAGATCACCCGCGAGGAGCGGGCCGAGGTGACGCTCAGCAAGGTGCGCTGGCTGCTGGAGAAGGTCTATCCGTTTCTCGGCCATCTCCCGCTCCACGAGATCGAGGTGCAGGAAGTGCTGGCTGTGCTGCGAAAGATCGAGGCTACCGGCCGCTACGAAAGCGCGCGACGGATGCGCAGCGTCATCAGCCGTGTGTTTCGCTACGGCATCGCCACGGGGCGAGCGAAGGTTGATGTCGCCCGCGACCTGCGCGGCGCGATCATCGTTCCCAAGACCAAGCACTTCGCCGCGATCACGCGGCCGAAGGAAGTGGGTAAGCTCCTTCGCGACATCGACGATTGCCCTGGATACGCGATCACCAAGCTCGCGCTGCGGATGACGCCCCACGTCTTCGTGCGCCCCGGGGAGTTGCGCCGGGCCGAATGGAGCGAGTTCGACCTGGAGCGCGCGGTGTGGTCGATCCCCGCGGAAAAGATGAAGATGCGCTGGCCGCATCAGGTGCCGCTGTCGCGGCAGGTGCTCGACCTGCTCGAGGAGATACGTCCGCTGACCGGCCACAGCCCCTATGTGTTCCCGGCTTCCCATACCTGGAAGCGCCCCATGTCGGAGAACACCGTCACCTTCGCGCTCCGGCGGATGGGCTACAGCGGCAGCGAGATGACCGCGCATGGCTTCCGGGCGATGGCGGCGACGCTGCTCAACGAGATGGGACTATGGAACCCCGACGCGATCGAACGGCAGCTCGCCCACATGGAGAATAACGGCGTGCGACGCGCCTATGCGCGCGGGCAATATTGGGAGGAGCGCGTGCGCATGATGCAGCATTGGTCAGACTATCTCGACCAGCTTCGCCTGGGCGACGATGGCGCCAAGCCGACCGGAGACAGCAAGGTGGTGACTGTCGACTTCGCCCGGCGCGGTGCGCGATCGCGATAATCGATGCGAAGGCCACTACAGCACTGGATCATGGAGCAAGCATGTCCACGCCCATAAAGGCGCCCGAGCAAGGGAGCCTCGCGGTCTCGAGCCTCGCTCAGGCCAGGAAGCACAAGCGCCGCTACGACGCCGTCATCACCCTCGAGGACCCGGGGTGCCGACTGCCGGATCGGCTGCGCTTTTCGGCGCAGCCGATGCCAGCGCACCTGGTGCTGCAATTCGAGGATGTCGATGACGACAGCCTCGGAATTCGAGTTGCGACACGGGAGCAAGTCATCGACGCGCTCGCCTTCGCGCAGGCGCACCAAGCAGGCTCGCTGCTGGTTCATTGCTATAACGGCGTCGGGAGGTCTGCCGGGATCGCGCTCGCGATCCTGGCTTCGCGTCTCGGGGCCGGCAGTGAGGAAAAGGCGCTCGCCGACCTGCTCGAGATCCGCCCGGAAGCTACGCCGAATCTGGTAGTCGTGAAGTTGGCGGACGGGATCCTGGGCAGAAACGGCGCACTCGTGTCGGCCGTGGCCGACTGGCAGGAGCGAACCCCGAGGGTTCTACAGGCTCGCCGCGATCGTGCCGCCTTCGTGCGGCGGGCCGCGCATCTGTATGCGCATGTTCCGCCGGTCGATAGCGATCAATAGCGCCGGGCACCACGCTGGAGCGGGTGCCCGGCCCATCTTCAACTCCGCTCGAACAGCCGCTTCAGGCTGGGATAGAGGATGAAGGTCGATCGCCCGATCTTCACGGTCTCTATCGTCCCGTCGCCGATGAGCTCGTAGATCGTGGAGCGACAGATGCCGGTGATCCTGACGGCGGTGGAAATCCGCACGCTGATCGGCTCGAGCGTCGCCTCATCGGGCTCCAGGGCACGCCGGCTCATTTCGACCTCCCCTTGCTGAAGGCACGATCGCTCTCGAGGAAGGCCGTGAGCATCGCCGGGATGAGATCCGCGACCGGTTCCTCCCGGCCATAAGCCTGGGCATAGAGCGCGGCGTAGTCGTTGAGCGCCTGGTGCAGGTCCGGCATCACCGAGATGCCGAGCTTGACCGGCGTGCGGTCGGGAAGTTGCGCGAGCTTGAGGTCGGGCATCTTATTGCTCCTGGCCGGGCCATGGCGCGAGGACGATGTCCTTGTGCACCACGACGCGGAGTGGCCAGCCGGGCCGCACCTTGATGGTCGGCTGGACGTTGAGGTTCTTGGTGACGATCTGGTCGCCGGCGCGCGACGTGCCCTGTTGTGCGGATTCGCGGATCGCGCGGACGAGATCGCTTTCGCTGTCGCCCAAGCTCAGCTCGGTGCCGACGCCGAGCAGCGTCGACAGCGCCACGCCCTTGAGCAGCTGCCAGGTGTGGGCATCGACCTTGTCCGCAAGGCCGGCATAGCCGGCCATGTCGGTCGCGGGCACATTGTCGATCCGGATCGAGTTGCCGTTCGGCAGGACGATCCGCTGCCAGACGACCAGAGCCCGGCTTTGCCCATAGGCCACGACGCTGTCGTAGCTGCCGATCAGCCGGGCGCCCTGCGGAACCAGCAGGATATGGCCGGTGGCGCTGTCATAGGCGTTCTCGGTCACCTGCGCGGTGACGAGCCCGGGCAGGTCAGAATTGAGCCCGGTGATCAGGCTGGCGGCGATGATGCTGCCGGCGCTAAGCGTGTAGGGCGATACGGGCGCCACCAGCGCGTGCGGGTTGATATCGCCGGTCTCGTCCTTGCCGGCGAGGAAGTCGGCCTTGCGCTGCTGGTTGCCTGGATCCCGCGCCGGATCGGCCGCGATCGTCGCCGATGGCGCCTCCCGTGCCGGAACGGCGGCCGGCGCAGCGGCGGGCGCAGCCGCATTCGCCGCATGCTCGGTGGCGCCGAGCTGCATCATGATTCCTGATTCGCGGGCCGCCTTGCGCTCGGCGAGAAGCCGCTGTCTCTCGGCTTCGGCGGCCTGCGCGGCCTGGTCCGTGGAGCCCGCAGCCGGCAATCCGCCGAACGCCTCCTGCCGGCGAAGGATCGGACGCCCGAGATCGCCGGGGAGTGGCGGCCCGAGCCTGGGCACATCGCCATAGCTTTTCGGCGCGCCGGCGAGGGCCTCGTCTGGCGCATGGTTGGCGATATCATTCTGGTCCTCGGGATCGACCAGAATATCGGCGATGTTCTGGACGTCGCGGACCTCGTCGAGGCCGCGGCGCACCTCGAACAGCGGATTGTAGCGCGCGGAGCGTGCGTCGGTCGGGTTGAAGAGCAGGCAATGCGAGAAGCGCGCGCGCCAGCCGGCGGTCAGCTGCCAGTTCTCGCCCTTGATGTCATGGACGACCGTCGAGCCAGTCCAGCCGAGCAGGGTCGGCACGACGAGACCGACACCCTTGCCCGAGCGCGTCGGCGCAAAGGCCATGACGTGTTCCGGCCCGTCATGGCGCAGGTAGCGCGACGCGGCACGGCCGAGGAACACGCCGGCCTCTGCCGCCAGACCAGCGGCTCGGATATCGCGAGCACCCGCCCAGCGCGCGGATCCATAGGTGGTGACGTTGCGCTGCTGCCGCGCGCGCCAGATCGAGCCGGCGACCGCCGCACCGCAGCCCAACAAGCCGCCCCCGGCGGCGATCACGCCGGCCTCGTCGAAGACGAACGGCGCATAGGCGTCGAAATGGAACCACCAGGGGAAGATCGACCACGGCGCATAGACGGGCGTTTCGCCGAGCCGGAACCAGGGCGTGCCGAGTTCGGGCTGGTAGGCGAGCGCCGCCGCCGCCCACTGCGTCGCGAACCAGATACCCGCGACGACGATCGCGGCGACAACCAGCATCTGGCCAAGGAGGAGCTTCGTCGGTGTCATGCGGGCCTCCGCCCACACGACTCGATGGTATGGGCTCGGCCTCAAGGGTCGCCATATCTCGACGCCAGCATCAGGCGCTCGCTGGTGACGCCGGATACTTATTTGGTGCCAATCGGATTCGGCTCCTCGCGACTGGGGCTCGCAGAATGCGATCGGCCCGATTCACGCGCGCGAACACATCAATCCGATAAGGATTGCGATGGTACTGGACCGTCACGCGCGGCCAATCCAAAAAGGCGAGCGAGGGGGACAGATGCGAATCGCCGCGGAATCAACAATCGCTGCTTGCGAGCGAGCGTTGCGGGAACTCGCTGCTAGCGAACCGCTTGAGCCGCTTCAGTTGCCCAAAAATATTCGCTACCTGGCGGGTGGCGCCGAGGCAGCGCTTACACAGGTCATTGTTTCCTGGGCGCAACGCAAGCCCGGTGCTCGCCTTGAGACCTTTCTTTCCTCGGACGACCAAGTCTCCGATTTCGTGCGCCGACTTTCTGGGATCGTTGCAGGGCTAAGCGCATCGCAGGCAGTCGGACGCTCAGGGATCTCGATCCTAGCGGAGCTGCAGTTGGCGGCGCTTTCACGGCTCGAACGCCTCCAGGGAGATCGTCCTAAGATCGGTTATCGTGGATCTTCGGTTGAGATCGTCTGCGCAGACCATCTTGGCCGCGGCGCGCCATACCTGCTTTACCTTCCCAATCCTTCGGACGAACCGCAATTGCGTCCACGCGAGAATTTCCGGGACCTGGCGCACTGGCTGCTGCGGAGGACAATCCCACGCGAGTATCAACATTTGTTCGACACGGAGGCGCCCGATGCCATCGGCGGCATGCTCTTCGAGATCTTTAAGAATACGGAGGACCACGCACTGGTCGATGCATCCGGAGATCTTCTCGATGTTTCGATACGGGCGATAAAGACCAACCACATTGCCGCTACGCCGGAGTCGCTAGAGCGAGTAGCCGAGAGCTTCCCCCCTTTAGCCACTTTCTCCTCCTCTCTGCGCCCTCCACGCGACGCGGCCCAGACTCACCTGTTCGAGTTGTCAGTGCTGGACTCCGGGCCAGGCTTCGCAACCACCTGGACGAAGACCCCGCTGCATCAGCTATCGATTGATCAGGAAGAGCGAGCGGTGCGCGAGTGCTTCGGGCGCGGTAGCGCCAAGGGTGAGAGTAGGTTTGGCGAGGGCCTGCCGCATGTTCTGCGGCTACTCCGTCGGCAACGGGGTTTCCTGCGGCTTCGGACGGGTCGCTTGTCCTTACATGCGGACTTTTCGGGACCGACGGATGGCGACGAAGACTCGCCCCTGACTCGTTACGTGCCGGAGAACGCATCCGAATTGGCTCCGGTGTCTGGCAGCTTGCTGACCATCCTGATCCCGATGCGGCGTTGAACCATGAACTCGATCTTCGCCTATCGCTTCGAATTACGCCGGAAGGCATCGACCCACGACGTGCTGATGGTCTTTGTCGCGACACCTGAGCTCGATGCGGAAGCACTCGCGACGGTGGTTGAGGCAGAAATCGAGACCAACCTGGTGCCGGACGAATTGCTCATTGTCGTCCGTGAGCCCAGCTTCGCCGCCACGCGAGCGGCTCTCGAGGGAAACTCACAGAATGAGGCGACGCTTGCTCGATTTCGTGGCCGGGCGAGCATTACGCTGTTGGGCTACGACGTACGTGGCAATGAGGCGAGCCGCGCTCCAATCGCCGGTCCGGCGCCTCGCCAAGCTCTCAAGTTCGACGATTTTAGACGTCGTGCCGTGACTAGCATCTTCAATACGCGGCATGGTTTTGTGGAGTCGACGTCGACCTACCATTTTGAGAATCCCTCGGGCCGACACACCGAGCGATTTATTCGGCTGTCGAACATACTGGTGCGCGGCGCCGAGATAGCCTTTATTGGCTTCTGTGCATTGCCATTCATTCCGACGACGGCCTCCATTGCTTATCTCGATACGCCATCGCTCTACGCGGTCGTGGCGGCGATCAATGCGCAACGGGCGTCTTTTTCCGACGCGCCGTCTATCCTGGCGGACAATTTTTCATCCTATGCTGGCGTAGGAAGCTATCAGTTCACCCAGATCGAAGACGCCGTCGTCCTAATCTCAGCTTCGTCGAGCGGGACCCTTGCGACCGATCTCATTCGCGACCAGCATTTTTCGCCAGCACAGATTACCCATCTTCTCTTCCTTGGTAGCGACAAGAGCGGATCGAACATCGTGTGCGACCTGAGCCGCGACGCGGTGCGCAACGAAGACGGCGTCGCCACGTTTCCGGCCGTGGAGAAGGCGCTTGGGTGCCGACTGTGCGCGAGCGGGTCTCACGCGATCAAGCTTCAGGGCGATCAGTTCGAATTTGCCGGGCCGCAGCAGGATTCGCTGCTTATCGGGAAAGCAGATGCTCCACCTGGGCTTCCGAAGCTCATGGAACGAACCGCAGGTGGGAACATATTCGGTGTGGGCTTGTCGCGCGCGACCGGCCGCCATCCTAGACTGTTCAACATCGACCCCGTCGCCCTTCTCGCCCATCAGCCTTTTGAGGCGCGCCTGAACTATGTGCTGCGTCGCTCGATCCCTAGCAGCATGCGACATGTGATCGCGATCGATGAGGACTCGGTACCGTTCGCGGAAAAAATTGGAGACTTCTCGGGAAATCAAGCGACGGTCGTCCGCCGTGACCAGATCGACACGATCGCTCGTGAAACGGACAGCGCGATCGTGATCGCGGCAGTTGTGATCGAGAGCGGCCGGAGCTTGCTCGACGTCAGCCGCGACCTGCGGAGCATCGCACCCCATGCGCCGCTTCAGTATCTGGTCGGCTTTTCCAAGTCGACGGGTGCGCCACGGCGTGATGCCCTTGACCGAACACTCACGCAGACTGTGAACCCCTTTCCCTACGAAGTGACCGAAGTCGAAAAGATGGTTCTGCCGCTTTCTTCGGAGGCCAGCGCATGGGCTTCCGAATTAAAGCTGTTGATTGACCCGGCCGTACAGGCACTGGCGCCCGCAAGCGTGAGGCCGACGATCACCGCGCGCGTGGCGCGCCTGCGAAAAGCGTCACAAGCGATGTACGACGATCTATTCCTGGCGAATTCGCCCGACAGAAAGCTTCGTTTGCAGCCCGGCTTTGTTTTTTGGCCCGACGGTACGCCGGAAAAGATCCATTCGCAGGCAGATGTGTTCTTCACTGTCGCGAGCGTTCTTCAGCAGTTGCGAGCGAATGCGCATCGCCTCGCCAAATCGGCTATTAGGAGCAATTGGTTCCAGCAGACCATTCTGGCACCGGAGAACTTCGGTCGCTTCAACGACGATATCATCCAGGCGAGCATCCTGCGAGCAGCCTATCCCTTCGAGATGAATTTTGCGGACGCTCCTGCGGACAGCCGCGAGATCGCTCGCCTCGTGCGTCGAATCATCCTCGCGGCTTCCACGGATCGCGGTGGCGCGGCTGCAGAATTCCTGATGGCCCTCGCAACGCGGCGTCTTCGGCTCTTCCCGACCGATCTGAAGATCGTCCTGGAGGCAAAGGCCGACACGAGTCCCATGATCGCGTTCTTGCAGGACGTCTGTCGGGCAAACCTTCCGCACTCCGAGCCGATAGCTACGGGCGTGTAGCTTGAGCAGCTAGCCGACCTGAAGACCATGGTTGCGACCGAACTGCCAGCTGATGCCGTCGGTTCGCATGATGCCGGCCACCGGTTTGCCCAATTGCCGCTCGAGCACCCGCCGCCACGGAACCAGACTGAACTCGCGGCTGCGCTCGACCAGCCCATAGCGCCCGCCCGCCAGCTCGACCCGGCGCGTCAGCCGGCCCTCGATCCTCTGGCCCCGGACCGGCTCGACGAACGCCTTGCCCAGCTCCTCGCGCAAGGCGTCCGCGACGCGGAGCAGCTCACGCCGCTGCAGTGCTGCGAGCACTCCTCGCTTCAGCCTGACGACACCGTCGCCCTCGGCATCGGCTAGCCCCTGCTCGACCAGCCATTGCCGCCGCGCGGCGAGCGCGCTCCGCACCTCGCGCCCGAACCCGGCATCGCGTGGCGCCACGAATTCGGCCCCGGCCAGCGCGCGGTCGAGCCAGGTGGCGGCGTCGACGCCGGGCAACCGGTCCAGCGGTACCGCGGACAGCGTCTCAATCGCGACCGGCCGGTCACGAAGCTGGCGCGTCTCATAGGCGGCGGCCCGCTCCACATGATCTTCCGGGATGGCCCAGCTCCCGTCGACCAGCCGTTCGGAGAACCCCGCCCGCCGCATCGCCTCGAGGCGGCGGACATGCGCTTCGGCGAACGCCCGGCTGGCCTGCGGGTCGTGCTCGAGATGGAGCGCCACCGAATAGCGTCCGCTGCGCGAGGCGGCCACCGCAGCGATCGTGCGATCGACCTCGCGGACCTCGGCCGTGCGCGGCGCCACGCGGACGATGGCACCTTCCGGCGTAGCCTCGGTCGCAGTGGCGCGGCCGATATCGAGATAATGCGCCCGACCGTCGATGCCGTCGACGAGCAAATAGTGGCGGTCGCGATGCTCGTCCGAGAAACCGCGCCGGAGAACGTGGCCGATCACCGGCTCATGCAGCTCTCCTTCGATGACGCGGTCGGCCTGCGCCCGCTCGAGCCGCTGGGCCGTCAGCTCCCGCTGCATCAGCCGGATGATGTCGCCGCGCTCGCCCATGCGGCGCAGCGTATCCTCCAGCCCGTCGGCGAGCCGCCAGCGCCCGTTCCCCAAGTCCTCGGCCAGTCCCATCACCCCCAGCTTGCGCAGGCGGCCGGTCGCGATGGCCTGTTGGAACGGATCGTTGTGCGCGGGGCTGGTGATCCGCTCGGCATCCATCCGGCGGATCAGCCGGCGGTCGATCGCGGTCAGCCGCTCCTGCTCGACATCGCGGCGCAGCCGGTCCTGGATTTCGCGGTCGGTGCGCGGGCCCAGGTCGAGCGTGGCGAGTTCGGCAGCGCGCTCGCGAAGCCCGTGCGCGATGTACTCGCGGGCGATGACCAGGTTCTGGCCCTGGTCGTCGACCCCGCGCAGCATGATGTGGGTGTGTGGATTGTCGGTATTGAAGTGATCGACCGCGACCCAGTCGAGCCGGGTGTCGAGGTCGTGCTCGGCCTGCGCCATCAGCCGGCGGACATAGGGCTTGAGGTCGGGATATTCCGCGCCGTCCTCGGCCGAGACGATGAAGCGGAACTGGTGGCGGTCGCCGGCACAGTGATCGAGGAACGCCTTGCCGTCGGCGGCATCGACGTCGCGCCCGTAGAGCTCGCCGGGATTACCCTCGCGCGTCACCCCGTCGCGCTGGATGTAGCGCAGGTGGGCGCGCGCCGCCGCGAGGCCGGTGCCGGCCATCCTGACCAGCCGCACCTTGACCATCGCGCGCCGCGCCCGGGCCCCGGCGAACCGGTCGCGGCTCGACAGCAGCCGGCCGATGCTCGCGCCGCGGCCGATCCGGCTGCCATCGAAGCGTCGCGCCCGCACGCCGGTCTTGCTGCCCGCGAGGCGCGCCGCGGCGAGCACGCGCCCACCATATTTGACCAGGCGCTTGCCGTCCCTGGCGCCGGGCTTGCCCAGCTTGGGCGTGAACTCCTCCTCGCTCACCGCCGGCCTCGCGGAGTCTCGCGGGAAGGCAGCAAAAACGGCGGATTTCCGCCACTTGCCGAAAGCCTGTCTCGCGCCGTCGCCGCCGAGTCTCGCAGAAAAAGGATGTGCAGACAGTCACTTGAGCAGGGTCGCGAGACACTGCCTTTATCTTGTTTTCCCTTCTTCTCCTGCCTGCCTCCAACCCGGCGCAAAAAGAAAGCCGGGACACGCTGCCTGTGCCGCAGCGCATCCCAGCCCGATCCGAAGCGGATTTCACGCATCCGCGAACGCCCTTCGCGCCTGCTCCGCGCGTCCGAAACTGCGCTTGCCGAGCAAGCCACGGGCGTCGCCATCGCCGTCGACGAGCATCACCGCGATGAACCAGCGCCCGTCGATCCGCCCGAGAATCCGCACCCGGTCGAGCTCGATTTCGCCTTCCTCGCCATCGAAATAACAGCCGAGCCAGCGCTCCTCGACCCGTGCGTCCCAGTGGAAATCGGCCTCCTCGGCCTCGAGAAAACGCTGCGTGAGCGCCGCGCCCGCCTGCCGTCCGAACTCGATCTCGAGCCCCGAGACCAGTGCCGCCATCACGCGATCGGCCGCGTCCGAGATGGATAGAAGCTGTGCCATGATCAGTCTCCGCTTGCGGTCCCCATCATCGAGGACAAGGCCTCCGGGACGGACGGCGAAGCGGCGGTCAGGGCCGCCGGAGCGCGAGCGGAGGCGCCGCGAAGCGGACATGGGGGGAACCGATTTGCGCAGCAAATTGGGGGCACCCATGGGCCTTGAGGGCCGCTTTGCCGCCCGTCATGCTGGGACTTCACGACGAGCCTTCCTTCCCCATCCACGTCACGGCACCTCGCGACGGAGAACGAACATCGCCGGCGCCGGGCTCGGGGAAGGCGCCTGGATCGTCGCTGCGGAAGCCTCCCGGCGGACGAGGAAAAGCGGCTCCCGGGCCAGGGTCGCCGCCTCGGCCGGTGCCGGCGCAGCGCCAGTGACGCGGCGCAGATAGACCATGGTCTCGACCGGCAGCCGCGCATTCCCGGCAAGCCAGGCAGCGTAGCGCGCCGGCCCGGCATTGTACGCGCCGAACAGCCTGGGATAGCCGAAGCGGTCGTACATCCGCCGCAGATAGCAGGCGCCCGCGACGATATTGTCGGCCGGCAGATCGGGATCGTCGCCGAGCCCGAGGTCGCGGCGGAGCTCGGACCAGGTCGCCGGCATGAGCTGCATGAGGCCGATCGCGCCCTTGGGGCTGCGGATCGGGTGCCCGTCAAGCGTCGCCCGGCTGCCGCTTTCCGCCCGCATCACCCGCGCGATCCAGTCGCCCGGCACGCCGCAGCGCATGGCCGCGGCGTCGATCTCCGCTGCCCAGCGCCGGCTCTCGTCCTGGCCGGGCGAGGCTGATATGGCGCCGCTGATC
>Ga0247823_10000323_pt1 | contig 41764 bp, 42 predicted proteins | sample 13C_PalmiticAcid_2_FD_192426 | JGI IMG/M metagenome (GOLD analysis project Ga0247823, IMG submission 192426) | Soil microbial communities from agricultural site in Penn Yan, New York, United States - 13C_PalmiticAcid_Day30 | ecosystem: Environmental > Terrestrial > Soil > Agricultural land... | reverse complement strand
CCAGTTCACGCTTTCGACCGCGCTGGCGGGTAACGATCTCGCCACTTTCCCCGATTTTCCCGCGGAAATCCGCGCGCCGCAGGGCACGCTGTTCGGGGTGTCCGCCTTCCAGATCAACTTCGGCTCGGCCGCGATCGAGACCGCGGGCGACGCGCCCGACGTGCTGGTGGCGATGAACCCGGCGGCGCTCAAGACCAATGTCGGGGACTTGAAGCCCGGCGGCCTGATCATCGCGGACGAGGGCGAGTTCAACAAACGCAACCTCGAAAAGGCCAAATACGCCGAAAACCCCCTCGAAGACGGCAGCCTCGCCAAATGGCAGTTGCTCAAGCTCAACATCTCGCAGCTCACCCTCGAAGCCGTGAAGCCCTTCGGCCTCGGCAACAAGGAGGCGCTGCGCTGCAAGAACATGTGGACGCTGGGCCTGGCGCTGTGGATGTTCGACCGTGAGCGCGGCCCGCTGATCGACTGGCTCAAGACCAAGTTCGCCAAGGCGCCCGAGCTCGCCGAGGCGAATATCGCCGCGCTCAACGCCGGCCATGCCTATGGCGAGACCGCAGAGTTGGGCGCGCAGGGCATCGGGCAGCTGCACTTGCCTGCCGCGCCGGTCGAGCCGGGCCTGTACCGCACGGTTACGGGCGCGGATTCGATCAGCCTGGGCCTCGTAGCGGGCGCGCAACTCGCCGGGCTCAAGCTCTTCTATGGCGGCTATCCGATCACCCCGGCCTCGGCGATCCTGCACCATCTCGCCCGCCTCAAGGAATTCGGCGTCACCACCTTCCAGGCGGAGGATGAGATCGCCGCCGTCGCCTCGGCGCTCGGCGCGTCCTATGCGGGCAGTCTTGGCGTCACTTGCTCCTCGGGGCCGGGCATTGCGCTCAAGACCGAGGCGATCGGCCTCGCGATCATGACCGAACTCCCGCTGGTGATCGTCAACGCCCAGCGCGGCGGTCCCTCGACCGGCCTGCCGACCAAGACCGAGCAGTCGGACCTCTATCAGGCCGTCTATGGCCGCAACGGCGACGCGCCGGTGCCGGTGATCGCGACCCGGTCCGCTGCCGATTGCTTCGACTGCGCGATCGAGGCGGTACGGATCGCCACCCAGTACATGACCCCGGTGATGCTGCTCACCGACGGCTACCTCCAGAACGCGGCCGAGCCGTGGAAGGTGCCGGACATGAGCGACTACAAGCCGTTCCCGGTGGAGTTCCACACCGCGCTGCCGGCGGAGGGCGAGAAGTTCCTGCCCTATGCCCGCGACGACAAATTGAAGCGCCCCTGGGTCAAGCCGGGCACCCCGGGCCTGCTCCACCGCATCGGCGGGATCGAAAAGGCGCTGGGCACCGGCAATATCGACTACGCCCCCGACACCCATCAGGCGATGACCAATATCCGCAAGGCTAAGGTCGACGGCATCGCGGTGCCCGATCAGGAGCTCGAACAGGGCGAGGCGGGCGGCAAGCTGGTCGTGGTCGGCTGGGGCTCGACCTACGGACCGATCACCCAGGCCGTGCGCCGCGCCCGCCGCAAGGGGCTGGACGTCAGCCATATGCACATCCGCCATATCTGGCCGATGCCGAAGAATCTTGGTGATCTGCTAAAGGGTTACGAGCGTATCCTCGTACCTGAAATGAATACTGGCCAGCTCAAGACGGTGCTGCGCGACCAGTTCCTGGTCGACGCCCGCCCACTCAACAAGGTCAGCGGCCAACCCTTCCGCATCCATGAGATCGAGGCCGCGATCGAGGAGGCATTGGCGTGACCATAATCTACGGACAGCGTGGCCAACCAGCGGCAACTATCCTGGATGACGGGCTGTTTGCTGCCGATGGCACCCAAATTGGGTTTGTTGACGACGGTCTAATTTACTCGATGATCAATGGGGAATACACCGGTTCCTACTCTTCTGGCGTGGTTTTCAATGCATTTGGCGAGGCTCAAGGCTTCTCTGCAGATTGCAAACCTGCCCTTCCGCTGATGCAGCCGCGCCTCTCTATGCCGCCGCCACGCCTCTCCGCGGTGGGTGAGGACATACGCGGCATGCCTAACCGTACTCCTCCTGATTTTCTTCGTGTGGCTTTTGCCAAAGCGAGAAACGAGTGGTTCAAATGAACGAGATCACCACCATCAAGCCCTCGACGCCCAAGGATTGGGAGACCGATCAGGAGGTCCGCTGGTGCCCGGGCTGCGGCGACTATGCGATCCTCAAGGCGGTGCAGCGCACGATGCCGGAGATCGGCGCGACGCCGGAGAACACCGTGTTCATCAGTGGCATCGGCTGCTCGTCGCGCTTCCCCTATTATATGGAGACCTATGGCTTCCATACGATCCATGGCCGCGCGCCGGCGGTGGCGACGGGGGTCAAGCTTGCCAATCCCGATCTCGATGTGTGGATCATCACCGGCGACGGCGACGGCCTGTCGATCGGCGGCAACCACACGATGCACCTGCTGCGCCGCAACCTGAACTGCCAGGTGCTGCTGTTCAACAACGAGATCTACGGCCTGACCAAGGGCCAGTACTCGCCGACCAGCCGGGAGGGGACGCGCAGTCCTTCCACGCCGTTCGGCTCGGTCGACCACCCGGCCAAGCCTTGCGCCTATGCGCTCGGCAGCGGCGCGCGCTTCATCGCCCGCGGCATCGACGTCCACAAGAATCTGCCTTCGGTGCTCAAGGCTGCCCACGCCCATCAGGGCGCGGCGTTCGTCGAGATCTTCCAGAACTGCATCGTCTACAATGCCGATGTTTTCGCGTCCTTCACGGAGAAGGCGAATGCCGGCCACCAGCTCTGGCTGGAACATGGCCAGCCGATGGTCTTTGCCGCGGGAACGAAGGGAATAGCACTGGATACTGAGCGGCTTACGCTTAAGACCGTAGATGTTGTAGAGGGTGACTGGCAGGGCGCCGGGGTGATCGTCCACAACGTCACCAATCGCGCCATCGCCCATATGCTGGTCGAAATGCCGTTCGGCCCGTTCCCGATGGCCTTGGGCGTTCTCTACGACGATCCCGCACCCACTTTCGAGAGCGCGGTCGTGGCGCAGAACCTCGCCGCCAGCGAGGGCAAGGTGCCCGATCTCCAGAAGTTGGTGAGCAAGGGCCAGACCTGGATGGTCGACAAGGAGCCGCACGCGATCTGACGCGCGCGAATATCGTTACGCGCGCGTCACTTGCCCCTTGCCCGACTCAACCGCGCGTGCATTGTGCGCGGCATGCAAGCACCGGCTAAGAATCGAGGCCGCCGGGATGGCTGGAATGACGCCGCGCAACCGGACGGACGCGGTGCGCTGATCGCACTCGTCACGCCGCTGCTGAACAAGCTGCTCGACCGGATCGACGCGGGGCTGGCCCATGGCGCCATCGACGTGACCTTGCCCACAGGCAAGGCGCGGCGGCTTGGCGGGCGCGGCCCCGGGCCGGTGGCGCTGGTCGATATCCGCAGCTGGCGGGCGCTGTGGCGGCTCGCGACCGGCGGGTCGATCGGCTGGTATGAGGCGTGGCAGGCGCGCGAATGGACCAGCCCCGATCCGGTGCCGCTGTTCGATCTGTTCATGCGCAACCGTGCGACGCTGGGCGATGCCGGGCGGGCACAGGGGCTCTCGCGGCTGGCGAAGCGCCTGTGGCACTGGATGCGCCGCAACGACCGCGACGGCGCGCGACGTAACATCGCCTATCACTATGATCTGGGGAATGATTTCTACGCGCCGTGGCTTGACGCGAGCATGACCTATTCCAGTGCGCTGTTCGCCGGGCCGGAGATGGCGCTTGAGGCTGGGCAGGCCGCGAAGCTTGCGGCGATCCTCGAGCGCACCGGGACGAAACCGGGCGACGCGATCCTTGAAATCGGCTGCGGCTGGGGCTCATTCGCGGAGGTGGCGGCGCGCGGCGGGCGTAAGGTCCATGGTCTCACCCTCTCGACCGAGCAGAAGGCCTATGTCGAGGCGCGGATGGATGCGGCGGGGCTCGGCGGGGTTGAGGTCTCGCTGACCGACTATCGCGACGTGTCAGGGCAGTATGACGCGGTTGCGAGTATCGAGATGGTCGAAGCGGTGGGTGAGGCCTATTGGCCGGCCTATCTTGAAGCGATCGCGAAGGCGCTCAAGCCCGGCGGGCGCGCAGCGATCCAGTATATCGCGATCGATGACGCGATCTTCGAGGCCTATGCCCGCAACGTCGACTTCATCCAGACCTATGTCTTCCCGGGCGGGCTGTTGCTGTCGGAGGACCGCTTCCGCGCGATCGCGGCGGAGCAGGGGCTGAGCTGGCACGACCGGCATGAATTCGGGCTCGATTATGCCGAGACGCTCAAGCGCTGGCGTGAGGGTTTCGACGATGCGGTGGCGTCTGGCCGGATTCCGGCCGAGTTCGATCCGCATTTCATCGATTTGTGGCGCTACTATCTGATGTATTGTGAAGGCGGGTTCCGCGGCGGCGGGATCTGGGTGGCGCAGGTGACGCTGATAAAGAACTGAGGGGAGAGGGGTATGCGGACGGCCTGGATCGCGCTTTCGGCGGTGGCGTTGTGGGGCTGTACGCCCCGGGCCGAGGCTCCTGCACCGGCTCCCGCTCCCGCTCCCGCTGCGAAGGATGATGCCCGCCTGCGTCAGGTCGGCGCGGCCGTCCTGTTCTGGTCGCAGGAAGAGCGGCTCAGGAACTTCCCTGCGATGGAGAAGATCTTCCCCGGCAATACGGTCAGGGCCGGGGGCAGGGTGAAACCGCTGCCCGACGGCACGCCGCTCCCGATCGCCGGGGCAGATGTCGATGCCTTCATGGCGGCGCAGAATGTCGCCGGGCTGCTGGTGCTTCAGGACGGCAAGATCCGCTTGGAACGCTACGCGCTGGGTTATTCGCGCGAGGGTCGCTGGACGAGCTTCTCCGTGGCAAAGTCCGTGACCTCGACATTGGTCGGCGCTGCGATCAGGGATGGCTATATCAAGTCGCTCGACGAGCCGGTGACCAAATACATCCCCGACCTGGCGGGGGGCGGCTATGACGGGGTGACGATCCGCCAGATCCTGACGATGACGTCGGGCGTGCGCTGGAACGAGGATTATACCGATCCCAACAGCGACGTGGCACGGATGTTCGCCGAAGCGGTGCCGCCGGGGCAGGATCCCACCGTCGCCTATATGCGCAAGCTGCCGCGCGCGGACCCGCCGGGCAGCAAGTTCGTGTACAAGACCGGGGAGACCAACCTGATCGGCGTGCTGGTGCGGCGCGCGACCAAGAAGAAGCTCTCCGATTATTTGAGCGAGAAGGTGTGGCGGCGCTACGGCATGGAGCGCGATGCCTTCTGGATGACCGACCAGAGCGGCGCGGAAATCAGTGGCTGCTGCCTCTCGGTCTCGCTGCGCGACTATGCGCGGATCGGGCAGTTGTCGCTTGAGGGCGGGAAGGGGATCGTGCCGGGCGGCTGGTTCGCCGATGCGACCAAGACCCACGCCACCCATCCCGGCGGCGGCTATGGCTATCAATGGTGGACGATCCCCGGCGGCTATTATGCTGCGCAGGGGATCTTCGGACAGGTGATCCTGGTCGATCCTGCCACCAGGCTGGTGATGGTCACCAGCGCGGCCTGGCCCAAGGCGAGCGACCGGACGCTGTACATGCAGCGGCTGGCGTTCGCGATGAAGGTGCTCGAGGCTGCGAAGCGCTAGGTCCGCAGCCGCTCGATCGCCTGGGCGAGCGCGACGTAGAGCTTGCCCATGTCCGAGGAGAGCAGGGTAACGCCGAGCGGCGAGCCGTCGCGTAGTGCGAGAACCTGACGCAGCATCGCCTCGAAGTCGTGGATGTAGCGGTTGACCTGCTCGCGGAATTGCGGGTCGCCGTCGTAGAGCGAAGCGATCTCGCGCGCGTCGCCGCTGTCGAGCAGGCGGACGGCGCGGCGGGTGAAGACGCCGCGGTCGCCCTTGAGATAGGCCGACCAGGCGCTGTCCGAAACTTCGTGCGCAAATGCCTTGGTGATGTCGATCGCGGCGGAATTGAGCGCTTCGACGAGCAGCGACACGCGGCGGGCGAAATTGTCGCGGTCGGCCTCTTCGCGCTCGGCACGGGCTTCCTCGATGCGGCGTTCGACGGTGGCGGAGGCCTCCCCGATGCTCATCATCTGCTGCGTCAGCCGTTCCGACGCGCGGCTGGCGGTGGTGACGGCGGTTTCGGAAACCTGGCCGAGTTCGACGAGCTGCTGGCGAACGCCGGCATCGATGGCGCGCCGCATCGCCGTGCTGCCGGCCTCCTCCAGCCGCCGTTCCGCCTCGGGGACGAGGCCGGAGAGCGTGGCGCGGGCCTGTTCCGCGGCGACATTGGCGGTTTCGCGGATGCGGAGCAGCGCCTCGACCAGTTGCGGCGCGGCATCGTCGGCGAAACGGCGGGCATTGGCGATGGCGCGGTCGACGATCTCCTCGAGCTGATCGGTCTTTTCGTGACCCGAATCGAGCGTGTCGATGAGCGCGGCCTGAGTCTTGATGAGCGTTTCGCGCTGGCGCGATACGACGTCGGCGATCGCCTCGATCGCGTCATGCGTGCTTTCGGCGGCCGTGACGAGCGCAAGCAGTTCGGGCTTGGCGCTGGCGATGACGGTGCGGGTGGTGCCGATCCGGTCCTCGAGCCGGGCAAGCGATTCGGGCATCGTCTCGTCGATTTCGCGCGCCGAGGAATCGAGCGCCGTGAGCAGGTCTTCGGCGGTGGCGATGACGCGGCGGGCGGTCTCGTCGCCGACCTTGAGCGTCTCGGTCATCGCAGCGGTCGAGCTGTCGAGCGCGCTGATCGATGCGGATAGCGCCTGGGTGCGGTCCATCCCAGCGGAATGAAGCGCCGCCATCGCGCCATCGGCCTGGGCGATCCCCCCGGTCACCGAGGCGAGCAGGATGTCGATCCGGGTCTGCTCTTCGCCCAGCTTCTCGGCGATCCGGCCGATGGTCTCCTCGACCTCGCCGATGCGCGCGCCGACCGTCTCGATGCTCTCGCGGCCGGCGGCGTCGAGCGACGCCTGATTGGTGGCGAGCATCGCCAGCATCGCCTCACCCTGCGCCGCGATGCCCTTGCGGGCCTCGTCCACCGCGGCGGCGGTGCGGTCGAGCATGGCGTCGACGGTGCCGGACATCTGGTCGGCAACGCCTTCGAGTCTGGTCCCGGCGGTCTCGCTGGTCGCTTCCATCTTGGCGATATGCGCGGCGAGGCGCTGGGCGGCGCCACCGGCCACATTATCGGCCTCGCGCCCACGTTCGGCCAGCGCGGCGAGCTGGGCGTCCAGCGCGGCGGCGTGCTCGCCGGCCTTGAGCCCCGCGGTGTCGAGCGTGGCGGCCATGTCCAGCATCCCACCATGCGCCCTGGGCAGAGAGGCGAGGACGATATTGACGCTCTTCTCGGCGCTGGCGGCGCTGTCGATCAGCGTTCTGGCGCTGGCGTCGATCTGTTTGGCTTCTGCCGCCATGCCGTTCGAAACGGCCTGAAGCCGTTCGGCGGCATCGTCGCCCATCGCCATCAGGGCGGTGGTCTGTGCGGCGAGTGCCGCGCGGTTCGCCTCGATCTTGCGGGCAAGCGTCGCGACGACCCGTTCGAGGCTCGCGGCCTCTTCGCGCATCGCACGTGCGGTATTGCCGAAACGGCGCGCCTCGGCGCGGCTGGAACGGTGCGCGAGGAGCCAGAAGATGCCGATCAGGATCGGCGGGACGCACAATGCGGCGATCAGCTGGACCAGCTGAACGGGCGGCATCGGCGCGGCAAAGGCAGGCTGGAGCAGCCAGCCCATCACGCCGAACCAGGCAAGGGTGAGCCCGGCGGCGAGCAGCGGAACCAGCAATTCGCCCGGTGCGCGATACGGCTCCTCCGCCTCGACATCCTCGGCCGGGTCATAGGCCGGGTGCGCGGCGCTCGCCGGCGCCGAAATGGGCTCCTCGACGAGCAGCAGCTCGTCCTCCTCGTTCGCCGCGAAGCCGGCTGCTTTGGTTCCCCCGTTCATCGTCCCAATCTAGCACGGTTCGGGAAGATCGGAATAGCGCCGTGAAACCAGTCGTTAAGCACGGCCCGATACACGCACGGCATGGCGTATGATCCCGGTGCAATCGATGCGACGCTGGCGGCGGCTGTGGGCGACGAGCCCGGCCTGATCGCCGAGCTGCGTGAGGCATTCCTCGACAGTGCGAAGCGCGCGCTCAAGGCGCTCGCGACCGCGAACGACCCTGAAGCCTGGCGTGGCGCCGCACTTCGGCTCAAGGGGTTGGCGGCGAGCTTCGGGGCGGTGCGGCTGATGGCACTGGCGCAGGAAGCGGCGGATTCCCCTGCGGGCGATTCCGGCATGCTGCGGAAGCTGCAGCGGGCCGTCGAGCGGCTCTAGACGCCGGAAAGTCCCGAAAGTCGCACTCCTACGCGTGCGCGAGCGGCCGCGCGGTTGACGAAGTTGACACGGACGGCGGGTTCACGCGCGGCGGCGTCGAGCGGGGCAGACTGACGATTTCAAAGATCGAAGCCGAGCCAAGCAGCTGAAATCCAACATTTCAAGCCGCGGCTCAGTCCTTGAACGGATCGCTCGGGTTGGTCTTAGCCCTGGCTTCCGCGCATTTGCGCAGCGCCCAGACATGGCCGCCACTGCCGAAGAAATATCGATGTCGGCGACGCTGACATCGCCGCGGTCGATCCTGATCCGGGATGCGTTCTCGACATGCGTCAGGAAGTCGCGGCCATTGAGGGAATCGGTGAGGATGCTCGGCGATTTGTCGACCACGCCGGCGAACGGAACGCCCGGATACTCGACGTTCTTGCCATCCTTGAGCGTGAGCACAATGGTGAGCTTGTAGATCTCTCCATCCTTCAGGCTGCGGAAGCTGGGGTCGCCGATCGCGAGGCGCAGATCGTTGCGGCGGTCGTCGAACCCGATGCCGATGACGACATCGCGTTCGAACGCCTTCAGGATCATGCATCCATTGTCGGTCGGAACCAGCTTCCAGCCATTATAGTGCGTGGCGAAGCCGGGAACCTGCTGGGCTGTCAGGCCGAGCGCGAGAGCCATTAACAGTGCCATGTCTTCCCCCCGAAAGCTGTTGTCTGCTTGTGGGAGCGTGCCAACGACGGGAACTGCTGTCCATGGTGTGCGCTACCCGGGAATGCGGGTGACCTGGATGTGCACGGCGCGCCATTCCCCCGCGATGCGACGAAATGTGTCGGTGAAGCGGAAGCTGCTGGAAAAGCGTTTGCCACCCGAGGTGCCGCTCAACGTCGTCGCGGCGCTGACCATGAAGGCGTCCGGGCCGAGGCGGACGACGACTCGGTCCACCAGCGTGATCGGATCATAGCGGTCGCCGGGCGTGGTCCAGCCATCGACGAACGCCTTCTTGCCCGCACGCGCGCCGCTCGACTGGATGAAGACGAGCCCGTCATCGACCATCCGCTCGAGCGTCGTGCGATCCTGACCGAGCTGGGCGCGGTCGAAGGCATCGGCGACGGCGAGCAGGTCGAGATTGCGCGGGCCGGTGACGATGGTTTCCGCGGCCGCGGGGGCTGTCAGCAGGGCAATGGTGAAGAGGCCGGTTGAAATGCGCATCAATTTCCTCCGCTACGTCTGTCTGCTGCGGCTCGCGGATCTCTTGCCGCGAGGTTTCGCGCGGTTATGCTGCGGCCCCGTGAGGGGGAGCAAATCCAATGTCGCGCAGGCTGATCACACTGGCAATCTGCTTGCTGACGGGCAGCGCCGCGCAATCGCAGCAGCCACAGGCGAAGTGGCGGGTCAATGTCGCGCCCGCGCAGTGCACGCTGAGCGGCACGGTCGATCATCCAGGGGTCGACGGGGTGTCGATATCGACTATTCCGGGCTCGGCCTCCTACACGCTGACGCTGACGGGTGGCACGCTGCACCGGCGATCGGCGCCGTCGCAGGGACCGGTCAAGATCGGCTTCGATTCTTCGGTACAGCGGATTCCCGGCACGGGGACGTTCCTGCGTCTGAAGGACGGCATGGCGATCCGCATCGAAGGACTGCCAACGATCTTGGCGGAGGGATTCGAACGCGCATCCACAATCACCATCGAGAACGGCCACTCGTCGATCGGGCCCGTCGCGATCTCTGGTTCGGCCAAGGCGATGCGCGCAATGAACACCTGCGCTGCCGAGCAATTGGCGGAGTGGGGCGCCGATCCCGCCCAGTTCCAGCCGGGCGGCATGCCGGCGGCACCCAAGGCTCATCCCGACAGCTGGTTTGCCCCGGCGCAGTTGATGAAGCTGCCGTTCGCGGGAGATCGCATCGACATCGTGCTGAAGCTTTCGATCACGCCCGGCGGCGTGGTGGATGGCTGCGAGCAGGTCGCCGGCCTGCCAAACAAACCGGCAGGCGAGGCAGCCTGCAAGATGCTGCAGGGCAAGTTGCTCTATATGCCGGCACGTGACCCAGCCGGTCTGGCTGTGCAGGGTGTGGGAAGCCACCGGATTCAACTGATCCGGCGCGTTTCGATCGGATAACCTAGCCTGCACACTCGCTGTCGGCGGCGAGCGGAGTCATGCCTTCCGGCTCAGCTCGCGCATCGCGTCGTCGAGTCCTGCCAGCGTCAGCGGATACATGCGATCGTTCATCAGCTCGCGCAGGATGCGGACCGACTGGGAATAGCCCCATTGCTCTTCCGGGATCGGGTTGAGCCAGACCGCAGCGGGGTAGGTGTTGGTGACGCGCTGCATCCACGCGGCGCCGGCTTCCTCGTTGAAATGCTCGACCGATCCGCCGGGGTGACTGATCTCATAGGGCGACATCGAGGCGTCGCCGACGAAGATCACCTTATAGTCATGGCCATATTTGTGGAGCACGTCCCAGGTCGGGGTGCGTTCGGTGAAGCGGCGGCGATTGTCCTTCCACACGCCTTCGTAGAGGCAGTTGTGGAAGTAGAAGAACTCCAGATTCTTGAACTCCGACGTCGCGGCGCTGAACAGTTCCTCGCAGAGCTTGACCCAAGGGTCCATCGACCCGCCGACATCGAGAAACAGCAGCAATTTGACGGCATTATGCCGCTCGGGCCGCATATGGATGTCCAGCCACCCCTGCCGTGCCGTGCCGTCGATCGTCGCGTCGATGTCGAGCTCATCCGCCGCGCCCTCACGCGCGAAACGGCGCAGACGACGCATCGCGACCTTGATGTTGCGGGTGCCGAGCTCGCGGGTGGAATCGAGGTTCTTGAACTCGCGCTGGTCCCACACCTTGAGCGCGCGCTTGTGCTTGCTCTCGCCACCGATGCGCACGCCCTCGGGATTGTAGCCCGAATTGCCGTAGGGTGAGGTGCCGCCGGTGCCGACCCATTTGTTGCCGCCCTGATGCCGGCCCTGCTGCTCCTCGAGCCGCTTCTTGAGCGTCTCCATGATCTCGTCCCACGAACCGAGCGACTTGATCGCCTCCATTTCCTCGGGCGTCAGGTACTTTTCCGCGACCGCCTTGAGCCAGTCCTCGGGGATGTCGGCGGTGGTGTTGCCGAAGGTGGTGGAGATGCCGCGGAAGACCTTGGCGAAGACTTGGTCGAACCGGTCGAGCAGCCCCTCGTCCTTCACGAAGGTGGCGCGGGCGAGATAGTAGAAGGCCTCGGGCGTGGAATCGATCACGTCGCGGTCGAGCGCTTCGAGGAGCACAAGGTGCTCCTTCATGCTGGCGGGGATGCCCGCGGCGCGGAGCTCGTCGACGAAGGAGAAGAACATGCGGGGAGTTTGGCGCGGGCGACCGCCCGCGTCCAGCGTCAGCGCGCGTAGGCGTCGATCAGCGAGCCGACATAGTCCGGACGGTCACCGGTAAGCTCGGGGGCGGGGCGAGCACGGGCGATCTTCGCACCGCTCGCCGGACGGCCATAGATGAAGCCGTGAACGGGGTAGGTGGTGCTGCCGAGACCCCGGGTGTCGCGATACCAGACCTTGACCTCGCTCCAGTCGCCCCCGCTCGAGACGTCGAACAGCGTCACATCCTGTTCGACCTGTCCGCGCTTGCCGTCGAAGCGCGACCAGTTGGCGTGGGTAACCATGATGACGCGCGGCTCGATGATGCGGCTGACGACCGAAACATGGCCGAGACGCAGAGCGTTCGATTTGGCGAAGGCGACGACGGAGCCGACCTCGGGCACGTCGCCGCGTTGATACTTGCCCTGCGCCTGGCCCCACCAGGTCCAGGCGTCGCCCCAGATCTGGATGCCCGAGGCCTGGCGCGCAAAGGGCACGCATTCGCCGACATAATCGAGGATCGATGCCGATGCCGGCGCCGCGAGGAGGGAGGCGGCACCGAGCATCGACAAGAAGATCCGGCGGGGGGTCCGGTTCGACTTCATCTGGCCGGAGATACGCTTGTCCGCGCTTCCGAAGGGTGTGCAAGAATGGTTAACGCGGCATCGGCCATAAGCTGGGCGCCGACGCCTTTACACTCTGGCCGCACCTGCCTATCGCCCCGCCATGACACAGCCGGGCGAATCCATCCTCATCGTCGATTTCGGCAGCCAGGTGACCCAGCTCATCGCGCGCCGCGTGCGCGAAGCGGGCGTCTACAGCGAAATCGCTCCTTTCAACGCCGCCGCCGAGGCCTTCGAGCGGATGAAGCCGGGCGGGGTGATCCTGTCGGGTTCGCCTGCATCGGTGCTCGACGACGGGTCGCCGCGGGTTCCCGACGCGATCTTCGAGTCCGGGCTGCCGGTGCTGGGCATCTGCTATGGCCAGCAGGTGATGATGCAGCAGCTGGGCGGTAACGTGCAGCTGGGCGACAGCGGCGAGTTCGGCCGCGCATTCATCGACATCGCCGACAGCTGCGTGCTGTTCGACGGCCTGTGGACCGAGGGCGAGACGCATCAGGTGTGGATGAGCCATGGCGACAAGGTGACCAGCCTTGCCCCCGGCTTCCGTCCGGTCGCGGCCAGCTCCGGCGCGCCGTTCGCGGTGATCGCGGACGATACGCGCCGCTATTATGCGATGCAGTTCCACCCCGAAGTGGTGCACACGCCGGACGGCGCGAAGCTGCTGGCCAACTTCGTGCGGCATGTCTGCGGGCTCAAGGGCGACTGGACGATGGCGGAATTCCGCCAGACCAAGATCGACGAGATCCGCAAACAGGTCGGCAAGGGCAAGGTGATCTGCGGGCTTTCGGGCGGCGTGGACTCGGCCGTCGCGGCGGTGCTGATCCATGAGGCGATCGGCGAGCAGCTGACCTGCGTGTTCGTCGATCACGGCCTGATGCGTTCAGGCGAAGCGGATCAGGTCGTGTCGCTGTTCCGCGGCCACTACAACATCCCGTTGGTTCATGTGAACGCGGAGACGCTGTTCATGAATGGCCTGGCCGGCGTGACCGATCCCGAGGCCAAGCGCAAGTTTATCGGCAAGACCTTCATCGACGTGTTCGAGGAAGAGGCGAGGAAGATCGGCGGCGCGGAGTTCCTGGCGCAGGGCACGCTCTATCCCGACGTGATCGAGAGCGTCAGCTTCACCGGCGGACCCTCGGTGACGATCAAGAGCCACCACAATGTCGGCGGCCTGCCCGAGCGGATGAACATGAAGCTGGTCGAGCCGCTGCGCGAGCTGTTCAAGGACGAGGTCCGCGAACTCGGCCGCGAGCTGGGGCTTCCCGACGTGTTCGTCGGCCGTCACCCGTTCCCCGGGCCAGGCCTTGCCATTCGCATCCCGGGCGAGGTGACCAAGGAGCGCTGCGACATCCTGCGCAAGGCCGACGCGGTGTATCTGGAAGAGATCCGCAATGCGGGGCTGTATGACGCGATCTGGCAGGCGTTCGCGGTGCTGTTGCCGGTCAAGACCGTCGGCGTGATGGGCGACGGGCGCACCTATGACAGTGTGTGCGGCCTGCGCGCAGTGACCAGTACCGATGGCATGACGGCTGACGTCTATCCGTTCGACGCGAGTTTCCTGACCAGGGTGGCGACGCGGATCGTCAACGAGGTCAAGGGCGTCAACCGCGTGGTGTACGACTATACGTCGAAGCCACCGGGCACGATCGAGTGGGAGTGACGGATACGAACGGCGGCACTGACGTAGTTTCGGCGGTGGTTTTCGCCGTCGCCTGATCGCCGTTCTCGTCCGTAATTCACTCCCGTTGAGCCGATCTGCTCCGCTGTGTCTCTCGGGACCGGCCGGCGTGCACAATCCGGGTGGTACCGGGCGGCGTTAAGCCGCGCCGGTACCGTCGGTCCCGCCATAAATCTCACTTGCCCGATGCGGTATCCGGCTCCCAGCCCCATGCCTTCATCATCACCTCGAACAGATAGGTGTTGGGGAAATAGCCGCGCACGCGCTCTGCGCCTGCGCCGATCGCCAGCGCCGCCACCTCTTCTCCGGTATGGGTGCGGTTGACGAGCACATTCTCGAGCCGGACGATGTCCTCCTTGCTCCTGGTGGCCTTCCACGCGTCATAGCCAGCGAGCAGATCGCCGCCACGGCGACCGCCGTCGACCTGCAGGCCGAAGCTATGATCGGCGGTGAACAGCAGCAGCGTATCGTCGAGATCCACGCGCGCCTGAACCTCGGCGATCAGCTTGTCGAAGTCGACGACGTTCTGCAGACCCTTGCGTGGGTCGTCGGTATGCGCGTCCCATTCGACGACGAGGAAATAGCCTTTCGGCGATTTCTCGAGGATATCGAGGGCTTTCAACGTGGCCGCCCGCGCGTCCATCGTATCGCCGACGACGACCGGCCGCTTCTCTCCGGCGCCAATTTCGGCCAGCGTGGTATGGATCGGCCGGCCATGAGCTTTGCCAAGCTGCTCGAAGCTGGTGTCTGCGGCGAGCAATTGCTCGCCGATCTTGCTGCGACCGGCACCGAACAGCACATCGACGCCGTCGCCGAAGCGCGGCGCGAAGGCCTGGGGAAAGATCTCGCCCCATTTCTTGCGGTCGTTGGAATGAGCGTAGGTCGCGGCCGGTGTCGCATCGGCGATCGACTGAGTGGAGACCACCCCGGTCAGCAGACCGCGCTGCTCGGCATATTCCAGCAGGGTCTTGGTCGGTGTGCCGTCCTGCTTGCCGCGCACGCTGTCGGCAGCCTGACTGATGACCCCGTTACGCGTCTTCACGCCGGTGACAATCGCGCTCATGCCGTTGGCGGAGTCCGAGACGAACGCGTCGACGGGTGAGGTCTCGCTCAGGCCCAGATAGGGCCATTGCTGGATTCCCAGGCGGCGCGGTTCGCCATAGCCGAGCAGGCTGGCGCCGTGCAGCACCGGAACGCCGCCGGCGTCGGCGAGGAACAGGATGACGTTCTTCGCCTTTCGCCCGGTTTTCGGCTGGGCGACGGGCCGGGCGGTTTGGGCTTGCGGCTTCGCCTGATCGCGGGCGGCTTCCTGCGCGTAGCCGGCAACCGGAACGACCGAGGTCGCGGCGAGCAGGCAGAGGAGATGAGGCAATGCGTTTTTCATTGTGCGGTTTCCTGTGATCAGAACTTGTACTGGAGGCCGAAGCGGTACTTGCGGCCGGTCAGGCTCGCGTCCTCCACGAACTGGCGGTATCCCGAGTAGGAGAGCTGGGGCTCGTCGGTCAGGTTGGTGACCGAGGCGTAGATCCGCAGGTTCTTGTTGAGCGAATAGGCGGCGCGCACGTCCACGCGCTGTTCGGCGGCGTAGAATTCGTCGGATTCGATGCTGTCGCCGAGACCCTCCACATAGTCGTCGCGATAGATATAGTCGCCGCGCAGTTCGATCCCGCGCCATGCCCATTCGAGCGAAGCGGTGAACAGGAACTTGGAGAAGCCGGGCAGGGGCAGCTTCCGGTTGTCGGTGCGATTGGGGTAGGAGGCCTCGCTGTCCGAGAAGGTGGCGCTGAGGCTGGTGCTCAGGCCGCGCAGCGCACCGGGCAGGAAGGTGAAGCGCTGTCGCGCGATCAGTTCGATGCCGTAGTTCTTCGCGGCCGATCCGTTGAGCGGCACTTCATATTCGAAGTCGCCTTCGGGATCGAAGATCGGAACACCGTTCGCGTCGATCGTGCTGAAGTTATAGACCTGCGTGTAGGAGAAGTTCCGCACGTTCTTGTAGAACAGCGCGATGCTGTAGAGGCCGCCGCCCTTCGTGTAATATTCAAGCTGCGCGTCGAAATTGTCGGACAGCGCAGGCTTGAGGTTCGGGTTGCCGTCGGCGATGTCGCCGTCCTCGTTCACGAAACGCCCGGCGGTGAGTTCGCTCAGCCGCGGGCGGCCGTAGCTGCGGTTGTAGCTCTCACGCAGGATCAGGTTGGGCGCCAGCTCGTGGCGGAAGTGGATGCTGGGCAGGAGGTAACCGTAGGAGTCGCCCTGTTCCACCTTGGTGAAACTGGAGTTCCCGTCGAGATAGCTCACCTGATAATTGGTGTTCTTCCAGTTCACATGCTCGTAGCGCACGCCGGCCAGGACGGTGTGACCGCCGAACCGCAGAGTGCTCATGACGTATCCTGCCGCAGTCTGCTCGGACGCATCATAGTCCTGGAAATAGCTGTCCTCGAGCGAGTCCTCCTCCTCGCGGCTGAACAGGCCGGGGTTGCTGCGCAGGAGGGCGACGCCCTTGGCCGGGATGACATCGAAATACTTGTTCCCGCCAAGGATCGTGCTGTTGTTGAGCGACACGACGTCCTTGTAGGGGAAGGTTTCGTCCATCGAATAGACATCGGCCACCTGATCGAAACGCGGCGTACTGCGATAGTATTTCGCGCCGGTCTTGATGGTGAGCGCGCTGGATCCGAGGTCGAATCTCCGTTCGAAATCGACCTTTGCGCTGAAGACGTCCTCGGTCCGAACCGAATTGTTGAGGATCAGCTCGCCTTCGGTGACCAGCGACAGATCGGTCGGATTGCGGCCGCTGAGCTCGTTGATGATGACCTCGCCGCGGGACACATCGATCAGATGGTATTCGAACTGGAGCCAGGGATCGTCCGGTTCCATCACAAAGTTCAGCTCATTGTCGTTGGTCGTGGTCTGCTTGTTCCGCGAATAGAACAGGTCGTAGGTCAGCAGGCTGTTGGGACTTTCGTGCCGGCCGCCGAGATTGGCCGAGAACAGTTCGGTCTTGCGGTCGTCCTCGGTTCCGATCCAGCCACGCGAGCCGCGCGAACCACCGCTGCCGGTCGTGCCGCGGCCATAGTCGGGCGTGAGCGCGGCATAGGTCTTGCGGCCGCCCACGGCATCCTGGAAGCGCGTGTCGATGTCGATATCGGTCTCGTACTTCACGCCGCGGCGATTGGCGTTGCTGTAGAAGAAGCGCGCATAGAACGCGTTGAACGGGTCCGTGCGGAAATCGAGGTTGAGGTTCGCGGACGTCGTCTTGGTGACGCGCGTGTCATATTCCCAGTGCGAGGCTTCCATGAACCACACAGGCTGGGAATACTGGCCCAGGTTGAGCTGCGGATTGTTGGCCGGGGTCACCTGTACCCAGTCCATGTCACGGTTCAACGAGTAGCGATCGGTCTGGTAGCTGCTGATGGTGCCGCTGATGCCGAAATTGCGATCGCCGCCACCGATGCTGAAAATATCCGAATATTGCGCGGTGACGGCGTGACCGAACTTTTCGGGAAGGTCGCTGTAAATGCCGCCAAGGTCGACGCTGATCTGCCGACCGCTGCGCTGGAAGGCCGTGCGGGTGACGACGTTGACGATTCCGCCGATCGCGTCGCCGTCGCGATCGGGAGTCGGTGCCTTGATCACCTCGATATTGGTGATGCCGTCACCCGAGAACTGAGTGAGCGCGATGCCGCGCCCGCCGCCCGACGTCGGTACCCGATTGCCGTCGACCTGGAACGAGTTGTAGTCGCCCTCGATGCCGCGGATGTTGATCCCCGTCGGGGAGCCGTCCTGATCGGTGTTGACGCTCAGACCTGGCAAGCGCTGGAGAACATAGCCGAGATTGCCGTCGGGCGAGGGGCCGAACGTCTCCTCCGACACGATATTGACGATGCCGTTCGCCGTCTTCTGCTGGTTGATCGCCAGCGCCTGCCCGCTCGCGGCCGCGCGGATGACGACGTCCTCGTCGCGAAGCTCGCTGCTTGTCAGGCCGACATTCGCCACGACATTGCCGCCACGGGGCACGTTAAGGGCGACAGTCTCGGCATCCAGCCCGACATATTCCACGCGCAGCGTGACCGGCCCCGCGGGAACGGTGATCTGGAACCGCCCATCCTCCAGCGTTACGTCCTGCGCGTTGCTGCCGGTGATGCGTACGATCGCGCCACGCAGCGAACGGCCCGTCGTCTCGTCATAAACCCGCCCTGTCACGGTCCCCTCGGACGCGTCCGCGGTGCTCGCCGCCGTCGCGATCGCGGTTTGTGCATGTGCCGTCCCGGCAATGAGCGCGATCATCGCGGTCGAAGCGAGCACGACGACGGGTCGTGCGGGCGAGAACTTTTTCATCTGGATCCCCCGATAGTGGAAATAGCCTTGCCGGCCGGTGAGGTTGCGAAAACAAGAGTCTGCGCTCCAAGCCGCGCGCGGCTCGAAGTTTCATGGGAAATTCAATGGAAGTTATATTCAGTGGCTAATTTGCCGCGATTGCGGCGCAAACTTTCTATCGGTAAATGGAATCGTCTGGCCACCAATCTGTATTTTAGTTTTCCTAGAGATTTTTCATTTTCTTCTGTTCTCTTGGGCTGGGCGACTAGATTATGGCCGTGACAAGCTTGTTACATGTCCGACGTATCCACCCTTAAAAATTCCTAATGTTCGAGCCTGTCACGGAAGCGTCGCGACATCTGCGTAGCTGGCTTCGGTGACGCCCGAAGCTGCCCGCGATCCGTTCGATCATCCGCCTGACCATGCGGTGGCGAAAGCCGTACGAGCACGCAGTAAGATCCTGGTCGTCGAGGACGATGTGGCTACCGCGGCATTCCTCAAAACGGGGCTTGCGGCGAATGGCTACGCGGTCGATTGGGCCGGGGATGGGGCGGAAGGGCTCGCTGCCGCCCGCGAAGGCGGTTTCGACGCCATCATCCTGGATCGCATGCTCCCGCGGATGGATGGGCTGACGCTGCTCCGGGCATTGCGGGATCAGAGCGACAATACGCCAGTGATCTTCCTGTCGGCGATCGGATCGACCGACGAGCGCGTGCGCGGGTTGCGCGCGGGATCGGACGACTATCTGGTGAAGCCCTTCGCGATAAGCGAATTGCTCGCCCGGCTGGAGGTCTCGCAACGCCGCAGCGCCACTGCTGTGACCCGGCTGGCATATGCGGACCTGACGCTCGATCTGCTGGCGTCGCGCGCCGAGCGGGCTGGACAGGCGCTGATGCTGCAGCCGCGCGCGCTCCAGCTCCTCGAATTCCTGATGCGCAATGCGGGACAGGTCGTCACCCGTTCGATGATCTTTCAGAAGGTCTGGAACTATGATTTCGACCCCGGCACCAATGTGATCGACGTCTATGTCAGCAACTTGCGGCGCGAGATCGACCGGCCCGGGCTGGTGCCGCTGCTGCACACCGTTCGCGGCGCGGGCTATCGCCTCGGGCCGCGGGCGTGACGTTGGCGCTGCATGCACGCGGAGCGGTCTCGAATCAGCGGCAGCGCTTGCTCTGGCGCTCGACGAGCGGAAAGTTCGCGCTGCTCCACTTCCTGTTGTGCTTCGCCTGCACGCTGCCGATCCTGCTGTATCTCTACCACGAGATCGACGGCATCCTGCTGGACGACTTCACGCGCCCGTTGGAATACCGGCAGAGCAACCTCGAGAAGCACTATCGCAATGGCGGGATAGCGAAACTGCGCACTGCGGTGGCGAGCCGTGCGGAGCGCGCGCATCGTGACCAGACCGCGATCCTGCTGGTCGATGCCGGGGGGCGCAAGCTTGCGGGCAATCTCCAGACCTGGCCGGAAGGGCTCACCACGCCGCGCGATTGGACACCTGTATCTCTGCGGCGCGATGGCATGGAGCATGCCGAGGAGTTTCTCGTCCGCACGACGAACCTGCCCGGCGGCCAGCGTCTGCTTCTCGGAGGACTGCTCGACAACCGCACCGACATGCGGGGGGCGATCTTGTTCGCGCTGGCGGCGGCGTTCGCGCTGGCGATCCCGATTGGCGTGCTGGGCAGCCTCGCGATGGTACGCGAAATGAACCGGATGGTCGCCGCGATCGCGGACGTGGGCCAGCATGTGAGCGCCGGAGACCTTGGGCGCAGGGCTGTGACCGATGGCAGCGGGGATCCGGTCGATCGTCTGAGAGCGACCCTCAATGACATGCTCGATCGGATCGAGGCGCTGGTGGAGGAGCATCGTCTGCTCACCGACACGCTCGCGCACGATCTTCGATCGCCGCTGGCGCGCATCCATATGCAGGTGGCCGGCGGCTCGCAGCAATACTGCGGAGGCGACCATGCAACTCGTTTCGCCGTCGTCGAACACGAGCTGGATGGGGTGCTGCATATCCTTGAAAGTGCGCTCGAGATCAGCCGGGCCGAGGCGGGGGTCGGGCGCGGCAACTTCGAGCGGATCGATATCGGTGCGATGCTGGGCGACCTGTGTGAGATCTTCACCCCGCTTGCGACGGCACATGGTGTCAGAATCATACTGCAATGCGAGGGGGGTATCTTTGCGTGCGGGGATCGTATCCTGCTGGCCAGAGCCATCTCGAACCTGATCGACAACGCCCTCAAATATGGTTCCGGCGGCGGTGAGGTGAATGTGGAAGCCGCCGGTTCGGGGCAGGAGGTGCGATTCGTGGTGTCGGATCGGGCAGAGGGTATTCCCGAACATCGCCGAAAGGAGGCGCTGCGCAAGTTCGGCCGTCTTGACGATGCGCGAACCACCCCGGGAAGCGGACTGGGACTGACGCTCGTGAATGCGGTGGCGGTGCTGCACGGAGGCGTTTTCCAGCTGGAGGATAATCGTCCTGGCTTGCGAGCCGTATTGCTGCTGCCGGTTCGGGCCTGACCGGCGCGGGTAGCGCCGCGCCTTTCACAAGCTTGTCGGGCGAGGTGTTTGCCGCCGGTGTCGTGTTCCGGACTGTTGAGCGCCGCGGCTGCAACTGCCAAGATGACCGCGATCTGGTCAGGACAGGTGTGCAACTTCCGATGACAATCTCTTTCTACGGCATCCCCAATTGCGACACAGTGAAGAAAGCGCGGGTATGGCTCGACGCCAATGGGATCGCCTACGCCTTCCACGACTATAAGAAGGAAGGGGCGGATCCTGCGCGATTGGCAAAATGGGCCGAAGCGGTGAGTTGGGAGAAACTGCTCAACCGTGCGGGCACGACCTTCCGCAAGCTCGAAGAGGCTGACAAGGCCGATATCGATCAGGCCAAGGCGCTGCGGCTGATGGCGGCGAACCCCTCGGTCATCAAGCGGCCGGTGGTCGAATATCGCGGCGGCGTGCTGGTCGGGTTCAAGCCCGATGAATGGGCGGCGGCGCTACTCTGACGAAGTGATTGGCAAATTCACCATTTAGGGTAGGCTGCACCCCATCGAACGACCCAAGGGGAAGAGGTTCCGATGGCATCGCGGTTCGCACAGAAGCCACCTGTATGGTTCACGATCGTCGGCGTTATCCTGCTGCTGTGGGGACTTGCCGGTTGCGCGTCATTCTATGCGCATTTCGTGATCGGGCCGGATATGGACCCGAACGCGACCGACTATGATCGAGCGCTCTACGCGTCGCTGCCGATGTGGCTGAACATCGTCTATGTCGTAGCCGTGCTTGCCGGGCTGATCGGATCGATCGGGCTGCTGATGCGGAGGAAATGGGTAGGGACGCTCTACCTGCTCTCGCTGATCGCGGTGGTCCTGCAGTTCGGCTATATGTTCCTGGCCACCGACATCATCGCGGTGAAGGGCGTCTGGACGACCTATTTCCCGGCCTTCATCTTCGCGATGGCGCTGTTTCAAGTGTGGTTCGCGGGATTGGCGAACAAGCGCGGTTGGCTGCGCTGACAGGATAGTCCGGGATCACGGATGAAGCGTGATCCCGGACCCCGTGCGGGGGGCAGCCGGCGCGGGACTACTGTGCCGAAGAGGCTGTTTCCTGCCATTGGAAGACCTCTTCGAGCGGCTTGCCGAAGACATAGGCGATGCGGAACGCGGTCTCGAGCGTGGGCGAGTATTTGCCCTGCTCGATCGCGGCGATGGTCTGGCGGGTGACGCCGACACGATCGCCGAGTTCGGCCTGTGTCATCTCGCCAGCGAGGAATCGCAGCGTGCGGATCTGATTGGCGATGGGCGGATTGGCCATTTCAAGCCGCTCCGGCGCGGTAGCCGATCGCCTGCATGCCGAAGCGTGTGGCTTCCGCAAGGATGAATGCTCCGACCAGCGCGAAGACGGTGCCGGGTCCATGCAGTCCCGCGTGGAGGCCGGCAATGACGGCCATCACGCCAAGCACGAGGACGAGATAGGCGAAGCCGTTCGCGCGCCGCGAAACCGCACGATCGCGTTCGTCTGGCCGCGCATTGGCTTCACCCGGAGCGCGGATTGCCCAGATCGCTGTGGCGGTCCCCATCAACACCGCCTGAGCAACGGTCGCGACGACGAACAGCCAGAACATCTGTATGCTGTGTGTGGCTTCGCCGGCTTTTGCGACGACCATCCCGAAATAGGCGCCCCAGATCAGCAACGTTGTGAGGAAAGCGGCCCAGGCCACCCTTTCCCGAAATGCCATTTGTCGACTCCGTGTTTGCATTAGATAACCTAATGTTAGAAATATATAACATGAAGTCAAATATAATATGCGAGTACGATTGAGTGACTGGCGTGGCCGGGAACCGGGCGGTAGAGCGCGGCCATGTCCACGACCTTCACGCTCGACACGTCCACCAGCCGCGCTCATCCGACGCCGACGCCGATGAAGCGCCTGACGATTCCCGCGATCCAGGGCCGCAAGGGCAAGGAGCCGGTGGTGATGCTGACCGCATACACCGCACGTATGGCGCAACTGCTCGACCCGCACTGCGACGTACTGCTGGTGGGCGATAGCCTGGGCCAGGTGATCTACGGGCTTCCATCCACGCTGGCGGTGACGCTGGATATGATGTGCGCGCACGGCGCTGCGGTGGTGCGCGGGAGCTATCACGCGGTAGTGGTGATCGACATGCCGTTCGGCAGCTATGAAGCGAGCCCTGAGCAGGCCTTCGCCTCGGCGTCGCGCATTCTGGCCGAGACCGGCGCGGCCGCGGTGAAGCTGGAGGGCGGGGAGGCGATGGCCGAGACTGTCGCGTTCCTCACCCGTCGCGGCGTCCCGGTGATGGGACATATCGGCCTGACCCCACAGGCGGTGAATGCGCTGGGCGGTTACGGCGCGCGCGGGCGCGGCAATGCCGAATATGCCAAGATCATCGGCGATGCGAAGGCGATCGCCGAGGCCGGTGCCTTTTCGATCGTCGCGGAAGGCGTGGTCGAGACGCTGGCGAACGAGATCGTCGCCGCGGTTTCCTGCCCGATTATCGGCATTGGCGCTTCGAACCAGTGCGACGGACAGGTGCTGGTGACCGAGGATATGCTGGGCATGTTCGAGCGGACTCCGCGGTTCGTGAAGAAGTTCGACGATCTGGCTGGCCGCATTTCCGCCGCGGTTGAAACCTATGCTGCCCAAGTGCGCGACCGGAGCTTCCCCGGCGACGAACAAGTGTACAAGCCCAAGGATTGATCCGCTTTCGTTTCCCGGAGACCGCGGCTAAGGTCCGCGCCCGCAATCCCTTACCCCGATGGAGTGACCCTTGGCGCTGAGTCCGCAAAGCAACGAAGCCTTTCTGCGCGAGGTCGATGAAGAGCTGCGTAAGGATCAGGCGTTGCACGTCTGGCAGAACTACGGCCGCTGGATCATCGGCGCGGTGGTTGCCGGACTGATCGCGTTTGCCGGCTGGCTCTACTGGCAGAGTCACAGCGACGGGCGCCGCGGCGAAGAGGGCGAGAAGCTCAAGGCAGCGGTCAAGGCGCTGAACGAGAACAAGGCGCAGGAAGCCGAGGCACCGCTGAAGGAATTGGCCGCGTCCAGTTCCGCCGGGTTCAGCACGACCGCACGTTTCGCGCAGGCGGATACGCTGCTGGCCAAGAACGATCTGAAGGGCGGGGCCGCGATTCTGGCCGCCATCGCCGCCGATACCGGCGTGCCGCAGGAATTCCGCGACCTGGCACTGATTCGCCAGACTGCTACCGAATATGACTCGCTGAAGCCCGATCAGGTGGTTTCGCGGCTCGGCGGCATCGCGGTGAAGGACAATCCGTGGTTCGGTAGCGCCGGCGAGATGGTCGCGATTGCACAGATTCGTATGGGCAAGCGTGCCGAGGCAGGTAAGCTCTACGCCGAGATTTCGAAAACAAATGGTGTTCCGCAGCCGATCCGGACACGCGCGCTGCAGATGGCGGGCGTGCTGGGCGTGGATGCCGTCCCGAACGATGGTGAGGACAAGAAGGCGAAATGATGAAGTCGGTTCGGGTTCCCGTCGCGATGGCGGCGCTGGTGGCGCTCAGCGCCTGCGGCATCTTCAAGGGTGGCGACAAGAAGACGCCGGTTCTGGGCCAGCGCGTGCCAATTCTGGCGTCGGAGACGAGCATCGTCGCCGATCCCACGATCGCCGAGGTTCAGGTCGTAGTACCCGCAGCTGCGGCGAATGACAGCTGGGCTCAGCCGGGCGGTAACGCCTCCAAGGTGTTGGGGCATCTGGCGCTGAGCGAGACGCCAGCGCGCCTCTGGTCCGCGAAGATTCCGGGCACCAGCGGCCGCACGCGGCTTGCCGCGGCTCCGGTGGTGGCGAACGGCACGCTGTTCGTCATGGACACCGAAGGATCGGTTCACGCGTTCGACGCGGCAACCGGCGCACGGCGCTGGCAGGTCTCGACCATCAAGGGCGAAGAGAATCGGCGTGCGGCGTTCGGCGGCGGCGTGAGCTTCGACGGCGGGCGCGTCTATGCGGCCAATGGCCTGGGCGATGTGGTAGCGCTCGACGCAGCCGCGGGCACCGAGGTATGGCGCAAGAAGCCCGGCGGCCCGCTGCGCGGCGCACCGAGCGTTGCGGACGGCAACCTGTATGTCGTGACGCAGGACAACCAGCTCTTCGCGCTCTCTGCTGCAGATGGAAACACCGTCTGGACCCAGTCGGGCACGCTCGAATCGCAGGGTGTGTTCGGGGCGGCGGCCCCGGCCGTTGCGCAGGGGACCGTGGTCGCCGGTTTCTCGTCGGGTGAGCTCAACGCCTATCGCTACGAGAATGGCCGCACGCTGTGGAGCGATACGCTATCGCGCTCGACCATCTCGACCTCGGTATCGAGCCTTGCCGATATCGATGCCGAACCGGTGATCGATCAGGGTCGCGTCTATGCGGTCGGTCAGGGCGGGCGCATGGCGGCGGTCGAACTCGCTACCGGCCAGCGCCTGTGGGAGCAGAATATCGCCGGCATCTCGACCCCGTGGATCGCGGGCGAGTGGCTGTTCGTCGTCACCGACGATGCGCGCCTCGTCGCAATTGCGCGTGGAACCGGCAAGGTCCGCTGGATTTCACAGCTGCGCGGCTTCCGTAATACGGAAAAGAAGAAGAACGCCATCACCTGGGTCGGCCCCGTTCTGGCCGGAAACAGGCTGTGGCTGTCCAACTCGCAAGGCGAGCTGGTCGCGGTTTCTCCGGTCGACGGTAGCGTTGGCGCGACAATCGAGGGCAAGGACGCAGTGAGCCTGAGCCCCGTGGTCGCAGGGGGCGTGCTTTACCTCCTGAGCGACAAGGGTGAGATCACCGCCTATCGCTGAGCGCCGCGTTGGGATAGGAGGCGGGGATGTCCCGTCCCACCGTTGCGATCATCGGCCGACCCAATGTCGGTAAATCCACCCTGTTCAACCGCCTGGTCGGGAAACGTCTTGCGCTGGTCGATGACCAGCCGGGCGTGACCCGCGATCGCCGCGAAGGGGACGCCGACCTGCTCGGCGTACCGTTTCGGATCATGGATACCGCCGGGTTCGAGGACGAAGATCCCGCCAGCCTGCCGGGCCGGATGCGCGTGCAGACCGAGGCCGCGGTGCGCGAGGCCGATGTCGCGCTGTTCATGATCGACGCACGTGCGGGTATCACGCCGCTCGACGAGGAAGTCGCACGTTGGCTGCGCAGTTCGGGCACGCCCATCGTGTTGCTTGCCAACAAGGCAGAGGGCCGTGCCGCGGAACCCGGTATCCATGAAGCGATGGCGCTCGGCCTCGGCGACCCGGTGCCCTTTTCCGCCGAACATGGCGAGGGCATCGGCGATCTGTTCGAGGCGTTGCTGCCGTTCATCGATCGTGAAGACGAGGAAGAAGACGAGGATCCCGAGGGCGAGGGGCCGCTCAAGCTGGCCGTTGTCGGCCGACCCAATGCCGGCAAGTCGACGCTGATCAATCGCATGATCGGGCAGGATCGCCTGATTACGGGTCCGGAAGCGGGCATCACGCGCGATTCGATCGCGATCGATTACGAATGGGAGGATTTCGAGGGCAACAAACGCCCGATCCGCCTGATCGACACCGCCGGCATGCGCAAGCGCGCCAAGGTGCAGGAAAAGCTGGAATCGATGTCGGTCGTCGATGCGCTGCGTGCCATCGACTTCGCCGAAGTGGTGGTGTTGCTTCTCGATGCGACGCGCGGGCTGGAAGTCCAGGACCTCAAGATCGCCGACAAGGTACTGCAGGAGGGCCGTGCCCTCGTGATCGCGCTCAACAAATGGGACGTTGCCGAGAATGCCTCGAGCTTGTTCAACGGCGTCAAGGGCGCGTTGGACGAAGGGCTGGCGCAGGTGAAGGGCGTGCCGCTGATCACCGTTTCCGCAGCGACGGGCAAGGGGCTGGACACGCTGCTCAAGGTGGCGTTCGAGACGCGCGAGGCATGGTCGCGGCGTATCACCACCGGCCAGCTCAACCGCTGGTTCGAGCGCGCGATCGAAGCGAACCCGCCGCCCGCGCCCGGCGGCAAGCGGATCAAGCCGCGCTATGTCACCCAGGCCAAGACGCGCCCGCCCAGCTTCATCCTGTTCGGGACGCGCGTTGACCTGCTGCCCAAAAGCTATGAGCGCTATCTGGTGAACAGCATGCGCAAGGAATTCGACTTTGGCGCGGTGCCGGTTCGGCTGACGATGCGGCCGTCGAAGAATCCGTTCGACCGTGAATGAGGTGACGCGGATCGACGCCCGGGGTCTGCGCTGTCCGTGGCCCGCCCTGCGGCTGGCGCGGGCGTTGCGGGCCGGGGCAGGGGCCATCGAGATTTTGGCCGACGACCCTGCGGCTGAGCGCGAGATCCGGGCCCTCGCGTCGGCGCGGGGAGCGAGCGTCGCGGCGCTTGAAATCGACGGCGCGGCCGCGTTTCGCATCGGTTGAGCGTTACCGCGTCAACCGGACGTTTACTGATTTGCCCTTATTCATCATACAGATGTAACCGCGCCGCGGGAGGGTGAATTGGCGTCGCAGGATCCGAACAGACTGGTTGACTGGGCCGCGTTCTCGCAGGCCCGCACCGAGCTGGGCGCCAATTTCGTACGTATCCTGGGCTATTTCCATGAGGATGGCGTCAAATCGGTCGCACAGATCGAGGAGGCGATGCGCTCCAACAATGCTGCCGCGCTGGTGCTACCCGCGCATACGTTGAAGGGGGAATCGCAGCAGTTCGGCGCCGAGCCGCTGGCTGACTGTGCCGCGGCAATCGAGACCATCGCACGGCATTGCGTGGAAAACCGGTACGAGCCGAGCGAGGCGCTGCCGCATGTGGTGGAGTTGCGCCCGCTGTTCGAAGCCACGCTGGCGCTGCTGGAGCGTGAAGCGAACCCGCTGGTGGAGCGGCGCCCGGCCGCGGCCTTTGGCCGCCGTCCGGGACTCTAGAGATCCCTGACCTGACGGGACGGCGCAAAAGCCGTCCCGTACTTCTTTCCTGAGCCTTATTCGGCCTCTTCGGGCTTCGAGTTGAGCTGAATATAGTTCTGGATGCCCATGCGCTCGATCATCTCGAACTGGGTCTCCAAGGTGTCGACATGCTCTTCTTCGCTGTCGAGGATCTGGCGGAACAGGTCGCGGCTGACATAGTCGCGTACCTTCTCGCTATGTTCGATCGCGTCCTTGAGCACCGCAACCGCTTCATATTCGAGGTCCAGGTCGGCCTTGAGCACTTCTTCCACGGTCTCGCCGATGCGAAGGCGCCCGAGCAGCTGGAAGTTGGGCAGTCCGTCGAGGAACAGGATGCGCTCCGAAACCATGTCGGCGTGCTTCATCTCGTCGATCGATTCGTGCCGTTCGAACTCGGCGAGCTTCTTGACGCCCCAGTGGTTGAGCATGCGGTAGTGCAGCCAATACTGGTTGATCGCGGTGAGCTCGTTCTTGAGCACCTCGTTGAGATAGTCGATGACCTTGGGGTCGCCCTTCATGGCTGTCGTGCCTTCCGTTCAAAATCCGGGCACGAACATAGCGCCGAAACGACACTTCAGACAGTCAGAAAATGGCGGATTTCTGCGGTTTTCTTGACTTGCGAACGCTACGCAGCCGCACGCTCCGCGTCGATAATGGCTCGCGCGAACGGGACGCACTGGCCGCATTTCGCCTGACGGCCGAGCGCGCGATAGGCCTGACACGCGCTCATCGCGCCGTCACGGGCAGCTTCCCGCACATCCTTTTCGCGAATTGCATTGCAGACGCAGACGACCATCGGAACCCTCACGCTATTCGCAACAATTAGGGCGACTGCGAGTGATTCGCAATGGTTATTGCGTAGCGTTCGCAACTGTCCGCGAAAGCGCGCCGCCGGCCATCGGCTGGAACCCGCCCCGCGCGAGGCTGCGCCACAGCCATTCGAGCGGGCCATAGGCGAATCGCTCGAGCCAGGGCTTCGACCAGAGGAGCATCAGTGCCCAGACGGCGAAGACGACCAGATAGACTTCGGCGCGCGACAGCTCGCCATACCAGCCGAAGCCATAGCCGTAGAACAACGTGGTGCAGATCAGGCTGGTCGCGAGATAGTTGGTGAACGCCATCCGCCCGGCAGCCGCGATGCGTGCGGTGAGCGCGCCGCCGGGGCGCATGAGCAGGATGATCAGACTGGCCCAGGCGAGGATCATCAGCGGGCGGACGGGGATGGGGAACACGATGACGCCCAGCATCACCGAGGACATCGAGAAGTCCGCGCCGATCATCAAAGCGGCGAGCGCGGCATAGGCAGGGATGCCGATGCCGAAACCGACCAAAGCCCAACGCAGGTAGCGCCGCCGGTCCCAGCTGCCGGTAATCATGCCAGAGCGGAACGCCGCCATGCCGAACAGCATATAGGCGAGGGTCTCGCACCCGAACATGAACAGCGAACTGATCGGAGACGACGCCCCGGTCTCGAACCGCTCGCGCGCGATCTCCAGCCAGCCACCGCGATGCGTGCGGACGATATCGGCGATCGCCGCGTCGGACGGCACGCCGAAGCCGAGCGTGAACGCCTCAATCGATTCGCGCGCCTGTCGCGCGCTTTCCGGATTGGGACTGGCGAGGCCGGCGCGCGAGAATTCGAGGCCGGCGAGCATGGCCAGCGCGATGAGTTGCTGGAGCACGAGGAAGAGGACGCCGACGCCGATCAGTCGCTTCACCGACACGTTGCGGAAGAAGAAGAGCAGCATGCCGACGATGGCGTAATGGTTGAGAATATCGCCCCACCAGATCAGCCAGCAATGGACCAGACCGAAGACCAGCAGCCACACCATGCGGGCATAGTGGGTCTTGGCCGCGCTTTCGCCCTTCGCCACGGCGCCGTTGATCACAAGCAGGGTCGAGGCGCCGAACAGGAAGGAGAAGAGGCCGCGCATCTTGCCGTCGAACAGGATGAAGTTGCCGAGCCAGACCGCGAGATCCAGACCGTCCGATCCGCCATAGGCGCTGGGGTTCATGTATGCGGCCGGCGGCATGGCGAAGGCGACGATGTTGAGAAGCAGGATGCCCATCACCGCGACGCCGCGCACGGTGTCGAGCGTAAGGATGCGGTCGCTTGCCGTAGTCGCCATGAAGTCCCCCCGTATTAGGTGCTTGCTACACCGCGATAGTGCGGGATGCTAGCGCCGGGCGATCAGTGCCATGGGGATACCGACGAGCAGGATGTGGAACAGCAGCTGGCTGGCGATGCCGATCGGATTTGCCGGGAATGCCCCGAAACGCAGCGGAACAACGATCAGGTTCATCGCGACATAGGTGACGAGGCCGTAGGCGACGCCCCAGTAGATCGGCTTGGCCTTGAGGCGGGGGATGCGATCGGCGGCGATAACGTAGATTGCCGCCATGATCGCCATCAGTGTGAAATGCACCCCGAGGCCAAGCGCGGCGCCGCTCGCCCCCCATTGCCTGGCATCCGGGAAGGGGCCGGAAGCGACGTATCGCAACATCGCGTCAACTTGCCGCCCGAAGGCGAGCGTCATGCCGATCGCGGCGAGGATATCGAGCGTGCCGGCCACGAGTGTGGCTGTGGCGATACGCTTCGCGGTGCTCCAGTTCTGCATCATTCCCCCTCTATCTCTTCCGGTCAGCGAAATTCCTTACGGATCATCAGCTTCAGCCCCGACCAGATTTCGTCCACGGCGCAGACCTTCACATCGACCAGTCCCAGCGGCAGCGCGAGCTCGCGGATCACGTCCTCGGTGATGTCGGTCTCCACCTTCGCCGCCTTTTTCGGCCAGGAAACCCAGACGAAACCGCTGGGTACGACGAGCTGGCGTAGCGCCGTCAGCTCGCAGTCGAGCCGGGCGCGTTCAGTGACGAAGATATGCGCAGCGTCGATGCCCGCGCCGGGCGCGGCAAGCAGCTCGAGCCCAAGCGAGTCCAGGGCGATCTCGGCACGGATGGTGGCGGGCATGTCGGCGATGAACGCTCGCATGCCGGGCTTGAAGCCGAGTTTCTCGGCAAGCGGTGTGGTTGAATAGCCGGCGGTCACTTGCTGTCGTTCCTCCCGTGATCCGTTCAGAAAGTCACAATGGTCACACCCCTAACGCGCGAGGCCGCGATTACGCCCATCCGGTGCGGCAAGCACGGGAAGGTGGCACAGATCGGCGCGGTAGGAAAATGATTAGACCCGATGCCGGCCGGCGCGCGTTGCTATGCAAACCTTAACGATGATAGCCTACATGCCGGACGATGGGTGAGAGTGTACCTCACACAGCCGAGCATGACGGCGAGCAGGCGGCGCCCGACCGGATCGCAGCGCGACTTGCGTGGATTTTGCCGTTGCTGTTCGTGCCCGCCCATGTGGCGGTTGCGCTGGCGAGCTGGAACCCCATCGCCTGGCCTCCGCTTCTATTCGAGACGATGGCTGCCCTCATAGCCGGATTGGCGTGCGGGTGGCGGGCATGGCGCACCGGCGGAAGCGCGCGGCGCGGATGGGTGGCCGTAGCCGTCGCGATGCTGTGCTGGACGGCGGGGGTCGGATCCCAGTTCATAGGGTCGCTGACCGACGCTGGCGCGAGCGGCAGCGGCGCGATATCGATGCTGCTGTTCGTACTCTATGGCGTTCCCCTGACCTTCGTGCTGGCCAGCCCCGGCGACGATCCGTGGCGGGCGCGGCTGGTGGACGGCGCACTGGCGCTGATGCTGGGCGTGTTGTTCGGCGCGTTCATCTTCAGCTTTGTCGGGCTTGCCGGCGCGGACGATGCCGGCGCGCTGGCGCTCGCATGGACATTCGACATCCAGAACGCGTTCATTGCGGTCTTTGCGCTGATCCGGTTCAGCGCCAGCTCGATCGAGCGCGAGCGGCGCTTGTTCGCCGCGCTGACGGCGTACGCATTGGCCTATATGGGCGTAGCCGCCTTCTACAATCACTTCATCGACGACGTCGCTTATGGCGTGCTGGCCAGCCCGACGATCGGCGTACCCTTCATGCTGCTGGCGGCGCTCGCGCTACGCGATATTCGGCTGACCCATGTGCCGCCGGGCGGACGGATGGTCGAACGGGTCGTGATGGCGGGCAGCCCGTTGATCCTGCCGGCAGCCCTGCTCATCGTTTCCGCAGCGCTGGTTCCGCGGATGCCGGCACTGGCAATCGCGGGATGTGTCGCGGCGACGCTCGGCTACGGTGTTCGGGCGGTGCTGGTGCAGCTTCATGGCCTGGGCGAACGCGACCAGCTCGCCCAGCTCTCGCAGATCGATCCGCTGACCGGGCTGCCCAATCGCCGACAGTTCGACGAGGCGCTACGCCGCGAGCTGACCCGGGCACGGCGGTCGGGCCAGGGGCTGGCGCTGCTGATGATCGATATCGACCATTTCAAGCTGCTCAACGATACGCTGGGCCACCAGGCGGGCGACGAGCGGCTGCGCGATGTAGCGGAAGCGCTGCAGGCTTGCGCGGCGCGGGCGACCGATGTTGTCGCGCGCTACGGAGGCGAGGAATTCGCGGCGATCCTGCCCGGTGCAAGTCCGGCGGAGGCGTTGGCCGTCGCCGAGACGATGCGCGCGACAGTCGAGGATCTCGCGCTTACCTCGCCGGCGCCCGACGGGAGGGTGACGGTGAGTATCGGTGCCGCGCGGCTGACCGAGATCGAGAGCGATACCGGTCAGCGGCTGATCGAACGTGCCGACGCGGCGCTGTATGAGTCCAAGCGCACCGGCCGTAACCGCGTGACCGCGGCGTGGCCGGTGGAGGAAACAACGCGCCTGGCAAGCAGCTAGGCGCTCAGTTTGCCGCCGGACCCATCAGGTTCGGGAAAAAACCTTCATGCGCAGTGCGGAGGTCGTCGATGCTGACGCACCAATCGCCTTCGTCCAGCTCGAAAATCAGCCGGTCCTTGATCGTGCGGCCGAGCGGGTCAGCCGGCACGTCGACCTCAGAGGCTGCGGTCAGGAATTCGGTGAGCGCTTCATCGGGGACGGTGACGAGGTAGAGGCCCTGATCCTCGCCGAAGAAGGAGCCGGCGATGCCGAAGGGCTGAGCCTGGTCGACCATCGCGCCGATGCCGCTGGCCAGCGCCATTTCGGCGAGGCTGACTGCAAGGCCGCCGTCGGACACGTCATGGACGGCGTTGACGAGGCCGCGCCCGATCATCGCGCGGACAAAGTCGCCGGTGCGCTTCTCGGCCTTGAGATCGACGGGCGGCGGCGGGCCTTCCTCACGGCCATGGATTTCGCGCAGCCAGACCGACTGGCCGAGATGGCCGCCGCGCTCACCGACTGCGATGATCGCATCGCCGGTCGCCTTGAAACCGATGGTCATCGACTTCGACCAGTCGGCGAGGATGCCGACGCCGCCGATCGCGGGGGTGGGGAGGATCGCCGAGCCGCCGCCGGTCGCCTTGCTCTCATTGTAGAGCGAGACGTTGCCCGAGACGATGGGGAAGTCGAGCGCGCGGCAGGCGTCGCCCATGCCCTCGAGGCAGCCGACGATCTGGCCCATGATCTCGGGGCGCTGCGGATTGGCGAAGTTGAGGCAGTTGGTGATCGCGAGCGGGGTCGCACCGACCGAAGTCAGGTTGCGCCACGCCTCGGCAACCGCCTGCTTGCCGCCCTCGACCGGGTCGGCGAAGCAGTAGCGGGGGGTGCAGTCGGTAGTGATCGCCAGCCCCTTCTGCGTGCCGTGGACACGGACGACCGCGGCGTCGCCGCCGGGGCGCTGGACGGTGTCGGCACCGACCATGTGGTCATACTGCTCCCAGATCCAGCGGCGCGACGCGATGTCGGGCGAGCCCATCAGCTTGACCAGATCGACGACGATGTCGGTGCTTTCCGGCTCGTCCGAAAGCTCGGCGGCCTTGGGTGTCGCGACATGGGGACGATCGTAGAGCGGCGCTTCGTCGGCCAGCGGGGCAAGCGGGATATCGGCGACGGTATCGCCCTTCCACTTCAGAACCATGCGGCCGGTGTCGGTGACGTGGCCGATGACGGCGAAGTCCAGTTCCCATTTGCGGAAGATCGCTTCGGCGAACGCCTCACGGCCGGGCTTGAGCACCATGAGCATGCGCTCCTGACTCTCCGACAGCATCATTTCGTACGGCGTCATGCCGGTTTCGCGCTGGGGCACGTCGTCCATGATCAGTTCGATGCCGACGCCGCCCTTGGACGCCATCTCGACCGAGGACGAGGTGAGGCCGGCTGCGCCCATATCCTGGATCGCGACGATCGCGTCGGAGGCCATCAGTTCGAGGCACGCCTCGATCAGCAGCTTTTCGGTGAAGGGGTCGCCGACCTGGACGGTGGGGCGCTTGGCATCGGCGTCCTCGCCGAAGTCCGCGCTTGCCATTGTCGCACCATGGATGCCGTCGCGGCCGGTCTTCGACCCGACATAGACGATCGGATTACCGACGCCCGATGCGGCCGAGTAGAAGATCTTGTCGGTCTGGGCGACGCCCACGGTCATCGCATTGACCAGGATGTTGCCGTCATAGGCCTTGTGGAAATTCACTTCGCCGCCGACGGTCGGGACGCCGACGCAATTGCCATAGCCGCCGATGCCATGGACCACGCCCGCGATCAGGTGCTTCATCTTGGGATGATCGGGGCGGCCGAAGCGCAGTGCGTTCATGTTCGCGATTGGGCGTGCGCCCATGGTGAACACGTCGCGCAGGATGCCGCCGACGCCGGTCGCCGCGCCCTGATAGGGCTCGATGTATGAGGGGTGGTTGTGGCTCTCCATCTTGAAGATGGCGGCCTGACCGTCGCCAATGTCGATGACGCCGGCATTCTCGCCGGGGCCGCAGATCACCCAGGGCGCCTCGGTCGGCAGCTTCTTCAGGTGGATGCGGCTCGACTTGTAGCTGCAATGCTCCGACCACATGACCGAGAAGATGCCCAGTTCGGTGAGGTTGGGCTCGCGGCCCATCGCGTGCAGGACGCGCTCATATTCCTCGGGGGACAGGCCGTGTTCGGCGACGATCTCGGGCGTGATCTGAGTCATGGCCGCGCGCATAGCGGGAGAGTCGGCCCGCGTCACCCCGGTCAAGCAGGCTTTATCACACCTGTGGCTGATAGGGTGCGATCAGCCCTATGCGTTCGAAGAGCGTGACCAGCCCGTCGATTTCCGTCGGTAGGTGTCCGGCGAACTGCGCGCGGGCCTCCTGGCGCGAAAAGGCGCGTCGTCACGTCCATCCGCACCAGCCCCTTTGCTGCGTCGATTCGTGCCCGTGCGTCGTGCCCCTGCGGCGTTTCGAGCGGGGCGTCCGCCCGGTTCGCATAGATGCGACAGCGCTTCTCGCCCGCGCACTGGAAGGCGAAGACCTCGTGCACGTCATAGTGGGAGGCGAAGGCCTGGATACCCTGAAAGGACGCGTAGCAATTGGCGCCGACCAGCGCGGCGAAACGGTCGGCCAGCAGGTCCGTGATCGCGCGGGGACGCGGCAACAGATCCTCGACATGATCGAGTACCATGGATGCGCCCATCGCCAGCAGATGCTCGATCCGTGCCGGGAGCATCCGCCACGGCCTTGCCGGGAGCATCCGCCATATAGTGGACGGGGTCGACCGGATGACTGTTGAGGACGAATTTCAAGGTGCCTAGTGCGAACGCTGCCCGAGCAGGGTATTGAGATCGTCCCAGCCGATCGGCGGCGTGGCAATCCGTTCCCGCGAGGCGGGAATGTGCAGCGGCGCACTCTGGCCGGGGATCCGGTGTTGTCGAGGCGCCCGGAAAGCGCCCGTTCAGCCGATTTGTGCGTTGGTACGCGCATGACGGCGATGGTGCTATCCAGCCCGCGCGAGCGGATCGGCGGCGCGGCGGCAGCGCTGACCATGACCTGTGCGCTGGGCATCGTGCTTGCGCTGGGGCTGGCGGTACGTGAGCGACTGCCGCCCGACGAGGCGGGCGTCGCGCTGTTCGAGGTGCTGCCCGAACCGAAGCCGAAGCCGAAACCGGAGCGGATGCCCGAACGCAACACGCGCCCGTCCGGAGAAGCCGCTCCCCCCAACCTGCGTTCGCGCGCGACCGAGATTGCCGCGCCCAAGCCGGTCGTGCCGATCGAGGTGCAACCGCTGGTGACCGCCGCGGAAAAGCCGGCGGACAGGGCGGACGCCACGAGCGGCGCAGCGGACGTGGCGGGACCGGGTACGGGCGCGGGCGGGCAGGGCGATGGTTTCGGCGGCGGAGGCCGGGGCGATGGTGACGGCGCGGGCGACCCCGATGCGACGCCGCCGCGGCAGACTCACGGCCGTATCCGCGATTCGGACTATCCCGAAGATCTGGCCGATGCCGGGATTGGGGGCAGGGTGACGGTGCTGTTCCTGGTCCAGACGGACGGCAGGGTGCCCGAATGCGACGTTGTGGGATCGAGCGGTATCCCGCGGCTCGACACGTTGACCTGCCGGCTGATCCGCGAGCGCTTCCGTTTCCGCCCGTCGCGCGACGGCAAGGGGCGGCCGGTACCGGCGCTGGTGCGCGAAACGCATGAATGGGTGTTTGAACGGCTGCCGCCGGAGCCGAATCGCTAACTGGACTTTAGGGCATCGGGTGCTAACGCGACCGCATGCCCGGGGCAGACGATCCGCACCTGCAGATGATGCCGATCCAGGCCGCCTGGCAGTGCGACCTGCGCGACGACTCGCTGACGTGGAGCGACGGCGTCTACGACCTGTTCGGGCTGCCGCGCGGCAGCCCGCTGGATCGCGAGGCGATCGTCGCGATGTACCTTCCCGAATCCGAGGCTGAACTGACCCGGTTGCGCAATGCGGCGATCGCGGCGTGCGGAAGCTTCACCTTCGAAGCGCAAATTCGCCGCGCCGACGGCGAGGTCCGCTGGATGCGGATCACCGCCGACGTCGTCGCTGAAAATGGCGTGGCGCGTTACCTGTACGGCACCAAGATCGACGTCACCGACGAGATGACCGGCGGACGCAAACCCGCCTAGAGGATTGCGCGGATCGCCTCGGGCGGGCGGCCAAGACGGACACCCTTTTCGGTCTCGACCAGCGGACGCTCGATCAGGATCGGATCGGCGGCCATCGCGTCGAGAATCGCATCGTCCGATGCATCCTTGAGCGGCTTTGCACCGTCCTCCGCCTTGCGCAGTCCATCGCGAGGCGAGATGCCGGCCTTTGCATAGAGGCGGGCCAGCTCGGCGCGCGACGGCGGGGTCTTGAGATACTCGACTACCGTCACCTCGGCGCCCGCGTCGTTGAGCAGCGCCAGTGCTTCCCGCGATTTGGAGCAACGCGGATTGTGATAGATGGTCGCCTTCATTCCATATCCCCGAACTGAACTCGACGCGTAGATAGGGGCGGATTCTGACGGGTGCCAGCAGTGAAGGAGTGGCGATGACGGAAAAGCGGGTGTGCTTCGATTTCGAGGTGAGCTTTACCAATGGCGGCGGGGTGCAGGGGCAGGATTTCCGGCTGGATATCGCCGGCGACGATATCGATGATGCCGAACTCGCCCGCTATGTGATCGCCGACTTGCGGCTGCTGATGGTCGGCGAAGTGCGCATCCTCAACAAGCGGATCATCGAGGAACGGCACAAGCGTGGCGATGCGACGGACACCCCGACGGCGCTTCCCGGCGCGCGGCTGATCGACCTCAGCCATGTAATCGAAGACGGGATGATCACCTATAAGGGGCTGCCCGCGCCGCTGATCTGCGACCATCTCTCGCGCGACGCTTCGCGTGCGGTTTATGCGGAGGGCACCGAGTTCCAGATCGACCGGATCGAGCTGGTCGGGAACACCGGCACCTATCTGGACACACCCTATCATCGCTATGCCGACGGGCACGATCTGGCCGATCTGCCGCTGGCGCGGGTGGCGGACTGCGAGGGCGTGGTCGTGCGGGTCGAGGGGGCCGGTGAACGGGCGATCGACTGGGCGGCGTTCGTGCCGCAGGACGTGCGCGACAAAGCTGTGCTGGTGCATACCGGATGGGACCGGCATTGGCGCACCGACCAGTATTTCGAAGGGCATCCGCATCTGACCGAGGCAGCGGCGGTGTATCTGCGCGATCAGGGCGCCCGGCTGGTCGGGATCGATTCCTTCAACATAGACAATGTGTCGGAGAATACGCGTCCGGTGCACAGTGTGCTGCTGGGCGCGGGCATCCCGATTGTCGAGCACATGACGCGGCTGGGCGAACTACCCGTGAGCGGGTTTCGTTTTTCCGCGGTGCCGCCCAAGGTGCGGCGCATGGGTACCTTCCCGGTCCGGCCTTGGGCAATACTCCCCGCGTGACCGGGCGTGTCGCTAGTTTGTGTGACGCCGGTTGATAGTCAGCTGTATATGATTGCGCGCGCGTAGCTGCAGGTTCGGTTTGGTTGAATCGGGTTCCCGTCATCGATGCGGGAGGGGGAAGGGATGCGCGTTCGTACTTTGATACTGGTGTCGGCACTTGCGTTGCTTGCAGGCGGATGCGTGCCATCGGCGCCGGTGCTGAGCGGGAATATCGGTGCGATCCGAACCGGCGCCGCACAGACCAAGACCGAGTCGGCCGGTGCCTTTGCCGCAATCAACACGACCGGGCGCGATAGCGCGATCGACGGGTTGCTCGACGAGAACATGGCACCCAGCGACGACGCTCTGGCGCCGTTGATCACCCGCGATACCGCCGCGCGGTGGAACGCCGCATTCGACCAGATCGACGCCTATCTCGCAGCGCTTCAGGATCTGACCGACGCGCGACGTTCGGACGAAGCCTATGCACGACTCGCCGGGATTGGCGGCGCGCTGCAGAATGGTGCGCTTCATGCACGTCTGCCGCACGATTCGGCTGAAGCATTCACCCTGTTCGGCGCAGCTGTGCAGGCTGGCGCCGAGCGCAAGGCCCAGTCGATCATGCGCGAGACCGATCCGGCCTTTCAGAAGCTCGTCCGGGGAATGGGCGATCTGGTTTCCGGGCCGGGTCGCGGAACCTTGTCGGCGATCGTCGAGACGCAATGGCGGGAGCGGCTCGATGGGATCGCTGCGGACGAGTATGGCAATGTGAAGCAGGGCACGCGCGACCAGCGGCGCGTGGTGATCCAGGATTACAGCAAGGCGCTCGATGCGCGCGACGCGCAGCTTTATGCGCTGGCCAGCTTGCGCGACAGCCTGTTCGCGCTGGCCGAAGCGCATAGCGCCGCGGCGAAGAGCCATGACGGGGCGACGCTCTACTGGATCGAGCAGATCGATCAGCGGCTCGCCAAGGCACGCGCCAGCATGGGGGACGCACGATAATGCCCGACAGCAGCATCGACCAGATCGTCGCCGAGCTCGAGGGTATCCGCGACGCCGTACAGGCGCGGCGCCTGGACGCGAGCGACGCGGACGAGCGCCAGCGCCTCGGTGCGGAGTATCGCAAGGTCAGCGCACGGATCGTGAAGCTTCAGGCAATGGCGTTCGCTGGCGCAAGCGACGCGCTGGGCAACCAGATCGAATCGATCCGTAAGGCAGGCAGTGAGATCAAGGACGCGGCGAAGCGGATCGACGCGATGAACGACGTGCTGCACGGCATCGCCGGTGTGCTTGGCGTGGTCGATTCGATCCTCAGGATCGCGGGGCGGATGGCGCCCGTTTGATTCTCGAACGACACGCGCACGATCGGAGTTAGCCAGCGACGGATCGTGATCGGTCTGCCTCTACGGTTCGACGGGCTTTCCGGTACGCCATTCGGCAAGCGCAGCCCGATACTGGGCCGAGGCCTTGAGGCGTGGCAGATAGCGGATCGCACGCTTGCTGGCATACGGCAAAGTGACGCCGCTCAGCGTGCCACGGACCCCGCAATAACCGGGCGAGCAACTGGTCAGCTCGCCATCGTCGATCGACAGCGACTTGCCTGCGCGCCGGATGGTAAGCACGCAACGCCCGTCTTTGCCGAAGGCCGGCCGCGGATCGCGATAGACAAGCGCGTCGCCTTCGGCGCGGGCAACACCGGTGATCGCGCACATATGGCCGTTGTCATAGTCGAGATGTACCCGAACATAGGCCGCGCGTGGCGCGACCGGTACGACCTCGACGATGTCCTCGCCGGTATAGGGCTTCGACTCGAAGCCGACGATCCGAAGCTGCGATTGCTTGTAATAGCGCCCGGCAAGGGTCTGCGCCGGGTCCGGCGCCGAAGCGCCGCCCGCGAGCAGCGGAAGAGCCAGCGCCGGCGCGAAGAGCCACCGGCGCTCTGGCCTCATGCGGCGTCTTCCTGCCTGGCCAGCCACTCTTCCAGCCACTTGATCGTATAATCGCCCTGCTGGAACTGCGGGTCGTCGAGCAGCGCCCGATGAAGCGGGATCGTGGTCTTCATCCCGTCGCCCTCGATCACGAATTCCTCGAGCGCCCGGCGCAGGCGGCGCAATGCACCCTGGCGCGTGGTGCCATAGACGATCAGCTTGGCGATCATGCTGTCGTAATAAGGCGGCACCTTGTAGCCCGAATAAAGGCCGCTATCGACGCGGACGTTCATGCCGCCCGGCGCGTGATACTGGTTCACCCGGCCCGGCGAGGGGGCAAAGGTGCGCGGGTCTTCCGCGTTGATGCGGCACTCGATCGCGTGGCCGCGGAACTGCACGTCCTGCTGACGCAGCGTCAACGGATGGCCCTCGGCGATGCGGATCTGCTCGCGGACGAGGTCGAGGCCGGTGATCGCCTCGGTCACCGGATGCTCGACCTGAAGCCGGGTGTTCATCTCGATGAAGTAGAACTCGCCATTTTCCCACAAGAACTCGATCGTGCCGGCGCCACGATAGCCCATATCGGCCATCGCCTTGGCGCAGATGCCGCCGATGCGGTCACGCTCTTCGGTCGACAGGACCGGGGAGGGGGCTTCCTCCAGCACCTTCTGGTGGCGGCGCTGGAGCGAGCAGTCGCGCTCACCCAGATGGATGGCGTTGCCATTGCCGTCGCCGAACACCTGAATCTCGATGTGGCGCGGATTGCCGAGATATTTTTCGAGATAGACGGTGGCGTCGCCGAATGCGGCCTTCGCCTCGCTGCCCGCCTGCTGCATCAGCGTTTCGAACTGGTCGGGATCGGTGCAGACCTTCATCCCGCGCCCGCCGCCGCCCGAGGCGGCCTTGATGATCACGGGATAGCCGATCTCGGCGGCGAGCTTCTTGGCTTCCTCGACGTCGCTGATCGCGCCGTCCGAGCCGGGAACCAGCGGAAGGCCGAGTGCACCGGCGGTGCGCTTGGCTTCGACCTTGTCGCCCATCGTGCGGATATGCTCGGGCTTCGGTCCGACGAAGATCAGGTTATGCAGCTCGACGATCTCGGCGAACTTGGCGTTCTCCGAGAGGAAGCCATAGCCCGGATGGATCGCGTCGGCGCCCGAGATTTCGGCGGCCGAGATGATGTTGGGGATGTTGAGGTACGAATCGGCTGCCGCGGGCGGGCCGATGCACACCGCCTGATCGGCGAGGCGGACGTGCATCGCATCGGCGTCGGCGGTCGAATGCACCGCGACCGTCTTGATGCCCATTTCATGGCATGCGCGATGGATGCGCAGCGCTATCTCGCCGCGATTGGCGATCAGGAGCTTTTTGATTTCCGGCAAGGCGCGTTACTCGACCACGACGAGCGGCTGATCGAACTCGACCGGCTGGCCGTTCTCGATCAGGATCGCCTTGACGGTGCCACCGTGCGGCGCCGCGATCGGGTTCATCACCTTCATCGCCTCGACGATCACCAGCGTGTCGCCGGCCTTGACCTGGCTGCCCACCGAAACGAACGGCTTGGCACCGGGTTCGCCAGAGAGATACGCGGTGCCGACCATTGGCGACTTCACCGCGTTCTCATGCGCCGGCGTGATCGATGCGGGATCCGACGGCATCGACGCGGGCGCGGCGGCTGCGACCGGCGCGGCTGCGACCGGTGCTGCCGCATAGGCGACCGGCGCGGCGCTGACCTTGCGGGCGACGCGGACCTTGCGATCGCCGTCCTCGACCTCGATCTCGGTCAGGTTGGTTTCGTCGAGCACCGCGGCGAGCTGGCGCACCAGCTCGATGTCCACGTGCATGTTCTTTTTGTTCTCTTCGCTCATGCGACCTCGAAAATCGGAAG
>Ga0247823_10000322_pt1 | contig 41818 bp, 28 predicted proteins | sample 13C_PalmiticAcid_2_FD_192426 | JGI IMG/M metagenome (GOLD analysis project Ga0247823, IMG submission 192426) | Soil microbial communities from agricultural site in Penn Yan, New York, United States - 13C_PalmiticAcid_Day30 | ecosystem: Environmental > Terrestrial > Soil > Agricultural land... | reverse complement strand
GGCCGCGCTTGCCGCCCGCACCGGTGCCGAGACGATCGGGGTCACGCTCCAGCTCTATGATCATGGCGAAGCGGTGGGGCGTGCGGGCAGCTGCTGCGCCGGGCGCGACATCCGCGACGCCCGCGCAGTGTGCGACAGGCTCGGCATCGCGCATTATGTCTTCGATCACGCCTCGAGCTTCCGCGAGACGGTGATCGACGACTTCGCCGACGAATATCTTGCCGGCCGCACGCCGATCCCGTGCGTGAAGTGCAACATGGGGCCCAAATTCACCGATCTGTTCGCGCTCGCGCGCGATCTGGGTGCGGATTGCCTCGCCACCGGTCATTATGTCCGGCGCGTCGAAGGCGCGGAGGGCGCCGAGCTCCACCGCGCCGCCGATCCGGCGCGCGACCAGAGCTATTTCCTGTTCGCGACGACCCAGGCCCAGCTCGATTTTCTGCGCTTTCCGCTGGGCGCTCTGCCCAAGCCGCGGGTGCGCGAGCTCGCGGCGGAGCTGGGCCTCGGCGTCGCCGGCAAACCCGACAGCCAGGACATCTGTTTCGTCCCCGACGGCGATTATGCCGCGTTGGTCAAGAAGCTGCGCCCCGATGCCGAGACTCATGGCGCGATCGTCGACGAGACCGGCCGCAAGCTCGGCGAGCATAAGGGGCTGATCCATTTCACCGTCGGCCAGCGCCGCGGGCTCGAGATCGGCGGCGCGCCCGAACCTTATTATGTCCTGCGGCTCGATCCGGCGACGCGCGAAGTGGTGGTCGGTCCCAAGCGCGCGCTCGCGGTCCGCGCCGCGCGGATCGAGAATGTGAATTGGCTGGGCGGCCACCATAAAGGTCCGATGACGGTCAAGGTCCGCTCGCTGGCCAAGCCGGTGCCGGCGCAGTTCGAGGATGGCCGGGTGATCTTCGACACGCCCGAATATGGCGTCGCTCCGGGTCAGGCGGCGGTGCTCTACGCGGGCGACCATGTGCTGGGCGGGGGGTGGATCGCGGAAACCGAGCGAGCTGAACTGGCGGTCGCCTGACTCCCTCTCTCATCGGGAGGGGCAATTTAGAGCGCGAAGCTTCCCTCGATCACCGTCACGCATTTGCCGCTTAATATCACTCGCTCGCCCGCCACCTCGCAGCCGACATGGCCGCCGCGCCGGCTCGCCTGAAACGCCGTGAAACGCTTCCGCCCCAGCCGCTCCGCCCAATAGGGTGCCAGCACCGAATGCGCCGAGCCGGTCACCGGATCCTCGTCGATCCCCGCCGCGGGCGCGAACACCCGGCTGATCACGTCGGTATCCCGCCCCGGCGCCGTGACGATGTTGAGCGTGTCGCCGATTGCCGCCAGCGCACGGAAATCGGGGCGGAGCGCCAACACCGTCTCGGCGCTGTCGAGCACGGTCAGGTCGTAGCCGCGCGGGTGGCGCAGCGTCTCGCCTTTGGTTCCGAGCGCCTCGAACAGGCCGGGCACCGCCGCCGGCGCGGCCGTATAAGCGGGGAGTTCCATCAGATAGCCGTCGCCGTGCCGTGCCACTTCGAGTATTCCCGATTTGCGGGTCCGGAAGCGTACCAGATCGCGATCCTGCTCGCCGGTCAGCACATGATGCCCGCTCGCCAGGGTCGCATGACCGCAGAGCGCGACCTCGACCGCGGGGGTGAACCAACGCAGCTCGTAATCGGCCTCGCCGCTCGCATCGGGCACGATGAAGGCCGTCTCGGACAAGTTGTTCTCTTCGGCGATCGCCTGCAGCATCGCATCGTCGAGCCACGCGTCGAGCGGAATCACCGCGGCGGGATTGCCAGTGAAGGGCCGGTCGGCGAAGGCGTCGATCTGGGCGAAAGGCAGTCTCATCGGGTATCCTTGAGCAAATCGGTCTCGGCGAGCGGGTTGCCGGGCTCGTCCACCTGACCCTCGGGGTCGACATGGATCAGCACTTCGGTGCCGGGAAATTCCTCAGCCAGCTCCTTTTCGAGCCGCTCGACCACGTCGTGCGATTCGAGCACGGTCATGTGCGGGTCCATCCAGATATGGAACTGGACGAAATCCTTCACGCCGCTGGTCCGGGTGCGCAGATCGTGGAGCCCGATCAGTTCGGGATGCCGCGCCGCCACTTCGACGAAGCGCTGGCGCTTCTCCTCGGGCCATTCCTTGTCCATCAACTGGTCGATCGCATCCACCGAGGCGCGCCACGCGCCGAACAGCAGCCACAGTCCGATCGCGATCCCGAACACCGCATCGGCGCCGGCCAGCCCGGCATAGGCTTCGAGCGCCAGCGCGACGATCACCGCGGCGTTGAGGAACAGATCGGATTGGTAATGCACGCGGTCCGCGCCGATCGCCACCGAGCGGGTGCGGCGGACCACCGATTGCTGGTATCGGGTCAGCGCCAGCGTCACTGCAATCGCGACCAGCGACACGCCGATGCCATATTCGGGGTCGGTGCTCGGCTGCTGCGCCATCAACCGCTCGCCGGCGCGCAGCAGGATCGCGAAAGCCGAAACTGCGATCACCGCCACCTGGAACAAGGCCGCGAGCGCTTCGGCCTTGCCGTGTCCGAAGCGGTGATCGTCGTCGGCGGGCTGCGCCGCCCAATGGACTCCGCCCAAGGTCACCAGCGAGGCGACCAGATCGAGCAGGCTGTCGGCGAGGCTCGCCAGCACCGCGACCGATCCCGTCCGCCATGCCGCCCATGCCTTGAGGCCGCCGAGCAAGATTGCGCATGCGACGCTTGCCAGCGCTGCCCGCCGCGCCAGATTGCTCACGGGTAGAGCAGCCCCTCGGACCAGCCCGTGGCCGCGCGCACGAACCGCCGCCGCTCATGGAGCCGATGTTCGCGGTCCTGCCAGAATTCGATTCGCTCCGGCGTCACCCGATACCCGCCCCAATGCGGCGGCCGCGGCACCTCGCCCCCCTCGAACCGCGCGCGCACTTCCTCGTACCGCGCCTCGAAGGTCGCCCGCGCATCGAGCGGTCGCGATTGGTCCGAGGCCCAGGCCCCGAGCTGCGAATCGCGGCTGCGGCTGGCGAAATAGGCATCGCTCTCGGCGTCGGTCACCTGGCTGACCGTGCCTTCGATCCGCACCTGCCGCCGCAGCGACTTCCAGTGGAACAGCAATGCCGCCTTGGCGACCGCCGCCAGTTCGCCCGCCTTGCGGCTCTCGCGATTGGTGTAGAACACGAAGCCGTCGGGCCCATGCCCTTTGAGCAGCACCATCCGCACCGAAGGCTGCCCGTCCGCGTCGACCGTCGCGAGCGCCATCGCGTTCGAATCGTTGGGCTCGCTCGCCCGCGCCTCGGCGAACCAGGTGTCGAACAGCTGAAAGGGGTCGGTGGTCATGATGCCCGCCTCCTACGCCGGTGCCAAAACCATGTCGAGGAACGGACTCCCGTCTGGCGAATTGAATCGGCTTCGCAACGAGGAGCTGGAAGATGGCCGCGCGCGCCTATTGGCAAGGACAAATCCGGCTGGCCCTGGTGTCGATCCCGGTCGAGATCTATTCCGCGACCAAATCGGGCGCGCAGATCAGCTTCCACCAGATCCACGAGCCCTCGGGCAAAAGGATCAAGTACGAGAAGGTCGCCCCCGGCGTCGGTCCGGTCGATGTCGACGAGATCGTCAAGGGCTTCGAATATGAGAAGGGGTCGTACGTCCTGCTCGAACAGGATGAGATCGATGCGGTGAAGCTGGAGTCCAAGAAGACGCTCGAGCTCACTCAGTTCGTCGATGCCGACGAGATCGACGTGCTCTATTACGAGAAGCCCTATTTCGTCGTCCCCGCCGACGATCTCGCCGAGGAGGCGTTCATCGTCCTGCGCGAGGCGCTTCGCCGCTCTCGGAAAGTCGGGCTCGGCCAGCTCGCGATGCGCGGCCGCGAATATGTCGTCAGCCTCAAGCCCTGCGGCCGCGGCATGGTGCTGGAAACGCTGCGCTATGCCGACGAGGTCAACAAGGCGCAGGGTTATTTTCGCGACATTCCGGACAGCGAGCCCGACCCCGAATTGCTCGGCCTCGCCGAGACGCTGATCGACAAGAAGGTCGCGAAGTTCGATCCGCAGGAGTTCCACGATCGCTATGTCGACGCGCTCAAAGACCTGATCGAGCGCAAGAAGAAGGCCAAGGGCAAGAAGATCCTCGAGGAAAAGGAGGACGGCGCCCCCAGCCGTGGCTCGAACGTCGTCGATCTGATGGCGGCACTCAAGAAATCGCTCGAAAAGCCCGAGGCGAAGTCGAGCGCGGCGGTGAAGACCAAGCCGGCCAAAGCCCCGGCGAAGCGTGCCGCGCCCGCGAAAAAGGCCCCGGCGCGCAAGCGGGCCTGAGCCATGACGAAGACCGATCCGCTCGCCAAATACAATGCCAGGCGCGATTTCACCCAAACCGCCGAGCCCGCGGGCAGGATCGCGCGCACCGGCGGCAATCGCTTCATGGTCCAGAAGCACGACGCCACCCGGCTCCACTGGGATTTCCGTATCGAGGTCGATGGCGTGCTCAAGAGCTGGGCAGTCACCCGCGGCCCCAGCCTCGATCCCGATGCGAAGCGTCTTGCGGTCCGCACCGAGGATCACCCTTTATCTTATGCCGATTTCGAAGGGACGATCCCCAAGGGCCAATATGGCGGCGGCACGGTGATGCTGTGGGACGATGGCGTCTGGGAGCCGGTCGAGGGCAAGAGCGCCCGGGATCTCGAAAAAGGCCATCTCCATTTCCGCCTCGAAGGTGAACGGATGAATGGCGAATGGCTGCTGATCCGCCTCAAGCCGCGCGGCAAGGAGAAGAACGAGAATTGGCTGCTGCGGAAAATCGACGACGAACATGCCGGCGCCACCGACTTCCTCGTCGAGACCGGGCTCACCAGCATCAAGACCGGCCGGACGATGCAGGAGATCGCCGAGGGCAAAAAGGCGGAGAAGCGCCCTGCCAAGACCTCGCCGCAAGCCACCGCGCGCGTCGCCAAACATTCCGCACCGCCGAAGAACGCGAAGCTTCCCGATTTCCAGCAACCCCAGCTTGCCACCCTCGTCGACAGCGTTCCCGCGGGCAACCAATGGCTCCACGAGGTGAAATATGACGGCTATCGCGCGCTGATCGCCACCGGCGCCAGGGGCCCCAGGATCTACACGCGCTCGGGACTCGACTGGACCGATAAATTCCCCGGCATCGCCGAGGCGGCGAAGACGCTTCCCGCGCCTGCGCTGATCGACGGCGAGATCATCGCCTACAAGGAAGGCAAGCCCGATTTCTCGACGCTGCAGGAAGCGATTTCTGCGGGCGGCGAGGGGCTGACCTTCTTCGCCTTCGACCTGCTGGCCGACCGCGAAGACACCACCCGACTCCCGCAGCTCGCCCGCAAGGAACGGCTCCGCGCGCTGCTCGAAGGCGCCGACGCGCGCATCCTGTTCTCCGAGCACATCGTCGGTGCCGGCGAGAAATTGTTCGAGACGATGTGCCGCGAAGGCTATGAAGGGATCATCTCCAAGCGCGCCGATGCGCCCTATCGCGGCGCCCGCACCAAAGCGTGGCTCAAGGTCAAATGCATCCGGCGGCAAGAATTCGTCATTGTCGGCTGGACTCCGAGCGACGCGAAGGGGCGCGGCTTTCGGTCGCTGCTGCTCGCGGTCAATGGTCCGGAAGGGCTGGTCTATGCCGGAAAGGTGGGAACGGGTTTCAACCAGGCGACTCTCCAGGATCTGCGTGCGCGGTTCGACGAGATCGCGGTCGACAAGGCGCCGGTGAAGGTTCCCCGTCCCGAAGCGCGCGGCGCCCGCTGGATCGCGCCGAAACTCGTCGCCGAAGTCGCCTTCAGCGAATTCACTGCCGAGAATGTCGTGCGCCACGGCAGCTTCATTGCGCTGCGCGAGGACAAGAAGCCGGACGAGATCGTCGCCGAGAAGCCTGCGCCGCTCCCGGAAGCCTCCGCGGTCGCGCAGTCGAGCATCAAGATCAGCAGCCGCGATCGCGTGATCTATCCCGAAGCCGGGCTCACCAAGGGCCAGCTCGCCGATTATTACGCTGCGGTCGCGCCGATCGCGCTGCGCTGGCTCGCCAATCGCCCGATCAGCCTCGTCCGCTGCCCGCAGGGGCGCGCCAAACATTGCTTTTTCCAGAAGCACGACGCCGGCAGCTTCGGCGACAACGTCCATCACGTCGATGTCCGCGAAAAGGACGGCAGCGTGCAGCCTTATCTCTATGTCGACGATCTCGACGGGATCATGGCCTGCGTCCAGATGGGCACGATCGAGTTCCATGGCTGGGGCAGCCTCGTCGCCGATATCGAGAAACCCGATCGGCTGGTGTTCGATCTCGACCCCGACGAAGGGCTCGATTTCGGAATGGTCAAGAAGGCCGCGCAGGACATTAACGGCCATCTCGCCGATATCGGGCTGACCAGCTGGCCGATGCTGTCCGGCGGCAAGGGCGTGCATGTCGTCGTGCCGTTGATTCCCTCGGTCGATTGGCCCGCGGTGCGCAGCTTCGCCGAACGCTTTTCGCGCGCGCTCGCCCAGGCCGAGCCCGACCGTTTCACCGCCAACCTCAAAAAGGCGACGCGCAAAGGCAAGATCTTCCTCGATTATCTGCGCAACCAGCGCGGCGCGACCGCGGTCCTGCCCTACGTCGCCCGTGCCCGCGAAAATGCGCCCGTCGCCGCGCCGATCACCTGGACCGAATTGCGCGATCTGGATTCCGCCAAACGCTACACGATCCGCGACGCCACCACCCTGCTCGAACGCGCCACCAGCCGGGCACTGCAAGGCTGGGGCGAGGCCGAGCAGGCGCTGCCGGATTTGTAATCGGTAAGGCGGATTGGCGGGACGGGGTGAATTGCCGAGCTTCGTCGGCCCGCGCCCCGGCTCGAATCGCCGGCTTGCGGCGCCTTGCCGGTTGCGCGGCATCAGCGATTGAGAGATGAGGGCGCCAGCGTAATTTGAGGAAATGGCGGGTGGCGAGCGGGGCAGCGCCAAATTTGTTCGATGCCGCCACGATCGCCGATCGCTGGATCGCCGATTATTGCGCGCATGTTCCCGACAGCGACGTGCTCTGCGCGGGCGGCCGCGATCCAAGCTGGGCCGTGTTGTTCGAGGAGCTTGCTGCGCTTTCCGGCGATGGCCTCGCGATCGCTCGCGAGCGGGCGCAGCGCCATGCCGAGGATATCGGCACCGGCTTCCGCATCGTCGACGAGGGCGAGGAGCGCCCCTGGCCGCTCTCGCCGGTTCCGCTGCTGATCGACAAAAGCGAATGGGACGGCATCGCCGCCGGAATCGTCCAGCGCGCCGAGCTTCTCGAGGCCGTGCTCGACGATCTTTACGGCGAGGCGCGGCTGGTCGCCGACGGCCATGTCCCCGCGGCGCTCGTCACCGGCAGTCCGTTCTTCCTCCGCCCGCTCGCGCGCCTCGCGCCGCCCGGCGGGCATCATCTCCAGTTCGTCGCGGCCGATCTGTGCCGCGGGCCCACGGGCGAATGGCGCGTGCTCGCCGATCATCTGCGCGCGCCGGCCGGCGCGGGCTATGCGCTCGAAAACCGGCTGGCGATGGCGCGAACGTTGGGCGAGCTTCCGGCGCGGCTCAACATCGAACGCCACGCGCCCTTCTTCGCCGCATTTCGCGAAGGCCTTGCCGCCGCGTGCCGGCGCGCCGAGCCGCGTATCGCCTTGCTCACTCCGGGCCGGCTCAACCCGAGTTACGCCGAGCAGGCGCATCTCGCGCGTTACCTCGGCTTCCTGCTCGTCGAGGGCGCCGATCTCGCAGTGCTCGACGACAAGCTCTATGTCCGCACCATCGCGGGACTGAAGCGCGTCGATGCCTTGTGGCACCGGCTCGATCCGCGGCTGCTCGATCCGCTCGCGCTCGATTCGCATTCGACGATTGGTGTCGCGGGGGCCATCGACGCAATGGCCGCGGGCAATGTCGTCATCGCCAACGCACCCGGCGTGGGGTTGCTCGAATCGCCCGCCTTCGCGGCCTTCCTGCCACGGCTTGCCGAAGTTCTGACCGGTGCGCCGCTCGCGCTCCCCACTATCGCTACCTGGTGGTGCGGGCAGGATGCCGAGCGCGATCATGTCGTTGCCAATATGGATTCGCTGCTGATCGCGCCTGCCTTCGGTGTCGTTCCGCTCGGGCTTCCCGAGGGCAAGGCGACGATCGGCGCCGCGCTGGCGCCCGACGCGCGTGCGGTTTTGCTCGAAGAGATGGCCCGCCGCCCGCAGGATTATGTCGGCCAGGAAGTAGTCCGCCTGTCGACCATGCCCGCGGTCGCCGACGATGCGCTCGCCCCGCGCCCTTTCACGCTGCGCGTCTTCGCGGCGCGGGGCGCCGATGGTGGCTGGACCGTGCTTCCCGGCGGCTTTGCGCGAATCGGCGAGCATCCCGATCCGCGCGCCGCCGTGATGGGCGAAGGGATATGGTCCGCCGATGTCTGCATCCACGGCTCCGATCCGGTCGCGCCGGTCTCGCTATTGCCTTCGGACGACACCACCCAGCTCCGCCGCAACCCGGGGACCTTGCCCAGCCGCGTCGCCGACAATCTGTTTTGGCTGGGCCGCTATCTCGAGCGCGGCGAGGCGTTGCTCGGGCTGCTCCGCGTGCTGCTCGGCCATTCGATCAGCGCCGACACGGGTGCAGCGCTTGCCGCCGATACGGTCGGGCGGCTGATCCGGCTGGTGGTCGCCGCGGGTGCTGCGCCCGAGCCGCGTGGCCTCAAGCGGGCCGATCTGACCCAGCTCACGCGCACTGCGCTCGAGGACGAGGGTTGGAACAGCGTTCTCGCCATCAACCGCCAGGCCAGGAGGATCGGGGCGGTCTCGCGCGAGCGGCTCTCGGCCGACATGATCCGCCTGCTGGACGCGCCGTTCCCGCAGCGCGGCGGGCTGCTCGACAAAGCCGGTTCGCTCCAGCGCCGCTATTCGGCGCTCAATGGCCTCGCAAGCGAGCATATGACGCGCACCGATGCGTGGCGTTTCCATGATATCGGGCGTCGAATCGAGCGCGCACTGGGCGCACTTCGTTTCATCCGGTGTTTTTGCGGTGTCGATGCAACGAGTGACGACCTGTCGACTCTGCTCGATCTGATGGATAGCCAGATCAGCTATCGCCAGCGTTATCTGACCGGGATGGCGCGTATCCCGGTGCTCGATCTCGTCACTCTCGATGCCAACAACCCGCGCGCGCTGGCTTTTCAGGTCGCGGCGATATCGGCGCACCTCAACAAATTGCCGGTGCTTTCCGACGACGGCCTCGCCGAGCCCCAGCAGGAGCAGGCCCGCGGCATCGCTGCGCTGTTGGTCACCACCAATGCGACTCGCATCGATGATGCATTGCTCGCCGATATCGAGGCCCGGCTGACGCGGCTTTCGCAAGCGATCGCAAGGCGTTACTTCCTTCAAGGCGCCGAGCCGCTGCGCGCCGCCGGACTGGTTCTGGCCTGAACCGGATGCTGTACCAGATCCGTCACGTCACGCGCTTCGCTTATGCCGAGCCGGTCGCCTTCGCGCGCAACAATCTCCGCCTGAAGCCGATCCATTGGTCTGGCCAGCAGCTCGAGGAGCACGCGCTCGTCATCGAGCCGCAAGGCCGCGTCTTCGCTACTCGCGCCGAGGCAGGGCTCGCCAATGTCGTTCGCCTCGTCGTCGAGCAGCCCGCCCGCAATCTCACCATCGAGAGCCGCGCCCGTGTCCGGGTCGATCGCCCGATCCCCATCCCGGCGGCCACCGATCCTCGCCTCTCCGAGATCGCCTCATGGGCCCGCGCGAGCCGCGACGCCTCGCCCGCGGGGCCGGCCGCCTATCTCTTTCCGTCGCCGCGGATCCCGCTCGATCGCGAGATAGCCGCATGGTGCGCGGCCGAACTCGATCCGCGCCGCGGCGTGCTCGACGCCGCGCTGGCGCTCGCGCTACGCATTCAGCGCGAATTCGCCTTCGATCCGACGGCCACCCTCGTCGATACCGCACCCGGCGAGGCCTTCCGCAAGCGCGGCGGCGTTTGTCAGGATTTCGCGCAGATCATGATCTCGGGGCTGCGCGCCGCAGGGCTGCCTGCCGCTTATGTCTCGGGCTATATCCGCACCCTGCCGCCGCCCGGACAGCCGCGGCTGGTCGGCGCCGACGCGACGCATGCCTGGGTGCTGGTCTGGGCGGGGCCGGTGCTCGGCTGGGTCGGCGTCGATCCGACCAACGGCATCTGGATGGCGGGCGATCACATCGTCGTCGCGATCGGCCGCGACTATGCCGATGTCGCACCGATCGACGGGATCGTTCTCGGCTGGGGCGCGCAGGAAATGCACGTCTCGGTCGATGTCGAGCCGCTGGAGCAGGTTCCCGCCTGAGCCGGACTTGCGCAAAGCATGCGGGGCAACGATGTTCGCGGGCGCGCGGCTCCTGTAAGGAGCGCAGGACAATAGTGATTTTCGAACGGGGAATTGAGTGGCCGATCCGTATGCAACTCTGGGCGTCGCGCGGGGCGCGAGCGAGGCCGATATCAAAAAGGCCTATCGCAAGCTCGCCAAGGAGCTGCACCCCGACCGCAACAAGGACAATCCCAAGGCTTCCGAGAAGTTCAGCCAGGTGACCTCGGCCTATGATTTGCTGAGCGACAAGGACAAGCGCGCGCGCTTCGATCGCGGTGAGATCGACGGCGACGGCAATCCCACCGCGCCGTTCGGCTTTGGCGGCGGCGGGCAGCAAGCGGGCTTTCGTCCGGGCGGCGCCGGCGGCTTCGATTTCGGTGGCGAGGCCGGCGATATCGGCGACATTTTCGAAGGATTGTTCGGTGGCGGCGCCAAGCGCGGCGGCGGCGGATTCAGCGGCGGTTTCGGTGGTTTCGGGCGCAAGCCCGCCGCCAAGGGCGCGAATGTCGCCTATCGGCTCGCGGTGGCGTTCGAGGATGCGGCGAGGCTCGCGCCGCAACGGATCACGCTGCGCGATGGTAAGTCGATCGATCTCAAGCTGCCGGCAGGCGTCGAGACCGGTACCCAGATGCGGCTCGCCGGCAAGGGCGAGGAAGGGCCCGGCGGCTTTGGCGACGCGATCGTGACGATCGATGTGCAGCCGCATCGCTTCTACGAGCGCGTCGGCGACGATATCCGGCTCGATTTGCCGGTGAGCCTGTCGGAGGCGGTGCTCGGCGCCGAAGTGCGCGTACCCACGCCCGACGGCGCGGTCATGCTCAAGGTCCCCAAAGGCTCCACCTCGGGCAAGGTGCTGCGCCTGAAGGGCAGGGCCTTCCACAAGAAGTCGGGGGGCCGGGGCGATCTGCTCGTCACGTTGATGGTCGATCTGCCGGTCGATGACGACGCGCTCGTCGAGTTTGTGCAGGGCTGGCAGAACAAGGGGAACCCGCGTGGCCGGATGGGCGTCTGAGCCCTTGTGAAAAAAGGGGAATCCGCGGACGCCGCCGAGGCGAAGCCTGCACTCGGCGTCCGCATACGCGCGACGATGGCAAAGATCGGCGCCGGCCCGCGCTTCTTCTACGTCGTCAAACGCGTCGCAGTGGACACCTTCAACGAAGGGTTCACCTATGCCGGCAACCTTGCCTATCTGTCGCTGGTCACGCTCTTTCCCTTCGTGATCGTCGCGGCGGCGATCGCGCAATTGGTCGGACGGAGCAGCGAGGGCATCCGCACGCTCGAGGCGTTCCTTCAGACCGTGCCTCCCGACGTTGCCGAAGTGCTGCGCAAGCCGGCGTCCGACGTGCTGCAGGCACGCACCGGCAATCTGTTGTGGTTCGGCGCGATCGTCGGATTGTGGACGACCGCGGGGTTCATCGAGACGCTGCGCGGGATCCTGCGCCAGGCCTATGGCGTCCAGTCGAGCACGCCGTTCTGGCGCTATCGTCTGGGGGCGATCGGGATGATCGTCGCCTCGGTGATCCTCGCAATGGCGGCGTTCAGCTTCCAGGTGATCCTGACCGGGGTCGAGCAATTCATCTACAAATTGCTCCCTTGGGCTTCGCAGGCGCAGGCAATCATCGCGCTGACCAAGTTCGCCCCGGCACTGGCGCTGTTCGGCGCCTTGTACATCCTGTTCTACTCATTGACGCCGAGTCGCTTCCGCCATTCGAAATGCCCGAAATGGCCCGGCGCCGCTTTCACTACCTTGTGGTGGCTTTTCGTCACGGCGATGCTGCCCAGGATGCTGAGTACGCTCGGCAGCTATGACCTTACCTATGGCAGCCTTGCGGGCGTGATGATCGCGCTTATCTTCTTTTACCTGATCGGGCTCGGCATGGTCGCGGGCGCCGAACTCAACGCCGCGCTAGCCGAAACGCCTCCGAACGGAGTAGAGGGGGCGCCGCAAAGGGAGGAAAGTGCGTCGTGACGGGATTGATGCAGGGCAAGCGCGGGCTGATCATGGGCCTGGCGAACGATCGTTCGCTGGCATGGGGGATTGCCCAGAAATTGCGCGAGCAAGGCGCTGAACTCGCGTTCAGCTATCAGGGCGAGGCGATCGAGAAGCGCGTGCGTCCGCTCGCCGAGCAGCTCGGCAGCGATTTCCTGATCGAATGCGACGTCTCGGACATGACCGAGCTCGACAAGACTTTCGTGACGTTGGCGGAGCGTTGGCCGACGATCGACTTCGTCGTCCACGCGATCGGCTTCTCGGACAAGAACGAGTTGCGCGGCGGCTATGTCGACACCAGCCTCGACAATTTTCTGATGACGATGAACATCAGCGTCTATTCGTTCGTCGCGGTCTGCAAGCGCGCCGCGGCGATGATGCCCGATGGCGGCAGCTTGCTGACGCTCAGCTATTACGGCGCCGAGAAGGTGATCCCGCATTACAATGTGATGGGCGTCGCCAAGGCCGCGCTCGAGACCAGCGTCCAGTATCTCGCGGTCGATCTCGGTCGCGACAATATCCGTGTCAACGCGATTTCCGCCGGGCCGATCAAGACGCTCGCCGCCTCGGGGATCGGCGACTTCCGCCTGATCCTGAAGTGGAACGAGCTCAATTCGCCGCTCAAGCGCAACGTCACCATCGAGGATGTCGGCGGGGCGGGGCTGTACCTGCTTTCCGACCTTGCCTCGGGGGTGACCGGCGAAACCCATCACGTCGATGCCGGCTACAACGTCATCGGCATGAAGGCCGAGGACGCACCCGACATCGCATTGGTGTGAGCATCGCGATCCGCCCCGCGACCGGCGGGGATGTCGCCGCGATCGATGCACTGCTTCGAAAAGCCTTTCCGGATGCCGGGGAGGCGATGCTCGTCCAGCGGCTGTGCATCGACGGCGACATGGTGCTCACCCTGCTCGCCGACGACGAGGAAACCGGCAGTCTCGCCGGGGTGATCGTCTATAGCCGCATGGCCGTGGAGATCGCGGGAAAGCCGATCGCGGCAGTGGCGCTTGCGCCGCTCGCGGTGGATGCCGGGCAGCGGGGGCAAGGCGTCGCCGAGGCCCTGGTCCGTGCGAGCCTGACGCAGCTGAACGATGCCGGGGCGATGCTCGTCTTCGTGCTCGGCGATCCCGCTTATTACGAGCGCTTCGGCTTTTCGGCCGATTGGGCGCGCGGATTTGCCTCGCCTTATGCGGGCGACTATCTGATGGCGCTGCCGCTTCAGGGTGGCGCCATGCCGTGCGGCGAGCGCGGCGCGGCGACGCACGCAAAGGCGTTCGCAATATTGGGCGGGGACATTTGAGCTTCAACACCTTCGGACGCGTCTTCCGCTTCACCACCTGGGGCGAGAGCCATGGACCGGCGCTCGGCGCCGTGGTCGACGGCTGCCCGCCGGGGCTCGGACTGTCCGAAGCCGATATCCAGCCCTTCCTCGACAAGCGTCGCCCCGGCCAGTCGCGCTTCACCACCCAGCGGCAGGAGCCCGATCAGGTTCGCATCCTCTCCGGCGTGTTCGAAGGCCGCACTACCGGCACGCCGATCAGCCTGATGATCGAGAATGTCGATCAGCGCTCGAAGGACTATTCCGAAGTCGCGACGACCTATCGCCCAGGCCATGCCGATTACGCGTACGATCGGAAATACGGCTTTCGCGACTATCGCGGCGGCGGGCGTTCCTCGGCGCGCGAGACCGCGGCTCGGGTCGCGGCGGGCGCTGTGGCGCGGTTGGCCATCCCCGAAGTGAAGATCCGCGCCTGGGTCGAGGCGATCGGCGGCGACGCGATCGATCCCGCCAATTTCGACGCGGCCGAAATCGACAACAATCCGTTCTTCTGCCCCGACCCCGCCGCAGCGGGGCGCTGGGAGAAACTGGTCGACGATGCGCGCAAGGCGGGTTCGTCGCTCGGCGCGGTGATCGTCTGCGAGGCGACCGGGGTTCCGCCGGGCTGGGGCGCGCCGCTCTACGCCAAGCTCGACAGCGAACTCGCCGCCGCCTGCATGTCGATCAATGCGGTCAAGGGCGTCGAGATCGGCGACGGTTTCGCCGCCGCGACGCTAACCGGCGAGCAGAATGCCGATGCGATGCGCCCGGGCAGCGATGGCGTCCATTTCCTCGCCAACCATGCCGGCGGCATTGCCGGCGGGATCTCTACCGGGCAACCGGTGCTGGTTCGGGTGGCGTTCAAGCCGACCAGCTCGATCCTCACGCCGGTCGAGACGATCACGCGCGAAGGCGAGGCGACCGAGATCCGCACCAAAGGGCGCCATGATCCCTGTGTCGGGATCCGCGGCGCGCCCGTGGTCGAGGCGATGATGGCGCTGGTGCTCGCCGATCAGAAATTGTTGCACCGGGCACAGTGCGGCTGATCCCGCGATAGCGTCGGCTCGCGGTCGATCGGTTTTGTTGCAGCGGCGAACCGACCCCGCCGCATGCAACCCTGCATGCGGTGAAGCCGTTCATTTCCTGCCATTTCGGTCAAAATGCAGGAGTATTAAACATGCGTAAGCTCACCTTGTTCCTTGCCGGTGCCATGCTGATTCCGACCGTTGCGATCGCGCAAACGGCGCCGCAGTCGAGCGACACCACCAGCCAAGATCATCAGAAGCACAAGAAGGACAAGCAGAGCGGCGATGCGAGCGCGGATACCACTGCGCCGGCGCCCGATGCGGGCACCACCGGCAGCGGCACGACCGAGCCGACGCCCGATACCACGGCGCCGACGACCGATCCGAGCGCCGACACCACGCCGCCGACCACGCCGCCGGAAGCTCCGGCTCCGACGCCGCAGCGCTAGGCGAGAGTGAAGCCCCGGCGGCAGCGCTGCCGGGGCTCAACTTCTGGTCCGCGAACGGGTCACGGACCAGAATGGTGTCCTCGCGCTCGGGGCTGGTCGATACCAGTGTCACCGGGCACTGGATCAACTCCTCGATACGGCGGATGTACTTGATCGCCGCGGCGGGCAGTTCAGCCCAGCTGCGCGCGCCTGCGGTCGATTCGGACCAGCCGGGCATCGTCTCGTAGACCGGCTCGATCGCCGCCTGATCCTGCGCATTCGAGGGATAATAATCGAGTGTCTCGCCGCGCAGCCGATATCCGGTGCAGATCGAAACCTCGTCGAACCCGTCGAGCACGTCGATCTTGGTCAGCGCGATCCCGGTGATCCCCGACACTGCCGCCGACTGCCGGAGCAGCACTGCGTCGAGCCAGCCGCAACGGCGCTTGCGCCCCGTCACGGTACCGAACTCGTGCCCTCGCGTGCCGAGCCGCTCACCCACGTCATTGTCCTGCTCGCTCGGAAACGGTCCCGAGCCGACGCGCGTAGTATAGGCCTTGGCGATCCCCAGCACGAAGCCGACTGCGCTCGGCCCCAGCCCGGAGCCGGCCGCGGCAGTCCCCGCGACGGTGTTCGACGAAGTGACGAACGGGTAAGTGCCGTGATCGATGTCGAGCAGCACCCCCTGTGCGCCTTCGAACAGGATGCGGCGGCCGCGGCCGCGCGCTTCGTTGAGCATCCGCCACACCGGCTGGGCGAAGGGCAGGACGAACCCGGCGATTTCGCGCAGCTCGGCGATCAGCCCGTCACGGTCGATCGCAGGCTCGCTGAAGCCGGCGCGCAGCGCGTCGTGGTGCGCGAGCAGGCGGTCGAGCTGCGGCCCGAGCTCGTCGAGATGGGCAAGGTCGCAGACCCGGATCGCGCGGCGTCCGACCTTGTCCTCATAAGCCGGGCCGATGCCGCGGCGGGTGGTGCCGATCTTGCCGGCGCCGCTGGCATCCTCGCGCAGCGCGTCGAGATCGCGGTGGAAGGGCAGGATCAGCGGGCAGGTGTCGGCGATCTTGAGCGTGTCGGGGGTGATCTCGATTCCCTGATCGCGGAGCTTCTCGACTTCGGCCTTGAGGTGCCACGGATCGAGCACCACGCCGTTGCCGATCACGCTCGGCGTGCCGCGGACGATGCCCGAGGGGAGCAGGGACAGCTTGTAGACCTTCTCGCCGACGACGAGGGTGTGCCCGGCATTGTGCCCGCCCTGGAAGCGCACGACGACATCGGCGCGCTCGGCGAGCCAGTCGACGATCTTGCCTTTGCCTTCGTCACCCCATTGGGCGCCGATCACTGCAACATTTGCCATGGATACACTTCTCCGCCTGCCGGGCGGACCCTGGCCGCCCTTCGACAGGACTCGGCGGCCGGGCGGTACGGGGGCAGGGCAGCGCCCGAAGCCGCGGGGCCAATGGCGCCCGGGGCCGGCTGCGTCAAGTGCCTATGGATTCAATCGTCGAGCGCCGCGCGCACCCGCCGTGCCAGCCGGTCGATATCGAAGGGCTTGGTCAGGATCGAATCGTCGAGCCCGGCAATGTCGGGGGTGTAGCCGCTGGTCAGCAGCACCTTGATCCCGGGCAGCTGGCTGCGTGCGCGCCGGGCGAGCTCGCGGCCACTCATCTCGGGCATGATCACGTCGGTGAACAACAATGAGACAGGCTGGCCGCCCTCGATCATCCGGAGCGCTTCGGCACCGTCGGCCGCGGATACCACGACATATCCGAGTTCGCGCAACGCCTCCACCGAATAGCTGCGCACGCGCTCCTCGTCCTCGACGACCAGCACCACCTCGCCCGGTCGTGCGCGCCCGGCCTCGTCGATCTCGGCTGCCTGCGCCACTGCGTCGATCTCGCCTTCATAGACGGGGAGATACAGGCTGACGCGCGTGCCGCGGCCCTGCTCGGTATCGATCCGCACGGTACCGCCCGATTGCCGGGCAAAGCCGAACACCTGGCTGAGGCCGAGCCCGGTGCCCTTGCCGACGCCCTTGGTGGTGAAGAAAGGATCGAAGGCACGCGCGGCGACTTCGGGGGGCATGCCCGAGCCGGTGTCGTTGACGGTGATCGTGACATACATGCCGGGCTCGACGCCGAGCGCCTGCGCCTCGCTCGCCTTTGCGGTGAGATTGGCGGTCTCGATCGTCAGCTTGCCACCGCCCGGCATCGCGTCGCGGCCGTTGACGCAGAGATTGAGGATCGCGTTCTCGAGCTGGTTCGGGTCCGCCAGCGCGGGCCGCAATTCGTGCGCCAGCCGCGTCTCGACCATCACTGCTTCGCCCAGCGTGCGCGCAAGCAACTCGATCATCCCCTCGACCATCGCATTGGCGTCGACCGGCGTCGGGGCGAGCGGCTGCTGACGCGAAAAAGCGAGCAGCCGCTGGGTGAGCGCCGCTGCGCGGGTCGCGCCGTCGCGCGCGGCGACCAGATAACGGTCTACATCGGTGCGGCCCTGCGCGATCCGCCGCTCGAGCAAGTCGAGCGCGCCGATCACCACCGCCAGCATATTGTTGAAATCATGGGCGATACCGCCGGTGAGCTGGCCCACCGCTTCCATCTTCTGGGCCTGGCGCAATTGCTGCTCGGCCTGCATCAGCTGTTCGGTGCGTTCACGGACTGCCGCCTCGAGTTCCTCGCGCGAGCGTGCCAGCACTTCGCGCGCGTCGACGATCTCCTGGATGTCGGTGCAGGTCCCGAACCATCGGATGATCCGGCCCAGATCGTCGCGCGCCGGCTGGGCCCGGCCGAGCACCCAGCGATATTTGCCCGAATGATGCCGCAGCCGATATTCGATATGATAGGGTTCGCCGGTAGCGAGGCAGTGCCGCCAGAGTGCCCAGGTCCGCTCCTGATCGTCAGGGTGGAACATGTTCGCCCAGCCCTCGCCGTCGGTCGAGCCATGGGGCACGCCGGTGAACTCGTACCAGCGATCATTGTAATAATCGTGATAGCCGTCGGGGAGCGTCGACCACACCATCGGATCGATCGAATTGGCGATCGCCCGGAATTTCTCCTCGCTCGTGCGCAGCGCTACCAGCGCGCCGGCGCGCTCGACTGCGTCCCACGACATCTCCGCGATCGCCTCGATGAACGCGACTTCGTCGGGCATCCAGCGGCGCGGCTCCGCCTGATTGACGAACATCGTCGCGATCCATTCGCCGCCGCGCAGCAGCGGCACCCCGATCACCGCCGCGGCGCGCTGCGAAATGTCGCTGTCGCCCGGCAGCTCGCGGATCGTGTCGTGCAGCACCAGAGTGCGCCCCGCGCGATACCCCTCGATCGCAGTGATACCGATGCCCTGCAGCGGGATGACTACCTCATCGAGCAGCGGCAATTGCCCGCGCGTGGCCGAGGGGCCGAAAACGATCGTCTCGCCGGTTACGCGGTAGAAGCCGACGCGGCCTGCCGCGAGCTGATCGACCAGCGCCTCCGAAGTCGCGGCCATGATCGCATCGGGGGTGTCGAGCATGCGCTGGGTCTCGGCCAGCGCATAGACGAAGGATTGCGCGGCGTTCGCTTCACGCAATTCCTCGGCGGCGGCGCGTGCGGCCTCTTCGGCCTCCCGGCGCACGGTGATGTCGAAGCTGACGCCGGGGAAGCGGAGCGGTTTGCCTTGCGCATCGAGGAACGGCTTGCCCTGCGCGGCGACCCAACGGATCGCGCCATCGGGCTGGATCAGGCGATATTCCTGCGCGAAATGCGCGCCGGTCGCGAGCGAGGCCGCAATCGCTTCCTCCAGCCCGGGACGATCTTCGGGATGGACGTTGACGAAGAATGCCTCGAGCGGGGCGCCGATGCCGTCGAGCGTCTCATCGACTCCGTAGAGCCGCAAGAAGCGCAGATCCGCGGTCACGCGACCGCTGGGTATGTCCCAAAACCAGGTGCCCACGCCCACCGACGAATCGAGCGCGAGCTGCAGCCGCTCCTCGCTGGTGCGCAGCGCCGCCTCGGCGGTTGCGCGCTCGGTGACGTCGTTGGCCAGCACGAAGATGTCGGTGGTTTCGCCATTGGCGTCCTTGATCGGCTGGTAAACGAAGTCGAGCATGCGCTCCTCGGCTTCCTGCCCGGAGATACGCTGGAGGCGCACCGGCACTGCGTCGGCGCGGTAGGCGATGCCGGTCCGGAACACTTGATCGAGCAAGTCGACAAAGCCCTGCCCGACGACTTCGGGAAGCGCCGTGGCGACGGGCAGGCCGAGCACGTCGCGCCCGCCGATCAGGTCGCGATAGACGGGATTGGCGATCTCGAAGACATGATCCGGCCCATGCAGCAGCGCGACTGCGCCGGGCGCCTGCTCGAACAATTCGCGCAACCGGCCGACTTCGGCGAGGCGGGCGCGCTCGGCAAGCACGGTGCGGGTGGTCTCGCTGCCCTGATTGAGGATGCCGACCACGACATTATGCTCGTCGCGAATCGGCGTGAAACTATAGTTCCACCAGGTTTCCTGACGAACCTCGTTCCGCTCCATCGGCAACATCTGATCATAGGTCGAGAAGCCCTCGCCGGTGGCGAGCACGCGCTCCATCTCCGGCCCGACGAGATGCCAGATATCCGCCCAGACCTCGGCCCCCGGCTTGCCCAGCGCCCAGGGATGGCGGTCGGCAGGGATCGGCGCCCACGCGTCGTTATAGAGGAGGCGAAGCTCGGGGCCCCAATAGATTGCGGTAGGGAAGCTCGATCCCAGCGCAATGTTGATCGCGAAGCGCAGCGCTTGCGGCCAGTCCTCGATTCCGCCGATCGGCGTCGAGATCCAGTCATATGCGCGAATCCGTTGCGCCATCTCGCCGCCATGATCCAGAAATCGAAGCGACGAGGACATCGTGGAAAGCGATGAAGATACAGATGCTTGGTGTCAACCGCTCGACTTGGGCGCACGCGGCCCTATGCTGAACGAAACAGGAGAGAATTGCATGAAACTCGCCAGCCTGAAGCATGGTCGTGACGGCAAGCTCGTCGTGGTGTCGAACGACCTGGCATGGTGTGCCGACGCAACCGCGATTGCGCCGACATTACAGGCGGCGCTCGACAATTGGGAGCAGGTCGAGGCCGATCTGCGCAATCTCGCCACCGACCTCGAGCATGAGACGATCCCGATGTTGCGCTTCCACGAGCGGCAGGCGGCATCGCCGCTGCCGCGCGCCTATCAATGGGCCGACGGCTCGGCCTATGTGAACCATGTCGCCTTGGTCCGCCAGGCGCGCGGGGCCGAGATGCCCGAGAGCTTCTGGCAGGACCCCTTGATGTATCAGGGCGGTTCGGACGCGTTCCTCGGCCCGCGCGATCCGATCCCGCTCGCCGACGAAGCCTGGGGCTGCGATCTCGAGGCCGAAGTCGTGGTGGTCACCGGCGATGTGCCGCTCGGCGCCTCACGCGAGGAGGCGCTGGCGGCGGTCCGGCTGGTCGGGCTGACCAATGACGTTTCGTTGCGCAATCTCATCCCGGGCGAGCTCGCCAAGGGCTTCGGCTTCTTCCAGTCCAAGCCGGCCAGCGCCTTCTCCCCGGTGTTCGTCACGCCCGACGACCTTGGCGACTGGTGGAAGGACGGCAAGCTTCATCGCAAGCTGATGGTCGACCTCAACGGCAAGCCGTTCGGCCGTGCCGAGGCCGGCGAGGACATGACCTTCGATTTCGGCACGTTGATCGCGCATGCCGCGAAGACCCGCGCGCTCGGCGCCGGCACGATCATCGGATCGGGCACCGTCTCGAACCGCGACGCCGATGGCGGTCCCGGCAAGCCGATCGCCGAAGGCGGCGTCGGCTATTCGTGCCTCGCCGAATTGCGCACCATCGAGACGATCAAGAGCGGCAAGCCCGAGACTCCGTTCCTCAAGGCCGGCGACACCGTACGCATCTGGGCCGAGGACGACAGGCACCACGCCATTTTCGGCGTGATCGAGCAGATTGTCGGGGGTTAGGCCGTAGCGACGTTCAGCGTGAAATCTCCCTCTCCCCTTGCAGGGGCGAGGGAAAGGTTAGGCTGAATGTCGCCTCCCTCCTAAAGCTTCAGCGCGTCGTTGACTTCGATCCAATAGCCGTCGGGATCCTGCAGGAAGATCTGGCGGATGCCGTCGGTGCGGCTGTTGTTGATCGCGCCGGGCGTGCCGAGGATGTCGGTCCAGCCCTGACCGCGCGCCTTGAGCTGCGCGATGATCGGGTCGAGACTGGCCACCGCCACGGCCATGTGCACGCGCCGCGGCTGGTTGATCGGCTCGACGCGGCCCGGCTGGATGTGCAATTCGACGCCATTGGCCAGCCGCATCCAGCGCGGCCCGCCCGGCGGGAACGGCGCGGGGATTTCGCCGAGGCCGAACATGGCACGATAGAAGTCGATGCTCTTCTGCTGGTCCGCGACCCAGATCGCGACATGGTCGAGCCGCGCGACCGGCGCGGGCCTGTCCTGTGCAAGCGCCGGCGTGGCGAACGGGAGAAGCAGGGCAGCGAAGAGCAGTACGCGCAATCTCATCCGGATCCTCTTCCTTTTCGCAAAGCTTATCATGCCTGCGCCCCGGTGGAAGTGCGACCTTGGGACTAGAAGGGAAGCGATCCTTGCCGCGATTCGAGCGTCCAGCTGTCGAGCAGGTCGTGGCCCTTGCCGTGGACGCTGTTGATCAACAGGAGCTGCCGAACGCGCCAGCGTATCGGCGACACCTGGATGTTGCGCTGCTGCCATTCCTCGTAGGTGAGCGAGACGTGGGGATTGAAAGCATAGTCCGGGCGATCGACTCCGAACGCATCCAGCCGGGCGACGAGCATGTGCTGGAAATCGCGCAATGCCGGCATGCGGCTGCCGACCAGTGCATTGCCGCTGATCCGATTGAGGCTCACCTCGAAAGGTTCGGCCTGCAGTGATGCAGCGGCACGGCGGATCAGTTCGAGGTTCTCTGGCGAGAGCAGCCGGATGTCACCGAACGGGACGAGCGTGAAGTGGAAACGCTCCAGGGCATATTTGCGCGCCAGATCATATTGGCGCCGCAACGCATCCATCGCCGCCTCTGCTTCCGGATCGGGCTTGATCATCAGATAGAGCATCTGGTCGTCGCGGCGCCGTTGCTGGCCGGACACGTCTTCCCCGGTGGTCGGGAACATCATCGTCATTCTCCTCAGTGAAAATCGCGCGATTTGACCGGGATCAGGTCCGGCGCCTTGAGACTGCGCCGCGGCGGCCAGCTTTCCAGCGCGCGTTGCGGCGGCAGCTTGATCCGGTCGCGCGGGTCGATCGTGCCACCATGCGTCGCGCCGTCGCCGGGCGCAGTCATCCGGGGCAAATCGAGTTCGCCGACCTCGCGTAGCCACGGGGTCAGATCGGTGACTGCCTCGGCGACGAGGTGGATCACGATGCCTTCCTTCTGCACCTTGCCGCGGATCGCCAGCATCGTCGCCGTCATCACCGTGCGCCGATTGGCTTCGAACCGGTCGGCCCAGAACACGGCATTGGCGATGCCGGTCTCATCCTCGAGCGTCACGAACACCACGCCCTTGGCGCTGCCCGGCCGCTGGCGGACGAGGATCAGCCCGGCCACTTCGACTCGCGCACCGTCCTTCAGATGGAGGAGATCCGCGCACTTCGCGATCCGCCGCGCCGCCAGCCGCTCGCGCAGGAAGGTCACCGGGTGCGCGCGGAGCGACAGCTGGGTCGCGCGATAATCCTCGACCACTTCGCGGCCTTCGCTGAGCGGGGCCAGCGCGACCGGCGCCTCGACGCTCTCCGGCACGGTCACGCCTTCGCGCGCATCCGCGGCGCTGAACAGGTCGAGCGGCTTCTGGCCCAGCCCCTTGATCGCCCACAGCGCCTGGCGCCGGTTGAGCCCCAGCGCCTGGAAGGCATCCGCGCGTGCCAGCCGTTCGAGCGCCGTGGGCTTCACGCCCGAGCGCCGCCAGACATCCTCGATCGAGACGAACGGCGCCTGCTTTCGGGCCTCGAGGAGCTTCTCGACATCGTCCTTCGAGAGCCCCTGCACGATCCGCATGCCGAGCCGCAGAGGCTGAAGGCTCGCCCAATCCGCATCGGTCCCGCAAAAGTCTTCATGGCGTGGCCGCGCATGGCTTTCGGGCACCATCCGCGTGTCCCAATCGCTGCCGTTGATGCACACCGGGCGGGCCTCGACGCCATGCGCGCGCGCATCGCGGACCAATTGCGCCGGTGCATAGAATCCCATCGGCTGCGCGTTGAGCAACGCGCAGCAGAATATGTCGGGATGGTGGCACTTCATCCACGACGATGCGTAAGCGATCTTGGCGAAGCTCGCGGCGTGGCTCTCGGGGAAGCCGTAATTGCTGAAGCCCTCGATCTGCGCGACCAACCGTTCGGCAAAGTCGAGGCTGATGCCGTTAGCGAGCATGCCGTTGATCAGCTTGGGGCGGAACTCGCCGATGCCGCCTGTAGATTTGAACGTTGCCATGGCGCGCCGCAGCCGGTCCGCCTCGCTGGGCGCAAAGCCGGCGCCGATGATCGCGACCTGCATCGCCTGTTCCTGAAACAGCGGCACGCCCAGCGTCTTCTTGAGCACTTTCTTGAGTCCCGGGGAGGGATATTCGACGAGATCGGGATTTTGCCGGCGTTTGAGGTAGGGGTGGACCATATTGCCCTGGATCGGCCCGGGCCGGACGATCGCGACCTGGATGGCGATGTCATAGAAATTGACCGGCAGCATCCGCGGCAGCATCGACATCTGCGCGCGGCTCTCGATCTGGAACACCCCGAGCGTATCGGCTTGCTGGATCATCTTGAAGGTCAGCGGGTCCTCATCCTGCATCAGCGGCGACGCCAGGGTCAGATGCGTCGCCTTGTGCATGGCGAGCAGATCGAAGGCGCGGCGCATGCAGCCGAGCATGCCGAGGCCGAGAATGTCGACCTTCATGAAGCCGAGTTCCTCGATGTCGAGTTTTTCCCATTCGACCACGCGGCGATCGACCATGGCGGCGGGCTCGACCGGGATCAGGTCGTGCAATTTGTCGCGAGTCAGCACGAAGCCGCCGGGGTGCTGCGACAAATGGCGCGGCGTGCCGATCAACTGCCGGGCCAGCTCCAACGTCAGGGCGAGCCGCGGATCCTTGCGATCGAGGTTGAGCGCATCGGCATGCTTGTCGTCGACTTCGTTCGACCAGCCCCAGACCTGACTCGACAATGCCGCGGTCAGATCCTCGGGCAGGCCCAGCGCCTTGCCGACCTCGCGCAGCGCTCCACGCGAGCGGAAGCGGCTGACCACTGCGGTCAGCGCAGCATGGTCATGGCTATAGCTTTCATAGATCCACTGGATCACTTCCTCGCGGCGTTCATGCTCGAAATCCACGTCGATGTCGGGCGGCTCCTTGCGCTCGGTCGAGATGAAGCGCTCGAACAGCAACTGATGCTCGATCGGGTCGATCGAGGTGATCCCCAGCGCGAAGCAGATCACCGAATTGGCCGCGCTGCCACGTCCTTGGCAGAGGATCTGCTGGCTGAGCGCGAACTGGACGATCGAGTTGACGGTGAGGAAATACGGCGCATAGCCCATCTGCTCGACCAGCCCGAGTTCGCGCGTGAGCAGGTCCTGATGCGCCTTCGAAGGCTTGCCGGCGAATTTGTGCTTGAGGCCGCTCCACGCGAGGGCGTGCAGCGCTTGCTGCGCGGTCCGGCCGGGGATTACATCTTCTTCCGGATATTGGTGCTCCAGTTGGCGCAACGAGAAAGTGCAGCGCTCGACGATCGCTTCGCTTGCACGCAACGCCTCGGGATAGTCGCGGAAGCGCCGGGCCATGTCCTCGGGGGACTTCAAGTGCCGGTCGGCATTGCGTTCGCGGCGGAAGCCGAGTTCGTCGATCGTGCATTTTTCGCGGATCGCGGTGACGACGTCCTGCAGCATCCGTTGCTCGGGGGTGGCGTAGAGCACATCGCCGGTCGCAAGCGGCGTCAGTCCGAAGCGCCCGGCATTCTGGTTCAGCTGGTACAGCCGCATCGCGTCGCCCGGTCGGCGATGCTGGGTGAGACAGACATGCCCCCGCTCGCCAAACGCATCCGCCATCCAGCGCAGCGAGAGTGGATCCCCGGGATCGGCGAGTCCGGGCACGAGCGCGCCGACCAACCCTTCGGCATGCGCTGCGACGTCCTCCCAATGGAGGAAGCATTGGCCTTTTTCGCCATGCCGGGGATCGGCGCGCGCCTTGCCGAGCGTGAGCAGCCGGGTGAGGCGCGACCATGCCGCGCGATCCTCGGGCCAGACGAGCACCGAGCTGCCGTCGACCAGATCGAGCCGGCACCCTGCGATCATCCGGATATCCACTCCGAGCGCGGAGAATTGCTCGGCGGCGACCAGCGAGCGCACCACGCCGCCCACCGAATTGCGATCGACGATTCCCAGTGCGGGCAGGCCGAGCAAAGCCGCCTGCCGGAACAATTCCTCGGGCGAAGAGGCCCCGCGCAGGAACGAGAAATGCGTCGTCACCTGGAGTTCGGACCAGCTCATCCGAATATTCCGTGGAGATACCAGCTGAGATCCCCCGTCATCGGGCGCTCGCCATCGCCTTTGCGGAACAGCCAGTAGCGGCGGCCGACATCGTCCTCGACGCGGAAATAGTCGCGGACGTGATGCGCCTCCGCGGCGCGTTTCCACCATTCGCCGTGGATGCGTTCAGGCCCGTCGGCGCGTACCACGCGATGCGATTGCCCCCGCCAGGTGAAGCGGCGCGGGGCATGATCGGGCAGCTCGGCGACGACATGGTCGAGCCGTTCGGGACGGCGCAGCAGCCGCGCCGGCTTGGGCCATTCGGGATGCCACGGATGGAGCGCGGGATTGCGATCGAGCTGGCCGACGTGGTCGGCGCGGAGGCGCTGGCCGGCGCGTTCGGGCGGATCGAGCACCGCCATGCATGCCACCGATCGTTCGGGCACATCGCTCTCGACCGGGTGGTTGCGCCACATCGCGCCCAGGCCGATCCGCGTGGCGAGCGTGTCGACCAGAGTCGCGAGATCGGGTGCCGCCTCTTCGTCGAGCCGTTCGGTGAAAGGCTCGGGCCCCAGCGGCAGCGCGCGGCGGACATGCAGCGTCAGCGCGTCGATGCCGTAGCCCGGCTCGACCTGCTCGATGCGGCGGAGGAGCAGGCGCAGCAAATGCGCGCCGTCGCGGTTGGGGCGGGCAAGGCCGATGCGGATGCGCTGCGGCACGCCGTCGACACGATCGGCGACGAATTCAATCCGGCTCGCGCCCAGCCCTTTCGCTTCCAACGCGGCGGTCAGACGCGGGACGAGCGTTCCCAGCCAATGCGTGATCGCCTCGGCTGTGGCGATCGGCTCGGCGAAGCGCTGAATGATGGCGATCGGCTCGGGCGTTGTCACCGGATGCACCGGCTCGGGCAGCCGGCCCAATGCCTGTTCGAGCCGGGTGGCGATCTCGGCACCGAACCGCCGGACCAAAGGCGCGCGCGGCATCGCCGCGAGCTGCACGATCCGCTTGACGCCGAGGCGGTGGAGCAATTCGACGGCGGCTGCATCGATGCGCAGCGCCTCGATGGGCAGTTTTGCCACGGCTTCGATCTGCGTGCCCGGGAGGCAGACCAGAAAGCCGTCACCCTCGAGGCCGGAACGAGGATAATGCGCCAAGGCCCAGGCCGCGCCGGGCGTGTCGGCGATCGCGATCCGCGCAGTATAGCCCAGCCGCGCCAGCATCCGCCGCAACCGCGCCGCCATCGCCGCTTCGCCGCCGTACAGATGCGCGACGCCGGTCAGGTCGAGGAACAAAGTGTCGTCGCTTTCGATCGCCACCGTCGGAGTCCAGCGCCGCGCCAGCGCGACTGCGAGGCTGGCGAGATGGGCGCGATCGCCTTCGGGGTCGGCAGGCCGGATATCGAGCCCGGTGACCTGCGCGCGTGCCTGGGCGATCGCCATGCCGGGGCCGAGCCCCTGCATCTGCGCAACAGGGCAAGCGGCGGCGATGACGATTCGGTTGCCGTTGCGGATGCTGGTGACGAGCGGGGGCAATTCCTCCCCGAGCTTGTCTCGGGGAGGGGAACCGCCGCCATAGGCGGTGGTGGAGGGGCGCGGCGGGTTGCCGCGTACCGCTGCGGCCCCTCCCCCATCGCTGCGCGATGGTTCCCCTCCCCGCGCAAGCCCGGGGAGGAATCGGGAGCGGCCCCCCTCATCCGACGGCACCGCACGGAACGGATTCGCTGCGGCTTCGTCGCGCCGTCCGATCTCGTGCTTCGCCGGCTGCCGCGTCACCGGCGGCAGCGCGACCTTGCCGAGCTGGTCCTCGCGTGCCCAGCGCGCGCCCGGCCGCCAGCCGCCGCCACGCGGCACCGAACAGGCATGTTCCTGCTCCTTCGCCGCGGCCTGGCGCAGCGGATCGAGCGAAGCGTGCGTTTCTGGTGCGCGCGGCTCAGGCGGCGCGGCGCGCCGCTCCGCCTGCCGCAGCCTTTCGATCGGCCACATTGGCAGGAAGAGCGCAGCGACCCGTTGCATCGCATGCCTCCACTTGCATTTCGAAAGATTCGCCGCCCTTCTGGCGCACCAGCGCCACTTGCCAGCGCGCGCGCCCCACGCCTGCCACCGGCAACGGCGTCGACGGTGCGCAGCCGACGCGCCAGCGCGTCACCGCCGCCGAGGGCGCGGCCAGCGGATCCATGCCCTCGCGTGCATGCCGGCGCATCAGCAATGCGATCGTGCGTCCGCCTTCGGCGGCGAGCTGGAGCCGGCGGCTCGCAGTCATGTCGGCGCGCTTCACTTCGCCGATCACCGCACCCAATCCGCGATGCCGGAGTCCTTCCTCCATCACGGCGAGCAATTCGGCATCGTCGCGCGCTTCGGCATAGATCAGGCGCTTATGATCGAGCCCCGCTTGCGAGAGCCCCGGCGCGAACAGATCGCGGCGCCGCACCACCCACAATATCGGTCCCCAGGCACGCGCGGCGATCCCGGCGAGGAACAGAGTCGCGGCGCAATCCTCGGCCATGTCGCCCGAAGCGGCGGCCACCTCGTGCAGTGCGTCGAGCCGGAGCCCATTGTCGGCAAGCCGCGAATCGAGCGCCGCGATCCCGAACGGCAGCGACGGACGGCGACGGAAATCCTTGGTCTCCATCGCGCGCAATTGCTCGCGAAGCTGGGAAAGAACGGCAGGATCGGCCATAGGGCGGCAGCAGACACTCACGACTCGGGGCGATTATGTTCCTATTCTGTTCCGTTCTGCGCCAGAGTCAATCCGTAGTTCCCGATGGCGCTTGCGTTATGCCCTTCCGCCCTTAGTGTGCTGGCATTCTAAAGCACTCGGGGAAGCCTTTTCATGACCCATTCGCTTCGGCTCGCGTTGATCGCGTCCACGGCGCTCGTCGCCACCACGCCTGCCTTCGGATCCACCATGCCCCAAACCCAGACTTCGCCCGCGCCCGCCACCACGCCCGATCCCACGCCTTTGCTCGCCAAATGGCCCGGCCCGCACGAAGGGGTGCCGCAATGGGACAAGGTGGTGCCGGCGATGTTCCCGCCTGCATTCGAACGCGCGATGGCCAATGCGCGTGCGGAGATGATCAAGATCCGCGACAATCCCGCCGCCCCGACTTTCCAGAACACGATCGAGGCCGATCAACGCTCGGGCGAGGAGATGGGCCGGCTGTTCGCGGTCTGGGGCGTCTATCAGAGCAACCTCGCCACGCCCGAGGTGCAGGCGATCGCCAGGGAATGGAGCCCGAGGCTTTCGGCCTTCTTCACCGAGATGAGCCTCGATCCCAAAATGTTCGCGCGGGTCAAGGCGATCTACGATCACCGCGCGCATGCCGGGCTCAACCCGCAGCAGCTGCGGCTGCTCGAACGCACCTATCGTGATTACGTGACGTCGGGCGCGCTGCTCGACGAGGCCGGCAAGGCCGGAGTCAAGCGGATCAACCAGGCGCTCGCCACCGCCTATACCGAATTCAGCCGCAAGGTGCTCGCCGACGAGGAGGCTGCGATTCTGCTCGACAGCGAGGCCGATCTCGCGGGGCTTGCCGACAGCTTCAAGGCGAGCCTCGCCGAAGAGGCCAAGGCGCGCGGATCGGCGGGCAAATGGGCGATCAAGAACACCCGCTCCTCGGTCCAGCCCTTCCTGATGTATTCGACCAACCGGGCGTTGCGCGAAAAGGTCTACAAGGCGTTCGTCGACCGCGGCGACAATGGAGACGCCAACGACACCAACGCGACGATTGCCGAGATCCTCAAGCTGCGGCAGGAGCGGGCGAAGCTGCTCGGCTTCAAGAATCACGCCTGGTATCGGATGGACGACACCATGGCCGAGACGCCCGAAAATGCGACGAAGCTCATGATGGCGGTGTGGCCGGCGGCGCGGGCGCGGGTGCGCGAGGAAGTCGCCGACATGCAGGCGCTGGCGAATAAGGAAGGCGCGAAGATCACGATCGAGCCGTGGGACTATCGCTTCTATGCCGAGAAAGTCCGCAAGGCGAAGTACGATCTCGACGAGACCGAAGTGAAGCCGTACCTCCAGCTCGACCAAATCGTGCAGGCCGCCTTTTATGCCGCGGGCCGGCTCTACGATCTCGATTTCAAGGAAAATACCGGCAGCTTGCCCGTCTTCCACCCGGACGTGCGCACCTTCCTCGTCACCAATCGCACCAACGGCGCCGAGATCGGCATCTTCTACCTCGATAATTTCGCGCGGGCGGGCAAGCGCTCGGGCGCGTGGGCGACGGCCTATCGCGGCCGTTCGGGGCTGCGCGGGTCGAAGATCGTACTCGCGTCGAACAACAATAATTTCACCAAGGGGGCAGCCGGCGCGCCGACCCTGATCAGCGTCGACGATGCGACCACCCTGTTTCACGAATTCGGCCATGCGCTGCACAGCTTGCTCGGTAATGTCTATTATCCGGGGCTGGGCGGCACGCCGCGCGACTTCGTCGAATATCCGAGCCAGGTGAACGAAAACTGGCTGCTCACCCCCGACGTGCTCAATCGCTACGCCAAACATTATCAGACCGGCGCGACGATCCCGGCCGAACTGGTCGCGAAGATCCAGAAGGCGGAGACCTTCAACCAAGGCTTCAGCACCGTCGAATATCTGTCCTCGGCGATCGTCGACATGAAGCTGCACGACCGTGAAACCCCGGTGGCCGATCCGGACGCGTTCGAGCGCGAGACCTTGGCCGCGCTCGACATGCCGAAGGAGATCGTGATGCGGCACCGGTTGCCGCAGTTCAATCACCTGTTCTCGAGCGACGCCTATTCGGCGGGTTATTATTCGTATCTCTGGTCCGAGACGATGGACGCCGACACCTGGGCGGCGTTCGAGGAGACCGGAAACGTCTGGGACAAGGCGACCGCCGACAAGTTCCGGACGATCCTGCTGATGACCGGCAACGAGACCGATCGGAAAGCTGCCTACAAGGCGTTCCGCGGCCGCGATCCCGACGTGAAGGCGCTGTTCAGGCGGCGTGGTTTTCCGGTGGAGTGATTGCGGCGGGTAGGGGGCGTCCCTCTACCCGCTGTCGCCCCGGACCAGGTCCGGGGTGATGCGTGCGTTAAAGCTTCTCCGCCGTCGGCAACGTCGCTTCATCGTCCTTGGGCAGCTTGCGGAACAGCGAGCGATCCTCGGGACCGAAGCCGAACTTGATCATCACGAACAGGAAGGTGACGAGGATCGCCGGCATGCCGATGCTCAGCTCGGCCCATTCGTAATGGCGCGGCAGCGAAGTGAAGGCCGAGCCGACCAATGCCGCAGCGCCGATCGCGACGAAGAAGCTCGGCCGGATGCTGACCACCGGTGCGCCCAGCAGACGCCGAAGCATGATCGCCTTTGCCGCCGAGGCGACGGTCAACGACACCGCGAGCGCTGCCGCGGGCCCTGCCGCCTGGACGGGCTCGGACCAGCCTTGCGCCCGTGCGATGAAGACGAAGGCGAAGCTCAGGGCGATCTGGAGCAGCAATACTGCGAGCGAGATCATCAGATTGCGGTGGCGGGCGATGTAGATCAGCCCGGTCTCGCACACCGCGCCGGTCGAGGCGAGCACCTCGGCGACGAGCAGGATGCACATCGCGCCGGCGCCGATGACGAATTCGGGGCCGATCAGCCCCATGACGCCCTCGGCCGGAATACCGAAGACGACGAGGCAGGCGGCCTGCGCGCTGACGATCCAGAAGCCGACCTGGCGCACCTGCTTCGCGACCGAGACGCGATCATTCTCGGCGAGGCTGTTGGTGACGACCGGGGCGAGGATCGGATCGAAGCTCGATTTCAGCCGCTGCGGAATCGAGGCGACCTGCTGCGCCATGTAATAGATACCGACCACCGCCGGGCTGAACAGCAAAGCGAGGATGAAGCGGTCGACGTTGCGCGTACCCCATTCGAGGGCGTCGGCACCGGCCAGCGGCGCATTGCGCCGGGCGAGCGCGAGGATGTCGGTCAGCCGCGGATGCCAGCCGCGCGGCATGCCGTACTCCCGGACGAACGGCACCACCGACGCGGCGAGCGCGGCGAGCATCGACAGCACATAGGCATACATCAGCCCGTCGCGCGACGAAACGAAAGAAAAGCCCCATGCGGCGATGCTGATCGTCCAGGGTTCGACGATCGCGCGCGCAGTCACTGAGGCGCGGATATTGTGGCGATAGGCGAGCGCGGCGAGCGTGACGTCCGACACCGCCACCGCGAACACCACCAGAGGTAGCAGCCGTTCCAGCCCCATCACCGCGCTGTTGGGGTACATGACCTGTGGAAATGCGATCAGCACCGCGCTGGCGATCGCTGAGGCACCGCACGCGACCAGCACTGCGTCCCACACCACATGGGCGTGCGGCCGATCGGTCGAGGCCAGCGCCTGCGCCAGCCCGCGCTTGAGCCCGAGCGTGGCGAGCAGCGCCGCGACCTCGATCACCAGCACGGCGATCGCATAGCGCCCGACGATGTCGGGGCCATAGGCGCGGCCGGCGATGAACAGGAAGGGCAACCGCGCGGCGAGGCGCAACAAAAAGCCGAGGATATTGGTCCGTCCGCCCTTGGCGAGGGCGTTTATGTCATCGGTGGACGATGCCTCAGCCATTCCGTTCGCCCTGAGCCTGTCGAAGCGCGATTCTGTGGTAGAACCGCGTTTCGACAGTTCCGGATCGGGTCCGGGGGCGAATGGTGCGGATCACAGGGGGCCGCATCAATGCGCCGCGCCCCAGCTCGGGCTCACCCCGATCTCGACGCCGAGCGGCACGGTCAATTTGATCGCCGGCTCGGCGGCGGTCGCCATCACGCGTTCGATTACGGGTCTGGCCTTTTCCACGTCGCCTTCCGGCAGCTCGAAGACGAGTTCGTCATGGACCTGCATCAGCATACGGACATCGGGCAGTCCGGCGTCGAGCAAGGCCGGACCCATCCGCGCCATCGCCCGCTTGATGATGTCGGCGCTGGTACCCTGGATCGGCGCGTTGATCGCAGCGCGCTCGCTGCCGGCGCGCTCGTTGGGATTGGACGATTTCAGGCGCGGGAAGTGCGTCTTCCGGCCGAACAAGGTGGTGGTGTAGCCGCGCGCCTTGGCTTCGTTGAGGGTGTCGGCGATGTAGCGATTGATGCCGGGGAAGCGCTCGAAATAACGGCTGATCATTGCCTGTGCTTCGTCGGGCGTGACGTCAAGGCGTCCGGCCAGGCCCCAGCGCGAAATGCCGTAGAGGATCGCGAAGTTGATCGTCTTGGCCCGCCCGCGGGTGTCGCGGTTGACTTCGCCGAACAACTCCATCGCGGTCATGTTGTGGATGTCGTCGCCGTTCTCGAACGCAGTGCGCAGTGCGGGCACGTCGGCGATGTGCGCGGCGAGGCGCAATTCGATCTGTGAATAATCGGCGGCGAGGATCACGTTGCCGGGCTCGGCGACGAAGGCGTCGCGGATCTGGCGACCCACCTCGGTGCGGATCGGGATGTTCTGCAGATTGGGGTCGGTCGAAGAGAGCCGCCCGGTCTGCGCGCCGGTGAGGCTGTAGCTGGTGTGGACGCGACCCGTCTCCGGATTGATCTGCGCCTGCAGCGCGTCGGTATAGGTCGACTTCAGCTTCGAGAGCTGGCGCCAGTCGAGCACCTTCACCACCATCTCCCGCCCCGGCGAATCCTTATCCGCCGCGATTCGCTCGAGCTCGTTGACGTCGGTCGAATAGACTCCCGACTTGCCCTTGCGGCCGCCCTTGATCCCCATCTTGTCGAACAGCACGTCGCCCAATTGCTTGGGGCTGCCGATCGTGAACTTGAATCCGGCGATGCCGTGGATCTCTTCCTCGAGGCTGGCGATCTGCTTCGAGAATTCGTCCGAAAGCCGCGCCAGCACCCCGGCATCGACCTTGACACCCGCGCGTTCCATGCCCGCAATCACCGAAACCAGGGGGCGGTCGACCATCTCGTAGACGCTCGTCACGCTCTCATAAGCGAGCCGCGGCTTGAACCGTCGCCATAGTCGCAGCGTGACGTCGGCATCCTCGGCGGCGTAGCGCGTCGCCGCGCGCAGATCGACCTCATGGAAGCCGAGCTGCTTCTTGCCGGTGCCGACCACGTCCTTGAACGCGATGCAGCTGTGCGAGAGGTGCGTCGCGGCGAGCTCGTCCATGCCGTGGCCGTGCAGCCCTGCATCGAGATCGAAGCTCATCACGATCGTGTCGTCATAAGGCGCGACGTGGATCCCGCGGCGCGCGAAGACGATCATGTCGTATTTGAGGTTGTGCCCGATCTTGAGCACTGCCGGGTCTTCGAGCAGCGGCTTGAGCCTGGCCAGCGCGAACTCGGGGGCGAGCTGGACAGGCTTCTCCGCGAACATGTCGCTCCCGCCATGCGCGATCGGAATGTAGCACGCCTTGTTGGGTTCGAGCGCGAGGCTGATCCCGCAGATGCCCGCGCGCGTCGCGTCGAGTTCGGTGGTCTCGGTATCGACCGCGACCCAGCCCTGCTGGGTGGCCTCGGCGATCCAGCGGTCGAGCGCTTCCTCGGTGACGACGGTCTCATAGCCGTCGTGATTGCACGGCGGGTCTTCCTCCAGCCCCGGCACGTCGTGCTGCTCGACCGGGGCATCGGCGACGGCGGAGAGGCGGTTGAGCAGCGTCCGGAAGCCGTGATGCTCGAGGAATGCGCGCAGCGGCGCATCGGGGATGCCCTTCAATTCGAGCTCGTCGAGTGGATCGGGCAGCGGCACGTCGCAGCTCAATTCGACGAGCTTTCGGGAAAGCCGTGCCATCTTGGCATGCTCGATCAGATTGTCGCGCAGCTTGCCGGGCTTCATCGTCGGCGCCGCGGCGAGCACCGCCTCGACATCGCCATGCTCGAGGATCAGCTTGGCCGCGGTCTTCGGCCCCACGCCGGGAACGCCGGGGACATTGTCGACGCTGTCGCCCATGAGTGCGAGCACTTCGCCGAGCTTCTCCGGGCCCACGCCGAACTTCGCCTCGGTATCCGCCGGACCCAATCGGCGATTGTTCATCGTATCGAGCATGTCGACCGACGGATCGGTCATCAACTGCATCAGATCCTTGTCCGAGCTGACGATCGTCACCGACCAGCCCTGCGCCAGCGCCGCCTTGGTGTAAGAGGCGATCAGATCGTCCGCCTCCCAGCCCAATTCCTCGATGCACGGCAGCGAGAAGGCGCGCGTCGCATCGCGAATCATCGGGAATTGCGGGACCAGGTCCTCGGGTGCGGGCGGGCGGTGCGCCTTGTACTGGTCGTACATCTCGTTGCGGAAGGTGTGCTCGCTCTTGTCGAGGATCACCGCCATATGGGTCGGGCCATCGGCCTTGTTCAGCTCGTCGACGAGCTTCCACAGCATCGTCGTATAGCCATAGACCGCGCCGACCGGCTCACCATGCTTGTTGGTGAGCGGCGGCAGCCGATGATAGGCGCGGAAGATATAGCCGGAGCCGTCGACGAGATAGAGATGGGGCATCGGCGCCGGGATAGCCGAGCCGCGAGGCGGGGCAAAGCCTCCGCTTCACTGCGCGTCGTGAAAGATGATCCCCAGCGTGTGGCGCTGCCCGATATGGACCGCGCTCACCCCGTGCCGCATCGTCACCCGATAATCGCCCTTGCCGCCGCGCACCGGCCGCTGATTGACTGCGAAAACCACTGCATCGCCCTGGCGGAGCGGTACCACCGCGGCGCGCGACTGCATCCGGGGGCGCTGCTCGGTCAGGACGAATTCGCCGCCGGCGAAGTCGCGCCCGGGTGCGGAGAGCAATATCGCGACCTGCAGCGGAAAGACATGCCCGCCATACAGATCCTGATGCAGGCAATTATAGTCGCCGGGGCCATACCGCAGCAGCAACGGCGTCGGCCGGGTCTGTCCGGCGGCGTGGCATTCGGCGAGCCACTCGGCATGCGCTTCGGGGAAGCGTCGCTCGATTCCCATCCGGGCGTGCCAACGATTGGCGATGTCGGCGAGTGGCGGATAGAGCCGGGTGCGGAGCGCCTGCACGGGTTCGGGCAGCGGATATGCGAAATAGCGATATTCGCCACGTCCAAAGCCGTGGCGCGCCATGATCACCTGGCTGCGGAACCGCTCGGGCGTGTCGTACATGGCGGCAAGATGCAGGCAGGCGTCGGAGTCGAGCAGATCGGGTAACACTGCCCAGCCATTGGCATCGAGAGCCTCGGCGGCGGCGGTCCAGTCGGTGTTTTTTGTCATGGCGCGGCCCTAGCCATGCGTGCTGCGCGATGCGCCCCGCTACTTGCGCTCGAAGTACTGCCGCGCAAATCGCGAATTCCTCCCTCGCGAAGCGGAGGAGGGGGACCGTGAAGTGGCGGAGCGGGCCTGACGGCGAGGGGTGTCGCTGGTGGAGAGGCTCCTCCGTCACACTGCGCGTGCCGCCTCCCTCGCTTCGCGAGGGAGGAAGGAGCGGTCCGCTGCGCCGACCCGGCTCAGCGTGACGAATATCCGCCCGACATCATGCCCGACGGCTGGTGATGCGCGACGATCGCGCTCGCCACGGCCTGCATCAGCAACTGGCGCTCGCGTATCGGGCGCGAGGTGTCACCGATCATCACCGCCACGGCATAGGAACGCCCATCGGGCGCGGTCAGGATGCCGACATCGTTGAAGCCGGCGGTGCGGCCGCCGAGATCCTGTCCGGTGCCGGTTTTGTGGCCATATAGCCAGCCCGGCGGGACCGCGCCGCGCACCCGCGCCTTGCCGGTCTTGGCGCCGCCCATCGTGGCGAGCAGCCAGTCGGTCGAGCCGGCCGAGAGCAATTCGCCGCGGTGCAGGCGAGCGAGCGCGTCGGCGATCGACGCCGCTGCCGCGCCATCGGGCGGATCGTTCACATAAGCCTGAAACGCCGCGCGCCGCACTTCGGGCGAAAGCTTCGACCGCGCCACGGCAAAGGAATTGCCGATCGAATATTGGGGCTTCCATTCGAGCCCCGCAGTGCCCGCCTGGAGCAATTTCTCGCCCGGACCGAAGCGGATCGTGCCGAGCTGCTTGCGGGCGATGAAGTCGCGCACCGCCTGCGGACCGCCGACGAGGCGCAGCAACTTGTCGTTGCAGGTATTGTCGCTCATCTGCATCGCGCGGCGCATGATCTCGCCGACGGTGGTGGTGTAGCCGGTGTCGCCCTTGACCAGATAGGCGACCGGCTGATGGAAGAGCGTGAAATCGGCGCGGGTGATGGTCAGCGGATCGTCGAGCCGCACCGTGCCGCGATCGACGGCGTCGAGTACCGTCATCGCCACCCACAGCTTGCTCACGCTCTGTTGCGGCAGCGGGCGGCTGGCAGTGACGTTGCTGGCGACCCAGCCATCGTCGACGCTGGTCACCGCCACGCCGACCAGCCCGTGGAAGTTGCGGGTGATATTGTCGATCGAGGTGACGAGGCCGAGCGGCGCGGGCGGACGCGGCTTTGCCGGCGCGGCGACTGCGGCCGGGAAGGGCATCAGCACGCTGTAGCTGGGTGCCGGCAGATAGGCGGCGAGCTGGCTATCCTCGTGCACCGCGCAGCCGAGCAGCATCGCGGGGCCGAGTCCCGCGAGGGTCAATGCCCGCTCCACCTTCGAGAAACTTTTAAATTTACTCACAAATGCAGCCCCTTGCGCCTCTTCCAACATGCGGCGGTCGCGACTCGCATCAAAGCCCGACCGCATCTGGATGCGACGAATCCGGTAACGATAGCGACGAATGGTGAAAGGAGAGGAAACCTGCGCCGCCATTCGCTTTCAACGTGGGTGCTCCGCCAAGGTTTCGCGATCCGGTCAAACCCTTAGGGTCGCTGTCAAAATCGGGTGCGGGCTTTCGCGGGGATGACGGAATGGCTGACCGAAGGCTTCACCTAAGGCACCAGAATCGTATCGACGGCCACATCGAGCGTCTCGGGATAATCGAGCGTGTAATGCAGCCCGCGGCTCTCCTTGCGGTGAAGTGCCGAGCGGACGATCAGATCGGCGCTCTCCAGCAGGTTGCGCAGTTCGATCAGGTCGCCGGTTACCCGGAAATGGCCATAATAGTCGTTCACTTCGCCGCGCAGCATCTGGATACGGTGCGCGGCGCGCTCGAGCCGCTTGGTCGAACGGACGATGCCGACATAATTCCACATGAACCGGCGGATCTCGGTCCAGTTCTGCTTGATCACCACTTCCTCGTCGGAATCGGTGACGCGGCTTTCGTCCCATTGCCGGATCGGCGGGGGCGGGGCGAGGTCGCCCCAATTGGCGCCGATGTGACTGGCGACCGCCTCGCCGAACACGAAGCATTCGAGCAGCGAGTTCGAGGCGAGGCGATTGGCGCCGTGCAGCCCCGATTGGCTGACTTCGCCCGCGGCATAGAGATTGGGGAGATCGGTGCGTCCGTCGCGATCCACCACCACGCCGCCACAGGTATAATGCTGCGCCGGCACCACCGGGATCGGCTCGCGGGTCATGTCGATGTCGAGGTCGAGCAGCCGGGCGTGGATCGTCGGGAAATGCTGCTTCACGAAATCCTGGCCCATATGGCTGATGTCGAGATGGACGTAATCGAGCCCGAGCCGTTTGATTTCGTGATCGATCGCCCGCGCCACCACGTCGCGCGGCGCCAGCTCCATCCGCGAGTCGAAATCGGGCATGAACCGGTGGCCGGTGCCGGGAATCTTGAGGTGTCCGCCTTCGCCGCGCACTGCCTCGGTGATCAGGAAATTCTTGACCTCGAGATTGTACAGGCAGGTCGGGTGGAACTGCATGAATTCCATGTTGGAGATGCGGCAGCCCGCGCGCCACGCCATCGCGATGCCGTCGCCGGTCGCGCCCTTGGGCGCGGTCGAGAACAGATAGGTGCGTCCCGCCCCGCCGGTCGCCAGCACGGTGGCGTTTGCAGTGAACAATTCGACGCGATTGGTCGCGCGGTTGAAAGCATAGACGCCCCAGACATTGCCCGCGCCCGAATAGCGCGCCTCGTGGCGACTGGTGGCGAGATCGATCACCACCATGTCGGGGACGAGGGTGATGTTCGGATTGGCGCGCGCCGCCTTGAGCAACGCCTCCTGCACCGCCCAGCCGGTGGCGTCGTCGACATGGACGATACGGCGATGGCTGTGTCCGCCCTCGCGAGTCAGATGGAGCGCATTGCCGTCTGTGTTGAACGGCACGCCCAATTTGGCGAGCCGCTCGATCGCGGCGGGGGCGTTCTCCACCACCATCTCGACGGTGGCGCGGTCGTTGAGCCCGGCGCCGGCGACCATCGTATCCTCGACATGGTTCTCGAAGGTGTCGCCGGGCTCGAGCACCGCGGCGATCCCGCCTTGCGCCCATGCGGTCGAGCCTTCGTTGAGCCCGCCTTTGGCGAGCACGGTGACCTTGAACCGCGCCGCAAGATTGAGCGCCGCGGTGAGCCCGGCCGCGCCCGAGCCGATGACGAGGATGTCGCTGGTGTGAGGATCGCCGGCCATATCGCTTTGAAGGCTTCTCTTCCGCTGGTTGGGCCTCCGACTAGGCGCTAAGCGCAGTTGCTGGCAAATGGAGAGAGATATGCGCCGCCATAGCCTGGGTTTTGCCGGTGTCGCGCTTGCCGTCTTCTGCGTGCCCGTCGCCGGCGCCTGCACGCTCGGCACACCCGGCACGACCCGGCGGGTCGCGATCGGCGACACCGGTCGCTCGATGCTATTCCATGTGCCCGGGAAGTTGCGAGGCAGCGCGCCGCTCGTCTTCCTGCTTCACGGCAGCAACGGCAACGGCGCCGGAATCCTTGCCCAGTCCGGGCTGGAAGCGACCAGCAAGCGGAACGGTTTCCTTCTCGCCGCGCCCGACGGGGGCATCGCCACGGACAAGGGCTATGTCTGGAACATCCCCGGCGTCCCCACCGTCACCGGCAAGGTGCCGGGCCCGGAGGATGCCGACGATGTCGCATTCCTCGGCAAGGCGATCGACTGGCTCGCGGCGCGGGGGTGCGTCGATCGCCGCCGCGTCTACGCCACCGGCCTGTCCGGCGGCGGCCGGATGTCGTCGTGGCTGGGCTGCGTCGCGGCCGAGCGTTTCGCCGCGATCGCGCCGGTGGTCGGACTGCGCGCGGGCAATCCCTCGGCCGCCGATCCGCGCTTCCCCGATCCCGCGACCTGTACGCCGTCAAAGCCGATGCCGGTAATCGCCTTCGCTGGCGGCAAGGATGCGACGAACCCGATCCAGGGGGGCGGGGCAGGCTATTGGCAATATCCGATGCGCACCGCCGAAGCGCGTTGGGCCGATCTCAACGATTGCCGCCGCGCGCTCGTGGAGCGCCCGCTGGAGAGCGGGGTGACCGAGCGCGGCTATGCCGACTGCCGCGGCGGTGCCGAGGTCGTGGCGCGGATCGTGCCGGGAGCCGGGCATGAATGGGTGGCGGACAACGAAGCGATGTGGAGCTTCCTTGCGCGACATCGGCGTTGAGGCTGGGATCCCCTAGCGGCGGATCAGCGCTCCTGCGAAGCTGGCGAGCGTCCGGATTCAATCACACCGGAAGGCGAGGGCGGCGGCGACGCGTCGCCACTCCCCGGGACGAAGGCGTCCCTCAAGGACCGGCTTGTCTGATCGTGTAGCTCGGCAGAGGGTTGCAGGCGGCTGACGGCAATCGGGAGGAGGGGATGATCTCTTCAATGATCAGGGAATCGAGAATGGTGGGCTCGTCTTCGACGGCGGCCTCAAGAACGGCAAGCCGACCAACGGGGGCAGTCTGACCTTCGACCGCTATATGCAGGACCAGACGTTGCAGCTGATCAGCACCGAGAACGGCAGGGACCGCCGGGTCGGCGTCGCGATCACCGATCGGCCCGACCAGCCGCTCGACATCGCCGCCGGCTTTCGTATCCGGGACCTGCCGGCCGGAGCTGCGCGTGACGCCGCGATAGCGCAGGCGGGCGGCGGTCGCGCGCAGCGGGCATGGCTCTGGCGCACCGAGGACGGCAAGGTGGCGCTGATCCTCAGCGATCCACAGGGGCGTCCGCGTTTGACATTGGGTGTCGGCAGCGATGGCGAACCGGGCGTGGAGCTGCTGGACGCTGCGGGCAAGATCCAGCAGCGGTTGCGCTAGAGTCCGGCCTGCCCGGCCGCCGGCGCACCAAATGGCGCGCCGGCGACAGGAAGGTCAGAGCGTCGGCTTGCCGTCGACGCGGCGCGGGACGGCCGAATCATCGCGCAGCTCGGCGGGCAGCAGAGCCGCGGGCAGGTCCTGATAGGCCACCGGGCGCAGGAAGCGCTCGATCGCCAGCGTGCCCACCGACGTGCTGCGGCCGTCCGAAGTCGACGGGAACGGCCCGCCATGGACTTGCGCGTCGGTCACTTCGACGCCCGTCGGCCAGCCATTGGCGAGGATACGGCCGGCAAGGCGCTCAAGCACCGGCAACAGCGCGCGCGCGGTGTCGGTGTCGCTATCCTCGAGATGCAAGGTCGCGGTGAGCTGACCTTCGAGCAAGGTCACCACTGTCTTGAGCTCCGCCATATCGGCGCAGCGCACGAGCAGCGAAGCCGCGCCGAACACTTCCTCGGCATGGCTCGGATCGGCGATGAAGTCGGCACCGGTCATCGTGAACAATGCGCCCCGGCCCGAGGTCGGGCCGGCCGGCTCCTGACCTTCGGCGACCAGCTTGAGTGCCGGTGCCGACGCCCAACGGGCGACGCCGCTGGTATAGGCCTTGTGGATGCCCGGGGTCAGCATCACCTGCGACGGCGCGCCGCACATCGCTTCCGAAGCCGAAGTGACGAAACGGTCGAGATCGGGCCCTTCGAGCGCGAGGACGAGGCCGGGATTGGTGCAGAACTGGCCCGCGCCCATCGTCAGCGATGCGACGAATGCCTTCCCCAGCGCCTCCGCGCGCGCGGCGAGTGCGCCGGGGAGCAGGAAGACAGGGTTGATGCTGCTCATCTCGGCATAGACCGGGATCGGCACCGGGCGATTCTGTGCGAGCTTCATCAGCGCGGTGCCGCCGCCGCGCGAGCCGGTGAAGCCGACTGCCTTGATACGCGGATCGGTGACCAGCGCCGAGCCGACCGAATTGCCCGCACCGTTGATCAGCGAGAACACGCCTTCGGGTATGCCGGTCCTGGCGGCGGCGCGGGTGATCGCACCGGCGACGAGCTCGGAAGTGCCGGGATGCGCCGAATGGCCCTTCACGATGACCGGGCAGCCGGCGGCGAGCGCCGCGGCGGTGTCGCCGCCCGCGACCGAAAAAGCGAGCGGGAAGTTGCTGGCGCCGAACACGGTGACGGGACCCAGCGGGACCATGCGCAGCCGCAAATCGGGCTTGGGCGCCGGCGTACGATCCGGAATGGCGTGGTCGATGCGCGCGATGCAGGAA
>Ga0247823_10000321_pt1 | contig 41935 bp, 30 predicted proteins | sample 13C_PalmiticAcid_2_FD_192426 | JGI IMG/M metagenome (GOLD analysis project Ga0247823, IMG submission 192426) | Soil microbial communities from agricultural site in Penn Yan, New York, United States - 13C_PalmiticAcid_Day30 | ecosystem: Environmental > Terrestrial > Soil > Agricultural land... | reverse complement strand
CGCCGGTACTGCACCGCCTCCGCCACGTGCGCGGTGACCACCGCTTCCGCGCCCGAGAGGTCGGCGATGGTGCGCGCCACGCGCAGGGCGCGGTGCGTGCTGCGCGCGCTCCAGCCCAGGCGCGCGGCGGCGGTGTGCAGGAACTTCAGCGCGGCCGGTTCGGCGTTCACGTGCGCGTCCAGCGCCTGCCCGGCCAGCGTCTGGTTGGTGCTGCCCTGGCGGGCCAGGGCGCGCTGGCGCGCGAGGTGCACGCGCTCGCGCACGGCGGCGCTGGGCTCGCCGGCCGCGCCGTGCAGCAGGTCGTCCGGCGGCAGCGCGGGCACCTCCACATGCAGGTCGATGCGGTCGAGCAGCGGGCCGCTGAGCTTGCCCTGGTAACGCGCGATCTGGTCGGGCGTGTCGCGGCAGGCGCGCGTGGGGTGGCCCAGAAAACCGCAGGGGCAGGGGTTCATCGCGCCGATGAGCTGGAAGCGCGCCGGGAACTCGCTCTGCATGGCCGCGCGCGAGATGCGGATGTGGCCGCTCTCCAGCGGCTCGCGCAGGGCCTCCAGCGCCGAGCGTGGAAATTCCGGCAGCTCGTCGAGGAACAGCACGCCCTGGTGCGCCATGGAGATCTCGCCCGGCCGGGGCGGCGAGCCGCCCCCCACCAGGGCCACGGCGCTGGCGCTGTGGTGGGGCGCGCAGGTCGGGCGCTGGCCCCAGCGCTCCAGGCTGAAGCGCCCGGCCAGCGAGGCCACGGCGGCGGACTCCAGCGCCTCCAGCGTGCCCATGGGTGGCAGCAGGCCGGCAAAACGCTGGGCCAGCATGGACTTGCCCGAGCCCGGCGGGCCGACCAGCAACAGGCTGTGGCCACCGGCCGCGGCGATCTCCAGCGCGCGCTTGGCGGCCACCTGGCCCTTGACGTCGATCAGGTCGGGGTAGCGGGGCAGGGCGGCGCGCGCGGTAGGCGCCAGGCGGGCCCAGCCGGCCTCGTCGGGTGGCGGCGGTGGCGCCGTGTCGGACTCGCGCTCGGGCAGGAAGCGCGCGACCACATCGAGCAGGTGGCGCGCGCGGAAGACCTGCGCCTGCGGCACCAGCGCCGCTTCCTCGGCGCTGCCCGGCGGCAGCACCAGGCGGGTCGGGCGCTCGGTGTCCTGCCGGTGCACGGCCAGGCTCATGGCCAGCGCGCCGCGCACCGGCCGCAGCTCACCACCGAGCGAGAGCTCGCCCGCGAACTCCCAGCCGGCCAGCCGCGCCGCGTCGATCTGCCCGCTGGCGGCGAGGATGCCCAGGGCGATCGGCAGGTCGAAGCGGCCGGAGTCCTTGGGCAGGTCGGCCGGCGCCAGGTTCACGGTGATGCGCTTGTTCGACGGGAACTCCAGCCCCGCGTTGGCGATGGCCGAGCGCACGCGCTCGCGCGCTTCCTTCACGCCGGTGTCGGCCAGGCCGACCAGCGTGAAACTGGGCAGGCCGTTGGCGAGGTGGACCTCGACGCAGACCGGGCGGGCTTCCAGGCCGAGCAGCGCGCGGCTGTGCACCAATGACAGACTCATGTGTGGTTTCTCCCTGTTTCGGTGCGCGCCCAGGCCACCCGCTGGGGCAAAAGGCGCCCCATGGGCCGCACCCAATTGGTGCGCACAGCTTTGGTGTGGCCGTGGGCGATCGGGGCGGCGGTGGCGCCTGAAAAATCCGGGCGCGCGGCCCAACTGTAGGTGGCCGCCAGGACCCGAACCCGGGGGGGTACGCGGGCGGGGGCCGTTGGCACGGTCCATGCTTGGGGGTGTAAGCGATTGAATCCGGGCCGTGGAGTTCCATGGTCCCTCCGCAAACCGCGGTGTCGGCCCTCCGGTCTGAGCACCCTTCCGTTCTAGAAGAGGAATCACAGCATGAAAATGGTTTCAGCCATCATCAAGCCGTTCAAGCTGGACGAAGTGCGCGAAGCACTTTCCGGCATGGGTGTGCAAGGCATCACCGTCACCGAAGTCAAGGGCTTCGGCCGCCAGAAGGGCCACACCGAGCTGTACCGCGGCGCGGAGTACGTGGTCGACTTTCTGCCCAAGGTCAAGATCGAGGCCGCCGTGTCCGACGAGCTCGTCGAGCGCGTGATCGAAGCCATCGAAGGTGCCGCGCGCACCGGCAAGATCGGCGACGGCAAGATTTTCGTCACTTCCCTGGAACAGGTGGTGCGCATCCGGACCGGCGAGACCGGCAAGGAAGCGCTCTGATCGCCGCCCCCTGAACAAGAAAGATCACGGACATGAAAAAACTCATCGCAACCCTGTTCCTGGGCATGGGCCTGGCCTTCGGTGGCCTGAACGCCATGGCGCAGACCGCCGCGCCCGCGGAGGCCCCCGCGGCCGCCGCCCCTGCCGAAGCCGCGCCGGCCGCGGCCCCCGCTGCGGCTGAAGCAGCCCCCGCTGCCGCCGCCGAAGCCGCGCCGGCCGCCGCCGCGCCCGCGCTGGACACCGGCGACACCGCCTGGATGCTGACCTCCACCATGCTGGTCATCCTGATGACCATCCCGGGCCTGGCCCTGTTCTACGGCGGCCTGGCCCGTTCGAAGAACATGCTGTCGGTGCTGATGCACGTGTTCGTCATCTTCTCGCTGATCACCATCCTCTGGTGCGTCTACGGCTACAGCCTGACCTTCGTGGGCGAAGGCAAGTTCGTGGGCGGCTTCGACAAGGTCTTCCTCAAGGGCATCACGGCCGACACGCTCTCGGGCCTGCTGCCGACGATCCCCGAGTTCGTCTTCGTGGCCTTCCAGTCGACCTTCGCGGCCATCACCTGCGCGCTGATCGTGGGCTCGTTCGCCGAGCGCATCAAGTTCTCGGCCGTGCTGCTGTTCTCCGTGATCTGGTTCACCTTCAGCTACATCCCGATGGCCCACATGGTCTGGGGCGGTGGCCTGCTGGGCGCCGACGGCGCGCTGGACTTCGCCGGCGGCACCGTGGTGCACATCAACGCCGGTATCGCCGGTCTGGTGGGTGCCTACGTGGTGGGCAAGCGCATCGGCTACGGCAAGGAAGCGCTCACCCCGCACAGCCTGACGCTGACCATGGTCGGTGCCTCGCTGCTGTGGGTCGGCTGGTTCGGCTTCAACGCCGGCTCGGCGGGTGCCGCCAACGGCGTGGCCGGTCTGGCCTTCATCAACACCATCCTCGCCACCGGCGCGGCCACGCTGTCGTGGATCGCGGGTGAAGCGCTGCACAAGGGCAAGGGCTCCATGCTGGGTGCCGCTTCGGGTGCCGTCGCTGGTCTGGTGGCGGTCACGCCGGCCGCTGGCTTCATCGGCCCGATGGGCTCCATCGCCCTGGGCCTGATCGCCGGCCTGGTCTGCCTGTGGGGCGTGGGTGGCCTCAAGAAGATGCTGGGTGCCGACGACGCGTTCGACGTGTTCGGCGTGCACGGTGTCGGCGGCATTGTCGGCGCCATCCTGACGGCGGTGTTCGCCGCCTCCAGCCTGGGCGGCGTCAAGGCCGACGACTACGCCATCGGCGCCCAGCTGTGGGTGCAGATCAAGAGCGTGCTCGTGACCATTGTCTGGTCCGGCGTGGTCTCGTTCGTGGCCTACAAGATCGTGGACATGATGGTCGGCCTGCGCGTCAGCGAAGAAGCCGAGCGCGAAGGCCTGGACATCACCTCGCACGGCGAGACGGCCTACAACCGCTGAGTTCTCCTGGGATCGATCTCCCCCTGGTGGGAGGTCCAGCCCGCGAGCCGAAAGGCCCGCGGGCTTTTTTCATGCCGGGGCTCGGCGGCGGGCCGCACTGGCGGGGGGGCCTAGTCGAGCCGGATGCCGGCCTGCCGGACCACCTTGCCCCACTTGTCGTACTCGCTGCGCACGAAGCGCGACAGCTCCTCGGGCGTGCTGCCGGCGGGCTCGGCGCCCAGCGCGCTCAGGCGCTGCAGCAGGGCCGGGTCTTTCAGCGCGCTCACCACCTCGGCCTGCAGCCGCTGCACGATGGCCGGCGGCGTGCCGGCCGGCGCGAACAGGCCGTACCAGGCGCTGACCTCGTAGCCGGGCACGCCGGACTCGGCGATGGTGGGCACCTCGGGGAAGGCGGACGAACGCCGCGCGTTGGCCACCGCGATCGGGCGCAGCTTGCCGGCGCGGATGTGCGGCTCCACCGTGGCCAGGTCGAAGGTCATGTTCACCTGACCGGCCACCACGTCGGTGACGCCCTGCACCACGCCCTTGTAGGGCACGTGCACGATGTCCACGTTCGCCATCGTCTTGAGCAACTCGCCCGCGAGGTGCTGCGAGGCCCCCGCGCCGCCGGACGCGTAGGTCAGCTTGCCGGGGTTGGCGCGCGCATAGGCCAGCAGCGAGCGCATGTCGGTGGCCGGCACGGCCGGGTTGGTCACCAGCATCAGCGTGCCGCTGGCCACCAGGCTGATGGGCGTGAAGTCCTTGAGCGTGTCGTAGGGCATGCGCGAGAACAGGTGGGCGTTCACCGCGTTGGTGCCGATCGAGCCCATCAGCAGCGTCAGGCCGTCGGGCTTGCTCTTGGCCACGGTGTCGGCGCCGATGTTGCCGCTGGCCCCGGGCTTGTTCTCCACCACGAAGGGCTGGCCCAGGCGCAGGCTGGCGTGCTGCGCGATCGCGCGCGCCAGGATGTCGGTCAGGCCACCGGCCTGGAACGGCACCACGATGCGCACGGGAGCGCTGGGGTAGTCGCTCGCGCCGTGCGCGGTGAGGCCGCAGGCGGCCAGCAGCAGGGCGGTGATGGTTTTTTTCATGGTGTGTCTCCTCATTGTGGTGGGGGAAGTCGGGATCAGTGCGTGCCATCCAGGATGGCGCCGTCGGCCTTCAGGCGCGAGCGCAGCGCCTGCGCGGGCAGGGTGGCGAAGTCGGCAACACCGGCGCCGCTGTCGAGCAGCAGGGCCGCGGCGGTGCCCGCGGCCTGGCCCATGGCCAGGCAGGGCCCCATCACGCGCGCCGAGCCGTTGGCGCCGCGGTCCGAGGAAAAGATGCGCCCGGCCGCCACCACGTTGCGCACGCCCTGCGGCAGCAGGCAGCCCCAGGGAATGTCGTAGGAACCCCCATCGCGCACCGGAATGCGGATCTGACCGGTGCCCGACTGGTGGATGTCCACGTGGTGCGAGCCCTTGGCGATGCCGTCGTCGCGCTTGCGCGCGCTCAGCACGTCGTCTTCCGACAGGCTGTCGTGGCCGACGATGCGGCGCGTCTCGCGCACGCCCACGCGGGTGGCGATGCCGCTGAAACCGGCCTGCTCGAAGCCCGGCACATGGCGCTGCATGAACGCGCTGCATTGCCAGACCTGGTCGGACAGCGTGGCCAGCGTGGCGCTGAGGGCCTGCGTGCGGGTGCCGTCGATGCCGCCCACGCGCGTGCTGTTGAGGCAGACCTCGCCGCGCTGGCGCGAGGTGGGCTGGACCATGATGAGCGCCGTGGGGTAGAGCTCGCCGCGTTCGATCGCGCCCGCCACCAGCGGGCCATCGCCCTTGAGGAACACCGTGGGCTCGCCCTGGGCCTGCGCGGCCCGGGCCAGGGCCTGGTCGGTGCGGCCCTGGCGGATCGCCTCGCTCTCGCCCAGCGCGAAGTGCTCGGGGTGCGCGTGCAGGAACTCGAGCAGCGGCGCGGTGCGCACGCCGGCCATGCGGAACATCATGGAGACCGGCTGCATCTCGCCCTGGCTGCCGCCGTGCAGCGCCTGGCCGCCCGCGGCGCGCACGATGTCGGCATCGCCCGAGCAGTCGATGAACAGCGGCGCGCGGATCTCGGTCAGGCCCTCCTTGTTGCGCACCTGCAGCGCGTGCACCGTGCCGCCGTCGCGCACCACGCCGGTGGCGGTGGTGTGCAGCAGCAGCTGCACCCCAGCGCGCGCCAGGCAGCGCGCCACCGCGAGCTTCATCACCTCCGGGTCCAGGCACACGTACCAGATCAGCCGCCAGTCGTTGAGCGGCCCGATGTAGCCGCCCAGGCGCTCGCACTCGGCCAGCAGCTCGCGGCCCGTGCCGCCCAGGATCCATTCGCCGCGCGCGTTGAGCGCGCCGTCGATCGCCATGCCGCTGACCAGCTCGCCGCCGGGCAGGGCGCCGGCCTCCACCAGCGTGACGCGCGCGCCGCCGCGCGCCGCGGCCAGGGCCGCCGCCACGCCCGCCGCGCCGGCGCCCAGCACCACCACATCGCTGTCCATCGCCTGGCGCGTGGCCGCGAAATCCTCGAATGTCTGCATCGTGTCCCACTTTCCGTTGGTGTGCCGATCCCGTGATCGGCCCTGGGGAAATTATTCCGAGCGCGGTCGATGGCAGGGGCATGGATGCGCCCGGTTTTTCCGTATAGTGGACAAAATGTCTTCCGCCATTTCTTCGCCCGATGGGGCCCGCAGCCTGCACCGCGCCATCGGCCTGCTGCGCCTGCTGTCCATGCGCACCGCCACCGGCTGGCGGCTGAGCGACCTCGCGCAGGAGGCCGGGCTGGAGCATTCGACCGTGCACCGCATGCTGGCCTGCCTGCTCGACGAGGGGCTGGCCGTGCGGGTGCCGGGCACGCGGCGCTACTCGCTGGGGCCGCTGGCCCACGAGTTCGGCGTGGCCGCCGCGCCGCACTTCGCGATCGAACGCCTGGCCGCGCCCGGGCTCGCGCGGCTGGCCGCCGAAACGCGCGACATCGTGTTCCTGAACGTGCGCAGCGGCGCCGAGTCGGTGTGCGTGGCGCGCTTCGAGGGCCGCAAGGCGCTCAAGGCCTACACCGTGGACGTGGGCACGCGCCGCCCATTGAGCCTCTCGGCTGGTGGGGTCGCCATGCTGATCGCGCTGCCCCGCGCCGAGCAGACGCGGTTGGAAGCGCTGAACCTGCAGGCCATCGTGCGCCGGGGCGAGGCGCGCCAGACGGCGGTGCGGCGCATGGTGCAGCGCTCGCGCCGGCTCGGTTATGGCTTCAACCAGGAGGACATCATCCCTGGCATCGCCGCCCTGGGCGTGGCGATCCGCAGCCCGTCGGGGGCGCCGGTGGCCTCGCTGAGCCTGGCCGCGACCGGGGCCGACCTGGCGGCCCGCCAGCCGCGCCTGCTGACCTTGCTGCGTGCCGAGGCCGAGCGCATCGCCGCGCAGCTGGCGCCGCTGCGATACCCCCCCTGATATCGCCTGCCGGCCGCGCCTATGATGCGCGCCCGACACCCATATTCAGGAGGAGTCCCATGTTCCGTGCACCACCGCGCCTTGTCGCCCTCGTTCTGTTCGCCAGCCTGGGCCTGGGCAGCCTGCCGGGGCAGGCCGCCAGTGGCGGTCAGCGAAAAGCGCCGTCCAAGGTCACGTTCCACAAGGCGCCGTCGGAAGAAGCGCCGGCCGCGCGCGACAAGCGCCTCAAGCGCGAGTGCCAGGGCCGGCCCAACGCCGGCATGTGCATGGGCTACACCCGTTAGGGCACGCCGCGATTGCATCGCGGCGTGCAGAAAATTCAAAGCCGGAAAGAGGTCGGGCGACTACCATCGTCGCCATGTCTTTCCCGCCCCACGAGACCCCCGGCGAACTGATCGACCGGGTCCGCGCCGCTGCGGCCGCGCACGCACCCCTGCACATCGCCGGAGGCCGCACCAAGGCCTTTTACGGCGAGGCCGTCGCGGGTGACACCCTGTCCACCACCGGCTGGTCGGGCATCGTCAGCTACGAGCCGACCGAGCTGGTGGTCACGGTGCGCGCGGGCACGCCACTGGCCGAACTGGAGGCGGTGCTGGCCGAGCGCGGCCAGTGTTTCCCGTTCGAGCCACCGCACTTCGGCACTGGCGGCACCGTGGGCGGCATGGTCGCCGCGGGCCTGGCCGGCCCGGCGCGCGCCAGCGCCGGCGCTGTGCGCGACTACGTGCTCGGCGCGCGCTTCATCAATGGGCGCGGCGAGCTGCTCACCTTCGGTGGCCAGGTCATGAAGAACGTGGCCGGCTACGACGTGAGCCGCGTGCTCGCGGGCTCCCTGGGCACGCTGGGCGTGATCACCGAGGTCAGCCTCAAGGTGCTGCCGGTGGCGCCGGCCGAGGCCACGCTCGTGTTTGCACTCGGCCAGCACGAGGCGCTGGAGCAAGTGCACCGCTGGGGCGGCCAGCCGCTGCCGGTCAACGCCAGCCGCTGGGCCGCGGACCGCCTCACCGTGCGCCTGCGCGGTGCCGTCGCGGCGGTGGAGGCCGCCTGCGAGCGCCTGGCGCGCGAGGCCGGCGGCACCCGCCTGGACCCCGCGCAGGCCGGCCGCGACTGGGCCGATGCCCGTGACCAGCGCCTGCCGTTCTTCGAGGCACCGGCGGCCGACCTGGACCTGTGGCGCCTGTCGGTGCCGCAGACCGCGCCGGTGTTGGACCTGCCCTGGGCCCCGCTGATCGAATGGCAGGGCGCGCAGCGCTGGCTGTGGGCGCCCGCGGGCGCGGCCGGCCAGATCCGCGCGGCCACCGCGGCCGTGAACGGCCACGCCACGCTGTTCCGCGCCGGGGCCGACGGCGCGCCCGGCGTGCCGCGCTTCCACCCGGCGGGCACCGCCATCCAGACCATCACGCAACGCCTGCGCGCCGAGTTCGACCCGGCGGGCATCTTCACCCCGGGCCGCATGGGCTGACCGGAACCGAGCGACCATGCAAACCCAGCTCTCTCCCGAATACCAGCAGCGCGCCGACGGCCGCGCGGCCGAGGCCATCCTGCGCAAGTGCGTGCACTGCGGCTTCTGCACCGCCACCTGTCCCACCTACCAGCTGCTCGGCGACGAACTCGACGGCCCACGCGGGCGCATCTACCTGATGAAGCAGGTGCTCGAAGGCGCCAAGCCCACGCGCAAGACCCAGCTGCACCTGGACCGCTGCCTCACCTGCCGCAACTGCGAAAGCACCTGCCCGAGCGGGGTGGACTACGGCCACCTGGTCGACATCGGCCGCCAGATCGTGGACGAAAAGGTGCCGCGCCCGATGGGTGAAAAGGCCGTGCGCTGGCTGCTCAAGGAGGGCCTGACCTCGCCGCTGTTCGCGCCGGCCATGAAGCTCGGCCAGATGGTGCGACCGCTGCTGCCCGGCCTGCTTAAGGACAAGGTGCCCGCGCCGCGCGCGGCCGGCGCCTTGCCCACGCGCACGCACGCGCGCCGCGTGCTCTTGCTCGCGGGCTGCGTGCAGCCGGCGATGATGCCGAGCATCCACGCCGCCACGGTGCGCGTGCTCGACGCCGCCGGCATCCAGGGGGTGCTCGCGCCCGAGGCCGGGTGCTGTGGCGCGGTGAAGTTCCACCTGAACGACCAGGACGGCGGGCGCGCCCAGATGCGCGCCAACATCGACGCGTGGTGGCCGCTGATCGAAAGCGGCGTCGAGGCCATCGTGATGAACGCCTCGGGCTGTGGTGTGACGGTGAAGGAGTACGGGCACATCCTTCAGGACGACCCGGCCTATGCGGCCAAGGCCGCGCGCGTGAGCGAACTCACGCGCGACCTGAGCGAGCTGCTGCCCGCGCTGGTGCCGGTGCTGCGGCCCTTGTTGAAGCAGGCGCCGGACGCGGCGCGCGTGGTGGCCTTCCACCCGCCCTGCACGCTGCAGCACGGCCAGCAGCTCAAGGGCGGTGTGGAGCAGCACCTGGGCGCCTTGGGTTTCACGGTGCAGGTGGCGAACAACGAGGCGCACCTGTGCTGCGGTTCGGCCGGCACCTACTCGGTGCTCAACCCCGAGATCGCGCACACCCTGCGCGACCGCAAGCTCGGCCACCTGGATGAGCTGCGGCCGGCGGTGATCGCCAGCGCCAACATCGGCTGCATCACGCACCTGCAGAGCGGCACGGCCACGCCGGTGCGGCATTGGGTCGAGGTGCTAGACGAGGCTTTGGGGGTCTGAGTTTTCCGCTCCACCGGATTGGCGAGGTCGGGTGATCCGGGCAGGCTGGCGCCGGCCGCTCGCGGGTGTCTGCCCGGGTTCGCCACCACCCTTTCGTCAACACCGCGTGGGCGCGCATGCTCTGTGGCAACCGCGAATTGGGCCGGCGCCCTCCTGCCCGGACCACCCGCCCCACGACAAAAGTAGGCGTGCCAAGCTGGGTGTGCCAACGCTCGTTGCAGGACAGTGGCGGCGTCCGAATGCGCAGGCCCCCATTCGCGGTTGCCACAGAGCATGCGCGCCAACAACGGTGTTGACGAAGGGGTGAATGTGAACCCGGGCAGACGCCCGCGAGCAGGGCCGGAGCAGTCGGATCCCGCCACTGGCCTGACGCGAGGTCTCGCCGAGAGCAACCCACAAAGAGGTATTCAGCGAGACAAAGCCGCCGAGCCGATCGCATCCCGGTGGCGGCGGCTGCAGGGCACCGTGGAGCCATCGCGCATGGTCAGGCGCGCATCGCCGCTGTCCAGCGGCTCGATCTCGGCGACATGGTCGAGGTTCACCGCGTGGCTGCGGTGCACGCGCACGAAACGCTCCGGGTCCAGCTGCTGCAGGAACTCGGTGAACGTCGAGCGCAGCAGGTAGTCGTGCCCATTGACGTGCAACCCCACGTAGTTGCCCTGGGCCTGCACCCACTCGATGTCCGACGCGGCCACCAGGAACTCGCGGCGCAGCTTGCGCACCAGAAAACGCGCCGGACGCGGCGCGGGCAAGGGCGCCGCGTCGGCGCCGCCAGGGGCCGGCTCCGGGGCATCGAGCAGCTTCGCCTCGCCGGTGAGCCGCAGCATCAGAAAGCGGTAGCTCATCAGCGCCGCGACGATCAGGGCGTAACTGCGCACGTCCTTCAGGTACTCGTAAGCCAGCTGCAGCGGCCAATCGCCGAAGCCATAGCGCGCGCCCACGAGCGCGTAGGCGGCCTGGCGCAGCAACACCATGCCCGCCACATGCAGGACGCAGAACACCAGGCTGGCCACCAGATGCAGCGGCAGGGCGGTGCGCAGCGTCTCCCAGCGCAGCGGCACGCGGCGCTCGAACGCCACGATCGCCGGGATCAGCAGGCCGGTGGCCAGGGCGCTGGAGACCTCCCACACCACCGGCTGCCACGCGGCCACCCGCGGCAGATCCACCCAGGCCACCAGGGTGTTGAAGGTTGCCTGCAGCGCGAGCACAGCTACCCAGAACGCCATTTCGACCCGGCGGCGGATCGCCGGGTAGCGCGCAAACCAGTCGGGTGCATAGGCCATGGCCGCCAGTCTAGGCCCGAGGGGCGGCCCCGCCCATCCCTGTGGTGCGCCACCCGTCACAGCCGACCCACGGGTCGTCCCAAAGCGCTGCGTGGGAGCGCGCGCCGGGCCAAGAATCGGCGCCTTTCCCGTCCGACCGAGGGGCCCTTCATGAACCGCCGACACGACATCGATGCCCTGCGCGCCCTGGCCTTTGGCCTGGTCATCCTGTACCACGTGGCCATGTACTACGTCGCCGACTGGCATTGGCATCTGAAAAGCCCGCATGCCGCCGAATGGCTGCAGTGGCCGATGCGCGCGCTCAACCTCTGGCGCATGGACCTGGTGTTCCTGATCTCCGGCGTGGCCTTCGGGTTCCTGCGGCAGGGCCACGCGCCGCTGCGGCTGATCGGGCGGCGCAGCCTGCGCCTGGGGGTGCCGCTGGCGTTCGGCATGGCCGTGGTCGTGCCTTACCAGGTGTATGTGCAGGTGGTCGACAACGGCAGCATCGGGCAGGGCTTCCTGGCCTTCCTGGCCCGCTACTACACCGGCGGCCCCTGGCCGCGCGGCGCCTTCGACGGCTGGGAGGCGGGCGTCACCTGGAACCACCTCTGGTACCTCGCCTACCTGTGGGTGTACACGGGGGTGCTGGCGCTGCTCACGCCGGTGCTGGACTCGGCCGCGGGCCAGCGCCTGCGCCAAGCGTTCACCCGGCTGCGCGGCCCGGCGCTGCTGCTGTTGCCCATGGTGCCGCTGGCCCTGTACTCGTTCACCCTCTGGCCGCGCTTTCCACCCACCCACGACCTGATCCACGACGCCTGGCTGCACGCGGTGTACTTCACGCTGTTCGTGTACGGGTACTGGATCGGGGTGGACGCGGGGCTCTGGGCCGCGTTGCGCCGCCTGCGCTGGATCGCCCTGGCGCTGGCGCTGGGCTGGTTCGCGCTGCACGTGGGCCTGCGCACCGCGGCGGTGGGTGGGGCCCCCGGCTGGCGCCTGGCGGCGCGGCTCGCGGCCGACGCCTACCTGTGGACCAGCCTGGTGGCGGTGCTGGGCTGGGCCCACCACCGGCTCAACCGGCCCTGGCCCTGGCTGGGGTGGGCCAACGAATCGGTGTACCCCTGGTACGTGCTGCACCAGACGCTGATCCTGGCGCTGGCCGTGCTGCTGGCCCCGTTGGCGCTCGGGCCGGTGGCGGAGCCGGCCGTGCTGCTGCTGGGCACGGTGCTGGGCTGCTGGGTGCTCACCGATGGCCTGGTGCGCCGCTCGGCGTGGCTGCGCCCGCTCTTCGGCCTCAGCCCGCGAGCGCGGCCTCGATGTCCTTCGCCAGCTTCTCCGGCGCGTCCTGCGGCGCGTAGCGCTTGAGCACGCGGCCGTCCTTGCCCACGAGGAACTTGGTGAAGTTCCACTTGATGGCCTTGCTGCCCAGCAGGCCCGGGGCCTCGGCCGTGAGCCACTGGTAGAGCGGGTGCGCGTTCGCGCCGTTGACGTCGATCTTGCCCATCATGGGAAAACTCACGCCGTAGTTGAGCTGGCAGAAGCTGGCGATTTCGTCGTTGCTGCCCGGGTCCTGGCCGCCGAACTGGTTGCTCGGAAAACCCAGCACCACCAGGCCGCGCGCGCCATACGCCTGGTGCAGCTTCTCCAGCCCGCCGAACTGCGGCGTGAACCCGCAGGCGCTCGCGGTGTTGACGATCAGCAAAGGCTTGCCCTCGAACTGCCGCAAAGGCACGGGCTTGCCGTCGATGGACTGGGCTTCGAAGTCGTAGATGCTGCTCATGCGGGCTCCTGGGGACGGGGGGTGGGTGCAGTGTGACGGATTGTGCGCCGCAGCGGGTATGTACGACGAAAGGTGCATTCGCGGGCGCTGGCGTAACGCTTCCCCCTTCCCCCGGCCTGGGCGGTGCGGGCATACTGACTCGCAACATCCAATAACGAATCTGGGGCTGGAGATGGTGGCTGCATACACGGTGGCGCTGGTGGGGTTCTCCCAGACCGAGTCGTCCACCTTCGAATCGTTCTTCCGTCTGGCCTCGCGCCGGCCGCCGGGCTACCTGGTGCAGGACGAGGTCATGGACGCGCAGATCCTGATCGTCAACGCCGACAACGTGCAGGCCGTGGTGCTGGTGCGCGACGCCGAGCTGCCCGGCCGGGTGATGCTGGTGGGCAGCTCCGACGGCGGCACCGGCTGGCCGCTGCAGCGCAAGCCCGTCAAGCTGGTGGCCATGCTGGCCGCGCTCGACGAGATCGTGGGCGCCACCCGGCCCCCGCCCGCGCGGCGCCGCGCGCCCGATGCCGCGAACGGCCGCGAGCCCTTCCAGCCGTCCCAGTTCCAGGGCCTGGACGCGAGCATGCAGCTGGCCAGCGGGCGCGCGATGCCCACCCCCCAGCACCCGCCCCAGGTCGCGCCCGGCGCGGGGGCCGACCGGGGTTTTGCCCTGACCCAGCCCTATGGGGCCTTGCTGCCGCTGCCCGCCGTGGCGCCGGCCGCGCGCGTCGGCCGGCGCCGCTCGCCCGACACCGAGTTCCCGCCCACGCGGCCGCTGGTGCGCGGCGAGGTGGTTGCTGCTGCTCCCGCGCGCGGCAGCGCCGTGCCAGCGCCCGCGCCGGCCGCACGCCCTGGCGTGATGCGCATGACCGACTTCGGCAGCCTCGAAGACCTGCCCGCGCCGGCCGCGCCCCGCACCCGCTCACCCAAGTCCCGCCTCAGCGCCGACAAGGCCGCGCCCGCGCCCGACGTGCCGCGCGGCGACATGCTGCTGGTCGCCGAGAGCCTGGTGGAAGGGCGCATCCTGCTCAAGCGCTTCAAGAAGTACGGCCTGACGGTGGACTGGTCGCGCGAAGGCGCGCAGGCCCTGGTGATGCTCAAGGCCCATGCCTACCGCGTGGTGGCGATCGACCGCCTCAAGGGTGAGCCAGACGCCAACCACATCTGCCGCGCCGCCAAGCAGACCAAGGGCCCCAAGGGCGCACCGGTGGTGATCATGTTCGCGCCCACCGCAGGCAGCATGGACCGCATGAAAGCCGGTCTGGCCGGCAGCGACGCCTACCTCTCACGCTCCGTGGGCGAGGCCGAGCTGTACAAGGTGCTGGCCCAGCACCGCCTGGTGAGCCTCAACGGCTTCGCGCCCACCAACGTCGGGTTTTAGGAAGCACCCCCGCCGCGCTTCGCGCGACCCCCTCCAGGGGGCAACACCAGCGGCCCGGCAAAGCCGGTTCCGCGGTGTTTCTGGACGGGCGTCACTTCGCGCGTTGCGCCTCAACCGTGCAGGTCGTCGCGGCGGGCGATCTCGAGCAGGCGTTCCAGTTCGTGCGGGTGCGTGCGCTGGTTGTGGCGGTGCCACAGCGCGATCAGCGCCATGCAGCCAGCCACCAGCACGCCGAAGGCCGTGATGGCCGCGAACGCCGACCAGCCCATGCCGGTGGAGAAGCTGTAAAGCGCGCCCAGGCTCAGGATGCAGGCCTGCTCGTTGAAGTTCTGCACCGCGATCGAGCGGCCCGCGCCCATCAGGTTGTGGCCCCGGTGCTGCAGCAGCGCGTTCATCGGCACCACCAGGAAACCGCCCAGGCCGCCCAGCAGCACCAGGAAGGGCGCGGCCACCCAGACGTTGTCGATGAAGTTCATCAGGATCACCAGCACCCCCATGGCGATGCCCAGCGGCATCACGCGCGTGGCCTGGTCCAGCCGCATGCGCATCGACGCGACCACCGCGCCCACGGCGGTACCCAGCGCCACCACGCCCACCAGCGACGAGGCCTGGGTGGTGCCATAGCCCAGCGCGGCGCCGGCCCAGGCCAGCACGATGTAGCGCAGGTTGCCCGAGACGCCCCAGAACAGCGTGGTGGTGGCCAGCGAGATCTGGCCCAGGCGGTCGCGCCACAGGCGGCTGTTGCAGCGCCAGAAATCGGGCAGCAGGGCCAGCGGGTTCTTCGGCATGGGCCGCGGCGTCACGCCGGTGAGCGGAATGCGCGTGTTGAACCAGGCCGCCAGCGCGTAAACCACCACGAGCGCGGCCACCGCCGCTTCGGCCGCATGGTGGATGCCGGGCAAGTCGAGGGCCAGCAGCCGGGCCGAGATCCAGGGGCTCACCAGCTGGCCGCCGAGCAGCACGCCCAGGATGATGGAGGCGATCGTGAGGCCCTCGATCCAGCCGTTGGCCTTGACCAGCTGCGAGGGCGGCAGCAGCTCGGTGAGGATGCCGTACTTGGCCGGCGAGTAGGCCGCCGCGCCCAGGCCCACCAGGGTGTAGGCCAGCAGCGGGTGCACGCCCGCGAGCATCAGCAGACAGCCCGCGACCTTGATGGCGTTGCTGATGAACATGACCTGGCCCTTGGGCCTGGCGTCCGCGAAGGCGCCGACGAAGGGCGCGAGCACCACGTAGAACAGGGCGAAGAGCGGCACCAGGGCGGCGCTCTGCCACTCGGGTGCGCCGCGCGTGCGGAGCAGTTCGATCGCGGCCACGAACAGCGCGTTGTCCGCCAGCGAACTGAAGAACTGCGCCGTCATGATGGTGTAGAAGCCGCGCTTCATGGAGATGATTTTGTGTGCCGGGGCGCTTCAGCCAGGGGGAGCTGAGCCGATGCACCGGCCTTTTTTGTGCGACAGTTGACGGGTCTCCAGACGATGCCGGGTTATAGCACGCCACCCTGAAAATACCGGGGCGGGTTCCACCGGGTTTTCACCCGGCAGTCCAACCCGCGACTTCCCGCACGCTCCCTCGACGAAGACCGCACCCTGCCGCCATGCCCCGTCCCATCCTTGCCACCGTCCATGCCGACGCCCTGCAGCACAACCTGGCGCGCGCGCGCCACTTCGCGCCCGATGCGCGCGTGTGGGCCGTGGTCAAGGCCAATGCCTACGGCCATGGCATCGAGCGCTGCTTCGACGCGCTGCGCAGCGCCGACGGTTTTGCCCTGCTGGACCTGGCCGAGGCCGAGCGCCTGCGCGCGCTCGACTGGCGCGGCCCCATCCATTTGCTCGAAGGCGTGTTCGAGCCGCGCGACCTGGAGCTGTGCTCGCGCCTGCACCTGTGGCACACGGTGCACTGCACCGAGCAGGTCGACTGGCTGGCCGCGCACAAGACGCAGGTGCCGCACCGCATTTTTCTCAAGCTCAACAGTGGCATGAACCGCCTGGGGTTCACGCCCGCGGCCTTCCGCAGCGCCTGGGCGCGGCTCAACGCGCTGCCGCAGGTGGACGAGATCTCGCTCATGACGCACTTCAGCGACGCCGACGGCGCGCGCGGCATCGCGCACCAGGTGGCCGCGTTCGAGGCCGCCACCGCCGACCTGCCCGGCGAGCGCACGCTGTGCAACAGCGCGGCCATCCTGCGCCACGCGAAGCTGGCGCTGCGGGGGGCGCAAAGCCTGTCGGCCGACTGGGTGCGCGAGGGCATCGCGCTGTACGGCAGCGCGCCCGATTTCCCCGAAAAGCGGGTGAGCGATTGGGACCTGCAACCGGCCATGACGCTGTCCAGCCGGGTCATCGGCACGCAGACGCTGCAAGCCGGCGATACCGTGGGCTACGGCTCGACGTTCACGGCCGAGGGGCCGATGCGCATCGGGGTGGTGGCCTGTGGTTATGCGGATGGTTATCCGCGGCACGCGCCCACAGGCACGCCGGTGCTGGTTGATGGGGTGCGCACACGGCTGATCGGGCGGGTGAGCATGGACATGCTGGTGGTGGACCTCTCGCCTGTGGCTGCGGCGGGGATCGGGTCGGAGGTGGTTTTGTGGGGCCGGGCTTCTTCTTCGGACGAGGTGTTGCCGATCGATGAGGTGGCTTCTTCCGCTGGGACCATCAGCTATGAGTTGATGTGTGCGGTGGCGCCTCGGGTGCCCTTCGCTCCTTCTTCTTCTTGATGTGACGTTTTTTCTTTCGGGGCGAGCCGGGTCTCGGCCCGGCGGCCGACTTACTTTCTTTTGCTTCGCCAAAAGAAAGTAAGCAAAGAAAAGGCGAGCCGAAGTCCGGGGCCCTTCGGGCTTCCTTGCGCTGCTCGGTGTGCGGGGGAAGTTCGCAAACTTGTCCGCTGCGCGGCCTTCGAACATGCGAACTTCTTTTTCCCCGCACCCCTGCGCTGCTCAGCCCGGCCACACGGCGCAAACGGGATCGGGGGCGGGCTCCCCTTCAATCGCTTTGTTGTTTCAACGGCCCGGTGAGCAGTGCTTGAACCCGTAACGCTCGCAGAAGGGGCTGCCGAGAATGGGCAGCCATGTCGGGATGTCGTGGAATTCGCGCGCGACTTCGGCCAGCACGGTGTCGTGGAAGGGCTGGTATTTGAAGCCTTGGCCGTCGACGGCGTAGAAGGCAACGCCGTCCACTTCAAAGCGTTTGGCGCTCACGCGTTCGAAGTAGGGTGCGAAGTCCGCCAGCTGGGGTTCGTCGTACAGAAACACGCGGATGGGCTGGCCGTCGTAGCGGCGGAAGTCGATGATCTGGTCGTCCTGCCGCGCATGGTGTTTGCCCACGCCGAAGACGGGCACGTATTGCTTGTGGTGGAAGGCGAGCATGGCCGCCGGGTTGTAGGTGCGGCCCATGAGGGTGGCGCCCGCCGGCAGGTCTTTCTCCAGCGCGGCGACCACGGCGGCGGTTTCGCGCAGGAAGACCGCGCGGTCGTAGATCTTGAAGGGCTGCCACCAGGCGAGCGGCGCCCAGGCGATGGCGGCGACCACGAGCAGGTGCGGCACCGAGAGCGCCACGGTCCAGGTCAGGCAACGGCGCAGCGCGCGCGCGTCCAGCCGCAGGCCGGCCCAGACCACGAACAGCGGCACGAAGCCCAGCACCCAGTGCAGGCCGATGGTGCGGCGCGTGCTCAGCAGCGCGAACAGAACCAGCGGGAACAGCCACAGCACGGCCAGCGTGCGCTGGGTGGTGGGCGAGACGCCGGGCGCACCCCGCGCGGACAGCGCGCGCCAGAGCAGCCAGGGCGTGAGCAGGTAGAGCGCCATCGCGAGGTACACGCCGAAGGTCTCGAACGACCACGACGAGCCCTCGTTGCGGTTGAACACGTTGAACATCACGTTGCTCCAGCCGTGCGTGGCGTTGAAGGCGATGTTGAGCGCGATCGAGGGCAGGGCGAGCACGAAGATGAGGAGGGGCGCCCACCAGCGCTCGCGCCGCCAGCCGAAGCAGTGCGCCGCGTAGGCGAAGCCCAGCAGCGCCGCGAAGTACTTGGAGAGGAAGGCCAGGCCGAGGAAGGCGCCGGCCAGCGCGTACCAGGGCACGCTGGCGCGCTGCGCGCTGGTGTCGGCGCGCAGGTAGCACCAGGCCGAGAGCACCACGAAGAAGATCAGCGGCGTGTCGGTGGTCACCAGCACGAACATCCACGACCAGGGCATGGCCAGGTAGACCGCGCCCGCCAGCCAGGCGCTGGCCTCGCGGTCTTCGGGCAGGAAGCGGCGCAGCAGGTCCACCACGCCGAGCGCGATGAGGCTGGTGAGCAGCAGCGTGAAGCTGCGCAGCGCCAGCGGGTGGTCGCTGATCTGGCGCAGCGCCGCGATCAGCCAGCCCACCATGGGCGGGTGGTCGGAGTAGCCCCAGGACGGGAACACGCCCCACTGGTAGAAGAAGGCCTCGTCGCCGGTGATGGGGAAGCCGGCGGCGATGACCAGCTTGAGCAGCAGGGTGGCGGCGAACGCGACCCAGAAGATCTGGCGCGAGGTGTGGGCGGAAAACTCGGAAGCGTGCATGGTCAGGGGGTCAGGCATCCAGGGCGAGCAGGCTCACGCCCACCACGATCAGCGTGCAGCCGGCCACGCGCAACCACGAGAAGGGCTCACCGAGCCAGAGCACGCCCAGCGCGAGCGTGACCACGAAGCCCAGGCTCACCAGCGGGTAGGCCACGCTCACGTCCAGCCGCGAGAGCACCCACAGCCAGAGCACGGCGCTGGCGCCATAGAGCATCAGGCCGACCCACACCAGCGGGCTGCTGAGCGCCTGCAGGTAGGTGCCGCCGACGTCGGCGGCGGCGCTGGGCGCGCCCATGCCGCGCTTCATGGCGATTTGCGCGGCCGAAGACAGCAGCACGCAGAACAGGGCCAGGCCCAGGGCGATGGATTTCATGGGAGGGGGTGTCCTGGGTTCAGAAACCGACGGTGGCCACGAAGCCGATGCCGCCCATCACGAGCAGCGTGGCCCAGCTGAACGGGTCTTTCAGCGCGAACTGCAGCGGGTCCTCGCCGTGCAGCTCGCGCCGCCCGGTCTTGAGCCAGATGCGCATGACCCACAGCAGCAGCACGGGCGCGGCGGCCCACAGCCAGTCGGCGTGGGCGTAGAGCTTCTGGCTGTTCTGGCTGTCGATGTAGAGCGTGAGCACCAGCACCGCCATGAAGCCGCTGGACATGCCCATGGCGCGCAGCGAGGCCAGGTCGCGCGGCTGGTAACCCCGGCCGGGCGCGAGCGTGCTGCGGTCGTCCGCCAGCTCTTCGAGCTCGGCGCAGCGCTTGACCAGCGCCAGACTCAGGAACAGGAAGATCGAGATCGCCAGCAGCCAGTTGGACAGGTCCACCCCCGAGGCCACCGCGCCCGCGCCGATGCGCAGCGTGTACAGGCCCGAGAGCACCAGCACGTCGATCAGCGCCAGCCGCTTGAGGTACATCGAGTAGGCGAGCGTGGTCACGGTGTAGGCCAGCAGCATCACGGCAAAGCCGATCGAGACCGCGAAGGCCAGCACGAAGGCCAGCACCAGCATGGCCGCGCCCAGCCCCACGGCGGTGGTGATGCCGATGGCCCCCGAGGCCAGCGGGCGGTTGCGCTTGATGCGGTGCGCGCGGTCGTTGGGCAGGTCCAGCAGGTCGTTGACCAGGTAGGTGGCCGAGGCGCACAGGCCGAAGGCGATGAAGGCGAGGAAGACCGCGCCCCAGAGCGCCGGGTCCAGCGAGTGCGCGGCCAGCAGCGGGATGAACAGCAGGCCGTTCTTGGACCATTGCTTGAGCCGGATCGCGCGCAGCACGGTCTTGAGGCTCAGCGGCTCGCGTTCGAACACCCGCGCCTGCGGGTGCGTGCGCTGCAGCGAGGCCACCACGCCGCTCGGGGCGTTCACCGCCACCGCCTCGGCGCTGCCGGCCCACACGTCGAGGTCGTCGCGGCTGTTGCCGGCGTAGGCCCAGCTGCCGTGCCCCTGGGCGCGGGCGTGGGCGTCGATCGCCGCGCGCTTGTTGCCGCGGCTGAGGTTGATGCCGTCGGCCTGCGCGTTGGTGCCCAGGCTGTCGTCGAACACGGCCAGGTGCGAGGCCACGTCCTGCACGATGCGCGCGTCGGCCGCGCTGGCGAGCACCAGTGGCCGGCCGCGCGCGTGTTCGTCGCGCAGGTACTGAACGAAGGGCTCGTTGTAGGGCAGGCGCGCGGGGTCGGGCCGCACCGCGCTGGCCAGCCGCTGCTTGAAGCCGGCCTTGCCCAGCGGGAGCCAGGTGAGCATGCGCAGCAGGTTCAACGGGTTGGCGCGCACGAACAGCATGGCCGATTCGTGCAGGGTGTCGCTGCGCGTGAGCGTGCCGTCCAGGTCCACATAGAGCGGGCAGGCATCGGTCGGCGCGGGGGTGGTGTTGGGCGTCAAGGTGTGCGTCCAGGGAAGTGTGGGCCGATTTTAGGGGTCGGTCCTCACTTCCCTCGTGACGCGCTGGCCCGTTTCTCCCCGGTCCGTGCATTGCGCACGCTGCTGTGGTTTCGGCGCGCCGCGCCCGGGGGCTCAGCCCCTGGCGGGTCGCGGCGGCAGCTTCAGGCGGCCGGCCAGCCAGTGCAGCGCGATCGCCGGCACCAGCAGGCACAACAGGCCCAGCGCCCAGGCGATCCACACCAGGGGCGTGACCCAGGCCATCAGGCCGCTGCCCGAGGGCAGAACCTGGCCCAGCCACTGCACCAGGCCCAGCCACGCGCCCTGCATGGTTTTCACCCAGGCCGGATCGACCCACAGGGCCAGCCAGTCGGGCACCGGCCATTGGCCCGCGGCGGTGGCCAGGTCGGTCGCCTGGCCCGTGCCCACCAGGGTCAGCAGCCATTCGGTGATCTGCACCGAGGCCGCGGCCAGGCCGGTCCAGCACAGGGCCAGCAGGCCGAACACCCCCCAGATGAGCGGCTTCATGACAGGGCTCCCACCGACCAGGCGACCCGGCGGGTCGCCGGCTGCTGCCGCCAGGCCCGGGTGAAGGTGTCCAGCAGGGCGGCTTCGCCATCGGCCTCGTGGCCGTCGGCCTGCACGATGGCCTGGCACAGGTCCACCACCAGCGTGCGCAGGGCGGGGTCGCGCACCTCGTCCAGCAGCTGCTGGCGCAGGGCGTCGTCCATGTCGGCCGAGCCGCTCCAGCGGCCCTGGGCGGCGGCCAGCAGGTCTTCGCAGAAGTGGTCGAGCACGGTCTTGAGGGCTCTGGCGCTCAGGCCCAGCCGGCGCGAGGCCCGGATGCGGTCGAGCGCGCGGATTTCGGTCAACGAGTAGTTGCCGTCGGCCACCAGGGCCATGGCCAGCAGGCGCGCGGCCGCCTGCGGGCTGTTGGTGGGATAGGTGCGCATGGGCGTCGATGTCCTTGGAGGGGGAAAACCTCGACGATACGCAGTTTTGAACTTCGCAAAAAGCAGCAAATCAGAGAACCAACATCCTAAAAATACGAAGCATGGACCCGGAACTCAACTACAAGCACCTGTATTACTTCTGGGTCACGGCCAAGGAGGGCGGCATGTCGCACGCGGCGGCCCGCCTGGGCATGGCGGTGCAGACCGTGAGCGCGCAGGTGCGCCAGCTGGAGCAGTCGCTCGGCCACGCGCTGTTCAAGCCGGCTGGGCGCGGCCTGGCGCTCACCGAGGCCGGGCAGACGGCGCTGGCGCTGGCCGAGCAGATCTTCTCGCTCGGCGAACAGCTGCGTGGCGCGGTGAGCGATGCCGCCAGCCAGCAGCGGGTGCGCCTGGTGGTGGGCATCTCCGACGGCCTGCCCAAACTGGCGGTGCGCGAGCTGCTCGCGCCGGTGCTGACCGAAGCGAACCTGCGCCTGCTCTGCCACGAGGACAGCTTCGACGACCTGCTGGCCGCGCTCGCGCTGCACCGGCTCGACGTGGTGCTGTCCGACCGGCCCGCGCCGGCCAACCCCAACCTCAAGCTGTACAGCCACGCGCTGGGCGCCTCGCCCCTGGGCTGGTACGCGCCCCCGGCCCTGCTGGCCCAGGCGCAGAGCGACTTTCCGCGCGGCCTGTCGCAGGTGCCGGTGCTGCTGCCCACGGCGCAGTCCTCGGTGCGCCTGCGCATCGACCAGTGGTTCGAGCGCCAGCGGGTGGCGCCGCGCGTGGTGGGCGAGTTCGAGGACAGTGCCCTGTTGGCCACCTTCGGCGCCTCGGGAATGGGCGTGCTGCCGGCCGCCGAGCGCATGCGCGAGCAGCTCGCGCAGGCCTATGGACTGGCCTGGGTCGCGCCCTGCGACGGGGTGCAGGAGCACTTCTATGCGATCGGCACCGCGCGCAAGGTGCAGCACCCGCTGGTGCAGCGCCTGCTCAGCGCGGCGATCGCCTGAGCCGCCCGCGGGCGACCGCCACGAAGGCCAGACCCACCAGCAGGAACACCACCAGCAGGCCCAGCGCGTTCAGCAGGGTGCGTGGGTAACCCAGCGTGGCCACGTCGATGAACGGGTAGGGGTAGGTGCCGAGCCAGAGGCCGCGCAGCAGCGCGTAGCCCAGGTAGGCCAGCGGCCAGGCGGCCCAGGCCAGCGGCGCGCGCCAGGCCATGCGGGCGGGCGGCACCGCCAGCCACCAGTGCAGCACGCCCAGCAGCGGCACGGCGTAGTGCAGGGTGATGTCGGCCAGCTTCTGCAGGCCCTGCGGATCCCACACGTGGCGCAGCAGCAGGTGGTAGGTGAGGCCCACCAGCGCGATGTTCACGGCCACCGCCGTGGCGACCCCGGGCCGCCGGAACCAGCGCCCGGCGGCGCTGCCCGGCCGCCAAAGCGCCAGGCTCAGGCTCACGGCCACCAGCAGGTTGGTGAGCACCGTGAAATAACCGAGGTAGACCACCAGCCCGCCCAGGGGCGTGCCACCTTGCGCGACGACCAGCCGCAGCGAGAGCAGCAGCTGCAGGCCCAGGCCGAACCAGGCGAGCGCGGCCACCAGAAGGCTCAGGCGCGGGTGGCGCCAGGGCATGTCAGCGCGCGGCCGGGGCCGTGTTGGCGGCGCAGACGAAGACGCATCCCGGCGGTGTGCGGCCGACGAAGCGGCCGTCGGGGCACTGCAGCACATCCTGCGTGCACATGATGGGTGAGCGCTCGCTCGCGGGCGGTGTGGGCGTGGTGGTGGAGCAGGCGGCCAGCCACGGCAGCAGCGTGGCCATGCAGAGCGCGAGTTTTTTGTTCATGGGCCGCATGGTCAGCGCGGTTCGCCGCCGGTGTCAATGGGCGGCGCGATGGCGGGTGGGGCGGCGGGCTCCGTGGTGTCGATGCCGAAGGCGGCCGCGCGCGCGCGCACCCGGGTCGCGGTCTGGATGTCCCAGACCGCCACGAACATCGCGGCGATCACCGGACCGATCACGAAACCGTTGATGCCCATGACCGCGATGCCGCCCACCGTGCTGATCAGCACCAGGTAGTCCGGCATGCCGGTGTCCTTGCCGACCAGCAGCGGGCGCAGCACGTTGTCGACCAGGCCGATCACCAGCACGCCGTACAGCGCCAGGCCCACGGCCTGCCAGACCTCGCCGGTGGCGAACAGCCAGATCGCCACCGGGCCCCAGACCAGGCCCGCGCCCACCGCCGGCAGCAGCGAGAGCACCGCCATCAGCACCGCCCACAGCAGCGCGGCGTTCACGCCCAGCACCCAGAACGCCAGGCCACCCAGCGCGCCCTGCACCAGCGCGACCACGAGGTTGCCCTTCACGGTGGCGCGCAGCACGGTGCCGAACTGCTCCAGCAGCTCCTGCTTGTCGTCGGGCGGCAGGGGGATCGCCAGGCGGATCGAGCGCACGAGGGAGCCGCCGTCGCGCACCAGGAAGAAGGCCAGGTACAGCGCGATGAACAGGCCGATCACCAGGCCCAGCATGTCCTGCCCCAGGTTGAAGGTCTGCGTGGCGATGAACTGGCTGCCCTGCGTGAGCGCCTGCGTGAGCTTGCGCTGGATCAGGTCGAAATTGCCCAGGCCGAAGCGCGCGAGCAGGTCGGTGAGCCAGTCGGGCAGGGCGTTGAACACGCCGCGCAGCCACTGCGCGGGCTTGATCTCGCCCGACTCGATGCGGGCGTAGAGCTGGCTGGCCTCGCGCGTCAGCGAGGCGGCCACCAGCACCGTGGGCAGCACCACGATCACCACGGCGGCCAGCATGGTGGTCAGCGCCGCGAGGTTGCGGCGCTGGCCCATGCGCGGCAGCAGCCAGCGGTTCAGCGGGGCGAACAGCAGCGCGATGATCGCGCCCCAGAGGATGGTGCCGTAGAAGGGCAGCAGGATCCAGATGAAGGCGACCGTCACCGCCCCCAGCAGCACGCGCAGCATGAGCGAACCGGAGACCGGCGACATGGACGGCGGGCTGGGGCGGGGCGGCTCGGGCGTCTGGGCCGGTGGCGCTTCGTTGGAAGGTGGCATGGGCGCTGAGGGGAGAAAAAGGGTCCTCAAAGTATGGGGCCGATTGCGCCGCCCTTGGAAAGCTGTTTAAATGCCATCCATGTGGAATCCATATGGATGGTGAAATGACCGGCCGAACCCTCGAACCCAAGCCCCGCATCGGGGACTCCGAAAAGATGACCGTGAACCTCGGCGTGGTCGATCTCGGCCAGGTGGACCTGCTGGTGCAGGAAGGTTTCTATTCGAACCGGTCCGACCTGGTCCGCACGGCGGTGCGCAACCTGCTGACCCAGCACGGCGACACCTTGCGGCAGACCGTCGCGCGCCGCACCCTCACTTTGGGCCTGCAGCACCTCGGCCGGGCCGATCTCGAGCGCGCCGTGGCGGCGGGCGAGCGCCTGCGCGTGCAGGTCGTGGGCCTGGCGCGCATCGACGACGACGTCACGCCCGAGCTCGCGCGCGCCGCGATCGAGTCGGTCTCGGTGCTCGGCGCCTTCCACGCCAGCGCCGCGGTGCGCCGCGCGCTGGCCGACCGCACCGTCTGAACCGGTTTTTTTCCTCTGTCTTCCTCCTTCGAAAGCGCCCATGACCCCCCATCCCACGATCCCGGTGAGCGTGCAGCACACCATTGAGCAGGCCCTGGCCCGCGCCGGGCTGGACGGCCGCCCGGGCCCGTTGCAGGGGGTCACCGACACCATCCGCCAGGCGCTGGCGGGCGCCGGTCTGGCCGACGTGTTCGCGCCGCGCTGCCCGGCCCCGTCCCCCACGGCAGCTGGGGGCGCCGAGGTCATCGACGTCGTCGCACGCGACCTGGGCGAGGGCCAGTTCCTGCGCCGCCGCTTCACCCATCCCACCGGGTCGCGCGACTACAACTACAAGCTCTACCTGCCCGCCGCGCGCGCCGGCGCGGCCAGCGCCGCGCCCCTGCCGCTGGTGGTGATGCTGCATGGCTGCACGCAGTCGGCGGACGACTTCGCCGCCGGCACGCAGATGAACCGCCTGGCCGACGCCCACGGTTGTCTGGTGGTCTACCCCGAGCAGCCCGCGGGCGCCAACCCTTCGCGCTGCTGGAACTGGTTCCGCGCCGAGGACCAGGGGCGCGAGGGCGGCGAGCCCGCGCTCATCGCGGGCATCGTGCGGGCCGTGGCGGCAGAGCACGCGGTGGACCCGCGCCGCATCTTCGTGGCCGGCCTCTCGGCCGGCGCGGCGATGGCGGTGATCCTGGGCGAGACGCACCCCGATCTGTTCGCCGCCGTGGGCGTGCATTCGGGCCTGCCCTACCGCAGCGCGAGCGACATCCCCTCGGCGCTGGCCGCGATGAAGGGCCGGGGCGCGGCCGCGCCGCCGCCCACCGGGCGTGCCGTGCCCACCATCGTCTTCCATGGCGACCGCGACCACACCGTGCAGGCGCGCAATGGCGAGCGCGTCGTCGAACACGCCGCCCAGGCCCACGGCCCGCAAGGCCTGCAAGTCCACACCGACACGGCCACCATGCCCGGTGGCCGGCGCTACACCCGCACCGTGCACGCCGACGCGGCGGGCCGGCCCTGGGTGGAGTGGTGGACCCTGCACGGCGCCGGCCATGCCTGGTCGGGCGGGCATGCGTCGGGTTCGTACACCGACGGCAGCGGCCCCGACGCCTCGGCCGAGATGCTGCGCTTCTTCCTGGCCCAGTCGCCCGCGCCATGACGCCGCCACGCCCGTCCTCTGCGTCGCTGGCCGCGCGCGCCGGCCTGCTGCTGGCCCGTTTCGACGGCGCGGTGATGCGTGTCGAGTCCACCCGGCCCATCGCCGAGAGGTCTGGGGCTCGCCATGCCCTGGCCCCCGCCACCTGGGCGGCCCTGCAGGCGTGGTGCTTCACAGGCGAGCGCTTTGCGCTGGCCACGCTGGCGCAGGGGCCGCCGGCCGAACGCGCCGGGCTGGTCGAGGCGTTCTCGCGCCGGCTCGACGGCAGCGACCAGCTCGCCGCCGCTGGCGGTGCGCTCGCGGGCCTGCTGCTGCGCCTGCGCGTGAAGGGCCAGGACGCGATGTGGTGGCGCCAGCGCCAACCCTCGGACCCCTGGGACGCCGGTTACCTGATCGGCGAACCGCAGGCCCTGCGCGCCTTCCGGCCGCGCCGCGCCACGCTGATGGTGGCCGAGCCCGACCTAGACAGGGCCGCGCTGAGCGAGGCCGTGCAGACCCTGGCCGTGAACAGCGCGGGCTTTCACCAGCCGGTGCGGCTGCTGGTGCTGGGCCGCAGCATCGACGCCCGGGCCTGGTCCAGCACGCCGAGCAATTCCGTGGCCATCACCGAGATCGCCTGGCCTTCCGAGGCCGTCGGCCCGGCCGCGAGCGCCTCCACCGCCAGCGCCAGCCGGTAGGCCCGCTCCAGGGCTTCGGCCAGGGCCAGCGCGTCGGGGCCGGGCGGCATGGGGGTCCCTACAGGGCGCGCGCCAGCATCAGCGCACCCAGGGCGATGAACACGCTGTAGAGCGCGCGCTGGAACACCAGCAGCGGCAGGCGCCGGCGCAGCACCGAGCCGAGCCAGAGCCCGGTGAAGGCCGCCCCCAGCGCGATGGCGTGGCCCGCCAGCGGCACCGCCGCGCCGCTGAGCACGGCCAGCGGCCCGAGCCGCAACGCCAGGGCCAGCGTGGCCACCAGGAAACTCAGGCCCAGGGCCTGGATCATCACCTCCTTCTCCAGCCGCAGCGACTGCAGGTACGGCACCATGGGCATCACGAACACCCCGGTGGCGGCGGTGAGCAGGCCCGAGAGCGCGCCCGCCACGCCGCCCAGCGGGCGCGCGAAGCGGCCTGGATCGGGCAGGGCCGCCCTGGCCAGGCCCCACAGGCCGTAGGCCACCAGCACCGTGCCCAGGGTGAGGCGCGCGCCCGCGCCGGCGCTGCCCAGATCGGGCAGCGGGCTGAACACCGTGGCCGCCGCCAGCATCAGCCACATGGGCCACAGGCGGCGCGCCAGGGCACGGGCGTGCGGCCCGACGCATTGGGCGATGTTCGTCAACAGCGAAGGCAGCAGCATCAGCGTGGCCGCGGTGGCGGCGGGCATGAACAGGCCGAGCAGCGCTACGGAGAAGGTCGGCAGGCCCATGCCGGAAATGCCCTTGACCGCGCCAGCGGCCAGAAAAACGATGGCGATCAGCCCGAGCAGCGAGAGGTCCATGGGGCGGCATGGTGCGGTCCGGGGCTCGGTCTGTCCATCGCGCATCGCCAGAGGTATCCTTCGCCGATTCCGGAGGATCGCCCATGACCGCCCCCCGCGCCGCGCCCACCTACCGCGTCGACCCGTTCGACCTGCGCCTGTTCGCCGCCGTCGTGGAGCACGGCTCCATCACCGCCGGGGCGCGCCACATCCACCTCTCGCTGGCCGCGGCGAGCACGCGGCTGCAGCAGCTGGAGCACGCGCTCGGCGCCACCCTGCTGCGGCGCTCGAAACAGGGCGTGCGCACCACCGACGCCGGCCGCACCCTGCTGTTGCACGCGGCGCGCCTGCAGCGCGGCATGGAGGCGCTGCACGCCGACATGGCGGCCCATGCCCACGGCGTGCGCAGCACGGTGCGCGTGATCTGCAACACCGCCGCCATGACCGAGCACCTGCCGGGGCTGCTCGGCCGCTTCCTGGTCGAGCACCCGGACATCGACGTCGACCTGCGCGAACTCAGCAGCCTCGACGCGTTGGTCTCCATGCGCCAGGAACAGGCCGACATCGGCATCGTGTCCGACCACGTGGGCACCGAAGGCCTGGCCATCCGGGTCTTCCGCGAAGACCGGCTGGTGGCGGTGCTGCCCCGGCAGGGCGCGCGCGCCACGCGCCGGCCGCTGCCTTTCGTGGACTTGCTGGACCGCCCCTTCGTCGGGCTGCCGGTGGAGAGCGGCCTGAGCCGCCTGCTGCACGACCAGGCCTTGCAGCATGGCCGGGGCCTGCACCACCGGGTGCGGGTGCGCGGGCTGGACGCGGTGATGCAGCTGGTGGGCGAGGGCGTGGGCGTGGCGGTGGTGCCGCAGGCCACGGCGATGCGCTTGGCGAACGAGCGCGTGGTGGTGCGCCCGCTCGGCGATGCCTGGGCTACGCGGCGCCTGCTGCTTTGCACGGCCGGCGATGCGCCGCCCGGCGCGGGGGCGGCGGCCCTGCACGCCTTCCTCGCCTGGCACTGCGAGGCATCGGCGACATCGCTCCCATGTCCCGGCTCACCCGCTCAAGAAACAACCTCCTGAGACTCAACACCTAGGCCTAGGGCAAGCCACCGCGCCGAGGCCCCGTGAGGGGTCTCGGCGCTTTTTTTCATGGCGAAACGCCGTCCAGCCCCGTTGAACCGTTCGTCGGATCGTTTTTTAACAATTATTTAACTAATTGTTAGCTAATATAAGTGAGTGAGTGCTCGCGGTTGCTATCGAATATAGAGCTGAAAAATTGTCCAAAATTTGGATGGTATTTCAAAAAATAGAATAAAAACAACAATCTTTTAACAATTGAACTCATGCTCAGGCATGTTTTTTCCTACAGCACTTTTTCAAAATCATGACTTTTAACGCACTAATTAAGTCGTGAATTTGTAACAAATTGAATGTCGCCATACAGTGCGTGCCTGTGAAGAAATGTGACGGCGCGTGCTGATATGTGATGGCGCGCCTCGTGCGAGGGCGCGCCTCCGGTCCACCGGGCCGGGCGCCCCAAGGGACACGCGACGTTCGTTCGCGTGCCACTCAGAGGGAAAAAAACATGCTTCGATTTTTTGCACGTGGCCAGGTCACGGGTGAGGGTGCGCCTGCGCGTTCGCCAGCCTTCCTGTGCGCGTTCGGCCGGCCCGTTCGCGCGCTCGGCCTGTGGGCGGCGGCCACGGTGTTCTCGGTGGGCGCGGCCCAGGCCACCCTGGTGGTGAGCCAGGCGGTCAGCGCCAGCACGATCGCGGTGGGCGACCGCACGCGCCTGACCATCACCATCAGCAACAGCGACGCGCAGGAAGACAACGCGTCGCTGAGCAACACGCTGCCGCCGCAACTGCGGTTCTATCCCGCGGGCCATCCGGGCTACGTGGCCCCCACGAGCACCTGCGCGGGCGCGTCGATCAACCTCGGCGCGGGCCCTGGCGGTGTCGACCGGCTCCAGGTCAGCGGCTTCACCATCCCGCCCCACGTCGGCGGCGTGGACGGCAGCTGCACGATCTCGGTGGACCTCACCTCCTACGACGGCGGAGCCATCTGGGACAACGTCATCAACCCCGGCGACCTCTCGCCCGCGGCGGTCTCGGCGGCGACGCAAAGCGTGTCGGTCACCGAACTCAGGAACCCCTCGGTGTCCAAGAACCTGGGCGGCGCCACGCTCACCCAGGGCCTCTCGCGCACCGCGACCATCACGCTGAGCAATCCCAACAGCGCGTACAACATCCCGCTGACCAGCTTCACCGACAACCTGCCTTCCAACCTGCAGGTCACCGGCGTGGTCTCCAACACCTGCGGCAGCACGGCGGGTTTCACGGCCAGCAGCGTCACCCTCACCGGGGGCGCGATTCCCGCCGGTTCGCCCGGCACCTGCCAGCTGCAATTCACCGTGCGCGGCGTGCTGCCGGCCGCCACCGCTTCGCAGGCCGGCACCAACAGCCTGCCCGCCGGCGCCGTGGGCAACACGCGTGGCCTGACCTCGCCCGCGGACACCACCAACATCACCGTCAACAGCCCGATCACGGTGGCCAAGGGTTTCTCGGTCACGCCGCTGACGGCGGGCGCCCACTCGCTGATGACCGTGCGCATCGGCAACCACAGCGCCGCCGCGCTCACCGGCGTCGGCCTGAGCGACACCACCGTGGGCGCGCGCTGGCCGGCCGCGCTGACCAACTCGGGCGCCATCGGCGCGGCCCAGCTCAGCGGCTGCGGCGCGGGCGCGAGCCTGGTCGCCGGGCCCGGGGGCCAGGGCTTCGTGCTCGCGGGCGCCGAGATCGCCGCCGGCGGCGAATGCCGCGTCCAGTTCAACGTCACCTCGACCACCACCGGCACCCACACCAACGCGCTGCCCAGCGGCGCGGTGAGCAACGCCCAGGGCTTCACCTCGCCCGCGAGTTCGGCACCGATCGAGGTGCGCGACAACGCGCTGACGGTCGCCAAGGCGATCACCCCGACCACCGTGGCCCCCGGCGACGTGGCCCTGTTCTCGGTGGCGGTCACCTCGTTCAGCCTCACGCCGCAGACCAGCGTGAACTTCACCGACACCCTGCCCTCGGGCATGGTCTACGTGGACGCGACCACCGGCGGCATCACGCCCATCATCAGCGGCGGCTGCAGCTTCGCCGCCGGCGTGCCCATGCCCACGCCGCTGGCCACCGCACCAGGCTTCAGCTTCAACTTCCCCGGCGCCGCGCCCGGCGGCACCACCTGCGTGGTGAGCTTCACCGCGCGCGTGCCGGCCAACGCCGCGCCGGGCACCACGCTCACCAACGGCAGCTTCAGCGCCGGCAACGGCACGGTCACGGGCAGCTCGGGCGCGGTGAGCCTCACGGCGGTCAACCCGCTGGTGGTCACCAAGACCTTCGACGGCGTGACCGCGCGCCAGCGTTTCCAGGGCGCGCCCTCGGTGGCGCAGATCGAGCTCACCAACAACAACTTCTCGCCGCTCGCCAACCTCAGTTTCACCGACACCCTGCCCGCCGGTCTGCGCGTGGCCGACCCGGCCAACGCCACCACCACCTGTGGCGGCAACGTCAGCGCCAACCCGGGCGACACGTCCTTCTCGCTCAGCGGCGGCAGCCTGCCGGCGCGCGCGGGCACCAGCCCCTTCTCGCCCGGCCAGTGCAGTGTGCGCGTGAACGTGGTCGGCGGCACGATCGGCGTGCACACCAACAGCATCCCGGCCTACAACGGCAGCAACGCGGCCGCCACCGTCAGCGCCACCGGCACCGTGGCGAACGTGCCTGGCACCACGGTGCGCAACCTCAACGCCACGACCGCGACGCTGGAGTACCTGCCCGCGCTGACCGTGGCCAAGACCTTCCTGAGCAACCCGGTGCAGGTCGGCGGCACCAGCCGCGTGCGCATCACGCTGGGCAACACCGGCAACGGCCAGCTCACCGGCGTGCGCGCCACCGACCCGCTGGCCGGCACCGGCCTCACGCTCGCCACCCCGGCCAAGGCCAGCACGACCTGCGCCGGCCCGGTGGTGATCAACGCGCCCGATGGCGGCAGCACCGCTTCGATCAGCGGGGCCACCATCGCCGGCGGCACCAGCTGCGACTTCCTGTTCGACGTGCTGAGCACCAGTGGCACACCGTCGGTGAACACGCTCGCGCCCGGCGCCGTCACGGCCGACGGCGGCGTGGCCAGCACCGGCACCACCAGCGCCACGCTCAACAAGGTCACCAGCCGCGTGAACCTGACCAAGAGCTTCGCGCCCACCTCCATCGCGGGCCCGGGCAGCGTCTCGCGCCTGACGATCGTCATCGACAACACCACCGCCACCGCGCTCACCGAGCTCGCGGTGGCCGACAACATGCCCGCCGGCATGGTGGTCGGCGTGGTGCCCAACGCCAGCACCACCTGCCCGGGTGGCCAGGTGGTGGCAGAGACCGGCACCCGGCTGGTGCGCCTGAGCGGCGGCACGCTCGCCGGCAACGCCAACTGCACGGTCTCGGTGGACGTCACCTCCAGCGTCGTCGGCACGCTCAACAACACCCTGCCGGCCGGGGCAATCACCAACACCCAGGGCGTGACCAACACCAGCCCCTTCACCGCCAACCTCGGCGCGCTCGCGGGCATGGGCGTGGAGAAACACTTCGAGCCGTCCGCCGTGGCGGCCGGCCAGCCCGCGCGCCTGGTGATCCAGGTGCGCAACTCGCTGCCGCAGGCGCTCACCAACATCTCCACCACCGACCACCTGCCCGCCGGCATGGTCGTGGCCAGCCCGGCCAATGCCAGCACCACCTGCGCGGGCGCGGTGATCACCGCCGTCGGTGACAAGGTCTCGTTCCGGGGCGCGCAGCTGCCCGTCGGCCCCAGCGTTTGCGAGGTGCGCGTCAACGTGGTCGTGCCGGTCGCGGGCGCCTACGTCAACACCATGCCGGGCGGCACCGTGATCGCCAACGACGGCGCGGTGACCAACCCGCAGCCCGGCCCCAGCGCCACGCTGCACGTGCTGCAGCCGCCCACCATCGCCAAGGCGTTCGCGCAGGGCACCGTGGCACCCGGCGTGGCCAACCGCCTCACGGTGACCATCAGCAACCCCAACGCCGCCCAGGCCCTGACCGGTGTCGTGCTGCGCGATCCGCTGCCCACCGGCCTGTTCGTGGCCCAGGTGCCCAACGCCTCGACCACCTGCGCGGGGGGCACGGTGAGCGCCGTCGCCTCGGCCGACAGCGCCCAGATCGCTGGCGCCACCGTGCCGGCCGGGGGCTCGTGCAGCTTCGCCTTCGACACCGTCTCCAACGTGCCGGGCCTGTACACCAACACCATCCCCGCCGGTGCGATCACCAGCAATGAAGGGGTCAGCAACCCCGACCCGGCGAGCGCGCCGGTGCGCGTGCTGGAGCCGCCCACGGTGGTGAAGGCCTTCGTGCCGCCGAGCATCTCGCCCAACGGCGTGTCCCGCCTGACCATCACGCTGGGCAACGCCAACCCGGCGGCCCAGACGCTGGCGCAGGCGCTGGACGACACGCTGCCGGCTGGCGTGCTGGTCGCGCCCACGCCCGCCATCGGCGGCAGCTGCAGCACCGGCTCGGTCACGGCCGCGGCCGGCACGGCGCTGGTGCGCTACGCCAGCGGCGCGAGCATCCCACCCGGCGGCTGCACGATCTCGGTGAACGTCACGGCCAGCGTGGCCGGCACCTACCCCAACCGCATCCTGGCCGGCGCGCTGCGCACCGACGCGGGCAGCAACCCCACGCCGGCCGAGGCCCCGCTGGTGGTCAGCCCGCTGGGTTCGATCTCCGGCCGCGTCTACCTCGATGCCAACAACGACGGCGCCTTCACCGCCGGTGAAGCGCCGCTGGCCGGCCAGGCCGTGAGCCTGCTGCGCGCCAGCGACGGCCAGGTGCTGCAGAAGACCACCACCGACGCGGGCGGCTTCTACGTCTTCAGCGGCCTGGTGGATTCCGCCACCCTGGGCTCGGCCTACACCGTGCGCTACCTGCGCTCGGGCAGCGACTCGGTGGGCGGCAGCGCGCTCGCGCCGTCGAGCGCGCTCAACGCCTCGAGCCGCAGTTACCAGGCCCGCGTGAGCGCCGCGACCGCGGCCGAAGCCAGCCTGGTGGGCGGCACCGGCCAGGTGGCCACGCCCAGCGTGGACGGCATCAACGCGGTCTCGCTGCGCAGCGGCATCCGGCTCGACGCGGCCGGCGGCAACGTGGCCAGCTCGGTGGGCAACCACTTCGGTGAACTGCGCGCGTCCGAGATCGCTGGCCAGGTCTACCGCGACGACAACCACAACGGTGTGCCCAACGGCACCGAGCCCGGCCTGCCGGGCGTGCAGATCACGCTGGTGGGCGTGGACGACCGGGGCAACCCGGTCTCGCTGACCACCACCACCGACGCCAGCGGCCGCTACCGCTTCACCGACCTGCGGCCCAGCTGCAGCCCGCTGGCGGCCCCGACCTGCCCGGGCTACGTGGTCACGCAGGGCGCGCAGCCCGCCGGCACGGTCAACGGCATTCCCACGGCCGGCACGGTCAACGACCTGGGCTCGGGCGGCGCCACCGGCACCACCGGCACGGCCTCGAACAACGCGCCCGCCATCAGCCACGGCGCACCGGCCTACAGCATCCCGGCCGGCACCAGCCGCATCGCCGGCATCGTGCTGCCGCCCAACGCGCGCTCGGCCGGCAACAATTTCGGTGAGATCGGCAACGACCGCAGCATCAGCGGCCGCATCTTCACCGACAGCAACGGCGACGGCGCCTTCAACGGCAGCGATGCCGGCGTGGGCAGCGGCGCGGGCGGCGCGAACAACGTGCCGCAGACGCTGACGCTCACCGGCAACGACCTCAACGGCAACCCGGTGTCGATCACCACCACCACCGACGCCAGCGGCCAATACAACTTCACCGGCGTGCCGCCGGGCACCAGCTACACGGTCACCTGCACCACCTGCGCGCCCCCGGCCGGCTTCCTCAACAGCACCGCGCCGCTGGCCTGGCCGGGCAGCACCGGCGGCACGGCCGGCGGCACCCAGGCCGTGCCCGCGATCACCGGCATCGACCTCAGCGGCGTGAAGACCGCCTCGGTGGACAACCACTTCACCAAGACCCTGCCGGGCAGCCAGATCTCGGGCGTCGTCTACTTCGACCCCGACAACAGCGGCGGCGTGTTCACGCCCGACGACCAGCCGGTGCCGGGCCGCACCCTGGATCTGCGCGACCAGGCGAGCAACGCGCTGATCGCCACCACCACCACCGACGCCAGCGGCGCCTACAGCTTCAGCGGCCTGCCGGTGGGCAACTACCGCGTGCTCATGCCGACGCTGCCGACGGGCACCACCCACGGCATCACCAGCGCCGGCACGCTGGCGGGCGCGCCCAACGGCACGCCCAGCGCGCCGGGCGCGGCGCCCGCGTCCATCGCCAACATCGCCGTGGCCGCGAACCAGAGCACGGCGCACCACAACTTCCCGCTGGTCGCCAACATCCAGATCGCCGGCCGCGTCTACGAAGACCGCGACTTCGACGGCCAGTTCGGCGGCACCGACGTGGGCCTGCCCGGCGGCACCCTGGGCCTGGTCGGCACCGACGCGTTCGGCAACGCCATCACGCGCTACACCACCACCAACGCCAGCGGCCAGTACAGCTTCACCGGCCTGGCGCCGGGCAACTACACCGTGCGCCAGACCCAGCCGCTGGGCTACACCAGCGTGGCCAACACGCCGGGCCCCGTGACCGGTGGCAGCGCCGGCACCGTGGGTCCGCTCGGTGGCGCCGTGGAGACCATCGCGCTGCGCTTCGTCGCCACGCCCGGCGCGGCGCTGCAGGTGAACTTCGGTGAAACGCAGGGCGAGGGCGTGCGCGGCTACAAGTCCGCCCGCATCGTCTCGCCGGCCGCCGCCCTGGGCGTCTCGCCCGGTGCCGAGGTGGTCTGGCAGGTGATCTACCAGAACGACAGCGCCTACTCGGTCACGGTGGACGTGCGCGACACGCTGCCCGACTTCATGACCCGCGCCGGCGCGCCCGCCCTCACCCATGGCGGCGGCAACGGCGGCGTGTTCACGCCCAACGCCGGCTTCACCGGCACCGCGGGCGGTGACCTGCTGGGCTCGGCGAACCTTCCCGCAGGCGCCTGGGTGTCGGTCGACATCCCGGTGATCGTCACGGCCGGCGCCACCACCACGCGCTTCAACCAGGCCACGGCCGGCCCCACCGGCATCCGCACCGACGCGGTGGACAACGGCACGCCCACCGGCGGGCCGGGCCAGCCGCCCTCGGGCGTGATCCCACCGGGCAGCGTGCCGCAGACGCCGTACCAGACCCCGGGCCTGGACGCCACCGGCGTGCCGCTGTCCTCGCTGCCCGCCGCGCTCTCGGGCTTCGTCTGGCGCGACAACAACGGCGACCGCCGCCGCGATGGCAATGACACACCCATCCCCGACTGGGCGGTGGAAGTGGTCGGCAGCGACGGTAAGGCCGTGGCCTGTCGCCTGGTGCCGTCCAACAGCGCGCAGGGCTGCGTGAGCATGCCCGACGGCCGCAGCCTGTTCCGCACCGGGGCCGACGGCGCCTACGGCGTGATCGGCCTGGTGCCCGGCGACTACAAGGTCTACTTCCGCGACCCGGCCAACAACGTCATCTACGGCACGCCGCAGAACAGCGGCGCCGACACGAACTCGCGCCTGGCCCGCGAGCGCGACCACCTGGCCGTCTCGCTGCAGCCCGGCGCCAACCTGCAGCAGCAGGACCTGCCGCTCGACCCTTCGGGCGTGGTCTACGACGCCAACACCCGCGCGCCGGTCGACGCTTCGCTGGTGCGCTTCTGCGGCCCGGCCGGCTTCAACCCGGCCACCATGCTGGTGGGTGGCGCGAGCTACGTGGCCGTGGGCAACTGCGCGCAGATGACCACCGGGCCGCTGGGCTTCTACCAGTTCCTGCTGGCCCCGGGCGCGCCCACCGGCGAGTACACGCTGAGCGCCTCGGCGCCCAACTACGCGCCCACGCCGATCGCCTCGATCCCGCCGGCCCCTGGCGTGTTCACGCCCTCGGGCGCCTCGCCCTATTTGGTGCAGGCCCAGGCCGGCCCGCCGCCGATCGGCCAGCCCACCACCTACTACCTGCGCCTGAACCTGGCGCCGGGCATGCCCGACCTGATCCACAACCACATCCCGCTGGAGCCCTTCAACGGCGCCGGCCTGTTCCTGCAGAAGCAGGTGCTGCGCGACGTGGTCGAGATCGGTGACTCGGTGCAGTACACGCTGCGCGTGCAGAGCCCCAACGGCGCGGCGAGCAACGTGGTCATCACCGACAGCCTGCCGGCCGGCCTGCGCCTGATCCCGGGCACGGTGGCGCAGGACGGCGTGGTCGTGGCCGATCCGGCCGGCTCGCCCGGCCCGGTGCTGAACTTCGCGCTGGGCAACTTCGCCGCCAACACGCCGGTCACCGTGACCTACCGCGTGCGCGTCGGTGTCGGCGCCCAGCAGGGCGATGGCATCAACCGCGCCCAGGCCGCGGGTGTGGTGGGGGGCGTGCCCGTCACCTCCAACCGCGCGCAGGCCCGCATCCGCATCACCGGCGGCGTGTTCTTCCAGGAAGCCTGCGTGATGGGCAAGGTGTTCATGGACTGCAACCGCAACCGCATCCAGGACGCCGAGGAAGTCGGCATCCCCGGCGTGCGCCTGTACCTGCAGGACGGCACGCACCTGGTCTCCGACAGCGAAGGCAAGTACAGCATCTGCGGCCTGCCCGCGCGCACCTCGGTGCTGCGCGTGGACCCGACCACGCTGCCCGCGGGCAGCCAGCTCGTGACCAGCAGCAACCGCAACGCGCTGGACGCCGGCAGCCTGTTCCTCGACCTCAAGTTCGGCGAGCTGCACCGCGCCGACTTCATCGAAGGCAGCTGCTCGCCCGCCGTGCTCGAGCAGGTGGAAAACCGCCGCCGCCTCGGCCAGATCGTCGCCCCGCTGGTCGACCCACCGACACCCACCCCGCGCGTCTTCCGCTCCGGCCCGCCGGCCCGCGTGGGAGGTGCGAAATGAAAGCCCGTCTTCCCATGCGATCCGCTCTGACCTCGGCCGTGCTGCTCCTGCCCCTGGGCTTGGCGCTCGCGCAGACCACCGCGCCCCTGGCCCCGCGTTTCACGCCCCTGGCCCCGGGCAGCGACCCGGCCCGGGGCCCGGGTGAGACCGCGCTGCCCGCGCCCACCACCGCGCTGCCGCTGGCCGCGAACTGGCGCGCCACCAGCCTGGCCGACCACGGCCAGCTGGTGCTCGAGGCCGCGCAGGACCAGGTCGCCGCCGACGGCCGCTCGGTCGTGCTGCTCACCCTGCGCCTGTTCGACCGCGACGGCCAGAAAGTCACCACGCCCACCGACGTGACCGTGGCCACCACCCGGGGGCGCGTGCGCCTGCCCGATGCTGCCGTGGACGAACCGCCGCGCCAGAACCTGCGCCTCACGGTGCGCGGGGGCGAGGCCGTGGTCGAGCTCGTCGCGTCCTATGAGCCGGGCGATGCCGAGCTGCAGGTGCAGTCCGGCAACGTGGTGGTGCACGGGCGCGTGGGCATGGTGACCGAGCGCCGGCCCATGATCGCCGTCGGCGTCATCGAAGGCACGCTCGACCTCAGCCGCCTCAAGGCCTCGCAGGTCAGCCCGGCGCGCGAGAACGACGGCTTCGAGCTCGAGATCCAGCGCCACGCCAACGGCTTCGACAACGGCAAGGGTTCGCTCGGCGCGCGCACCGCGTTCTTCCTCAAGGGCGTGGTGAAAGGCGAGACCCTGCTCACCCTGGCCTACGACTCCGAGAAGGAAAGCCGGGGCCGGCTGTTCCGCGACATCCAGCCCGACCAGTACTACCCGATCTACGGCGACTCCTCGCTGCGCGGCTTCGACGCGCAGTCGCGCCAGCGCCTGTACGTGCGGGTCGACCAGGGCCGCTCCTTCGTGCTGTTCGGCGACTTCAACACCGGCACCGGCGGGCCCGCGCGCGAGCTCAGCCGCCTCAACCGCTCGGTCTCCGGCCTGCAGCTGCACCACGAGGGCGAGACCTTCGAGGCCAACGCCTGGGTGGTGCGCGACAACGTCGCGCAGGTGGTGGACGAACAGCCCGCGCGCGGCGTCTCCGGCCCCTACCGGCTCTCCAGCAGCGAGGGCATCTCGGGCTCCGAGAAGGTCGAGATCCTCACGCGCGACCGCAACCAGCCCTCCATCATCCTGCGCGCCGAGCCCATGGTGCGCTTCGTGGACTACGAGTTCGAGCCCTTCGCCGGCAGCGTGGTGTTCCGCGCGCCCGTGCCCTCGGTGGACGCGAACATGAACCCGATGTCGGTGCGCATCACCTACGAGGTGGAGCAGGGCGGGCCCAAGTACTGGCTCGGTGGCGTGGACGGCTCGTGGCGCATCACGCCCGCGCTCGAAATCGGCGCCAGCCACGTGGAATCGCAGGACCCGTCCGACCCCTACAAGCTCAGCGGCGTGAACGCCACGCTGCGCCTGGGCGAGCAGAGCTGGGCGCTGGTGGAGCTGGCGCGTTCCGACCGCGAGGCCCTGGGCGAGCGGGGCAAGGGCGACGGCGCGCGCGTGGAAGTGCGCCACCAGGGCGAGCGGCTCGACGCGCGCCTGTGGGCCGGCGAGACCGACCGCGAGTTCTCCAACCTCTCGTCCTCATACAACGGCGGGCGCGCCGAGGCCGGCGCGGTGGCGACCTACCAGATCAACGAGGACTGGTCGCTGCGCGTGGACGCCATGCGCTCCGAGGACAAGGCGGTGGAAGCGGTGCGCGAGACGGCCTACGCCGGCGTGCAGTACCGCCTCACGCCCAAGTGGACCGTGGGCGTGGGCCTGCGCCATGGCCGCGACGAAGGCGGCGTGCCCAACGCGGCCTCCGCCTGGGGCGTGAACATCCCGCAGACCTCGGGCTTCACGCCGTTCCAGATCAACGCGCCGCTGTTCTCCGCCGCGCCGGGCCAGACGCGCAGCTTCACCGCGCTCTCGCTGAGCGCGCAAGGCCAGCTGAGCGACCGCCTCACCGTGCTCGGCGAGCTCGAGCAGGACGTGGAGAACGCGCGCGGCCAGCGCATCACGCTCGGCGCCGACTACCGGTTGAGCGAGCAGTTCCGCGCCTACGGCCGCGCCGAGGTGTCCAAGGGCCTGGGCGGCGTCAACGGCCTGGCCACCGACGGGCGCGAGACCGCGCTCGTGGCGGGCCTCTCCAGCGAGACCTTCCGCGACGGCGAAGTCTTCAACGAGTACCGCCTGCGCGACGCGATCTCGGGCGAGGACGCGGTCAACGCCATCGGCCTGCGCCAGACCTTCCGCGTGGCCGAGGGCGTGCGCTACAGCGCCAGCGTCGAACACCAGAAGGCGATCGCGGGCGATGCCTCGTCCGCCACCGCGCTCACCGGTGGCATCGACCTGGCCTACGACCCGACCTGGCGCGCCACCGGCCGCCTGGAGTGGCGCCGCGACCGCAACCACGACGCCTGGCTCTCCACCCTGGGCACCACGGTGAAGATCGACCGCGACTGGTCTTTGCTCGCGCGCAACACGCTCTCGCTGCAGAACGCGCGCCACGCGGGCGCCTACGACCAGTGGCAGGACCGCTTCCAGATCGGCGCGGCCTACCGCCAGACCGACCTCAACCGCGTCAACGCGCTCGGCCTGTACGAGCTGCGCGCCGAGAACGACGAGAACCCTGGCGTGGACTACCGCCGCACCTCGCACGCGGTCTCGCTGCACGCCGACTACCACCCCAGCCGACCCTGGTGGCTCACCGGGCGCCTGGCCGGCAAGCGCGTGTCCGAGCGCTTCCTCGGCGGCATGCGCTCGAACTACACCGCCTGGCTGGTCGGTGGCCGCATCACCTGGGACCTGTCCGAGCGCTGGGACGTGGGCCTGCAGCACCACCTCATGTGGAGCCCGCAGGGCAACACACGCCAGGACTCCTTCGGCGTCGAAGCGGGTTACCTCGTCAAGGCCAACCTCTGGCTGTCCTTCGGCGTGAACCTGCGCGGCTTCCGCGACGACGAGCTGACCGGCGCGGCCTACACCCGCAAGGGCGTGTACCTGCGGCTGCGCTTCAAGTTCGACGAGACCCTGTTCCGGGGCAGCGATCCCGCCACCAACCGCGCCCTGAGCCCGCTGGCTTCGGCCGCCCGTCCCTGATCTGTTGAGAGGCCCTTGCCATGACTTCCAAATCCTTTCTTCTGTCCCTGCTGGCGCTGGCGGCCCTGAGCGGCTGCGCCGTGACCGACCCGCGCGCCACCGACCGCGCGCCCGGCGCCGTGCCGCCCTTCGCCGAAGCCACGCGCTTCACCGACGAGGCGCAGCGCGCGGACCACCGCACCCTGCAATCGGTGCAGGACCGCCTGGCCGCGCTGCAGAAAGACGGCCGCGTGCCCCAGACCAGCTACCCCTGGGCCAAGGCGCAGTGCTGGCTCGACATGGCGCGCCAGAACTACCACGAGAACGACCGGGGCCCGGTGATCGGTGAGGCGCTGGCCGAGTCGGTCAAGCTGGTGGAGGCGCTGGAGAAGGGCGCCATGCCGGCGGTCACCAACCCCCTGATCGGCGGCGCCGTGCGCCTGCGCGAAGACCTGTGGGCGCGCGCCGAGCGCGGACGCACCGGCGCGGGCGCGGCCTGCGTGGCGGCCCAGGCCGCCTGCCTGGACGTGCAGCTGGTTTGGATGGGCCACGAGTACGCCGAAGGCGGCTGGCGCCACGCCAACCCCTACATCGGCATGGCCGAGACCATGGCCGCGCGCCTGGAGACCGAGCAGGCCGCCTGCGCCGGCCCGGGCGTGGCCGCCGCGCCCGCGCCGGCACCCGCACCGGTGGTGGTCGAGCGGACCATCGAACGCCTGGTGCTGGCCACCGACGCGGTGTTCGAGTTCGACCGCTCGGGCCTGGGCGACATCGGCGCGGCCGGCCGCGCCCGCCTGGACGTGCTGGCCGATCGCGCCAAGGGCCTGCAAGGCATCGAACGCATCGTGCTGGTCGGCCACACCGACCGCCTGGGCAGCGACGCGCACAACCAGCCGCTCTCGCTGCAGCGCGCCACCGCCGTGCGCGACCACCTCGTGGCGCGCGGGCTCGACGTCGCGCTGTTCACGGTGGAAGGCAGGGGCAGCGCCGAGCCGGTGAAGACCTGCAGCGACGGCCTGGCGCGCAGCGCACTCATCGCCTGCCTGCGCGACAACCGGCGCGTGGAGGTGGAGATCCGCGGGCGGGTGCAGCCGGTGTCGGCTGTGC
>Ga0247823_10000320_pt1 | contig 41988 bp, 73 predicted proteins | sample 13C_PalmiticAcid_2_FD_192426 | JGI IMG/M metagenome (GOLD analysis project Ga0247823, IMG submission 192426) | Soil microbial communities from agricultural site in Penn Yan, New York, United States - 13C_PalmiticAcid_Day30 | ecosystem: Environmental > Terrestrial > Soil > Agricultural land... | reverse complement strand
CTATAATTCCCCTTTTGAACCTGAAGCAAACCCCCAGAACTTGTCCACAGGTCACGCGCTAGTTGTTCATCGACCTGATCTATCGTCGCATTCAGGGCTTTGACGATCTGCGGTAAATTCTTCGTGGTCAGGTTCTCGCCGCGCTCAAGCTGAGAAATGAGCTGCTGGCTGACCCCGGCTTTTTTGGCCAGTGCCGATTGGGAGAGCCCTTGACGCTCTCTCAGACGCTTCAGGTTTTCCGCGATTCCCATGCGCGCGACCATGCCTCGCGGCGTTGTAACATAAAACACAAGATTGCTAGTTGACGGGCGCTTCATCTTTCACTAGAAAACTAGTATGACCGCTACGAAGCTCCACTCACTGATCGCCAAAGCCATCAAGGCAAAGGGTTCGCAGGGCAAGCTTGCGAAGGCCATTGGCTGCTCCCAGCAACAGATCGCGTACCTGCTCAAGGCGAGCAGCATCAGCGTGGAAATGGCACATCGGATCGATGTCGCAACTGACGGGGCAGTGGCCCGGAATGAGTTGCGACCGGATTTCTTCAAAGACAGCGCGACCGAGGCAGCATGATCCGTCACCGCTCCACCCCTCCGACATTCCCATTCGCTGTCTTTGCTGGGGCGCTGGTCGTTGCAGCAATGCTGGCAACCACGCTGTTGCTGTCATGAGCAACGGCATCAGCGACGAAGCCATTGCCGCGTATGCCGCCGACCTGATCGACCTCGAAGGCCGTATCAACGAGCTGCAGGACGACAAGAAGACCACCTACGCCAGCGTTCGGGATGCGTTCGGTAAGCGTACGGCAGACGCTCTGAAACTTGCCATCAAGCGCTACCGCATGGATGCGGACAAGCGCGAGGCTGCTGACGAGGTGGACGCAGAGGCCGATCGGTTCCTGTCGATCATCCGCAGCCCCCGCGCGCCGCGCGCCACGCACGCACGAGAAATCATTGAGGAAATTCCAGACCACGACCCGGAAACGGGCGAGGTCAACGAGGGAGGCAAAAATGTAGCTGACCGCCCGGTACATGTGTCGGAGGAGCCGGGTCGCGGATGGACCTCCGTTAATGAGCCAGCCGAGGGCAGCACACACTCGGCCACCATTCCCGGTTCGCGGGACAGCAGGGGTTTCCCTCACGTTTCCACCCCTGCTTCCTTTGCACCCTCTCCTGCCGGTGCGGAGGGCGAAGAAGACCGGCAACCTATTCACGCACCTCGCTATGAGGCCGCGGAATGAACCACCCATCCCAATTCGCTCGCCTTTCTCCTGGGGCTGACGCGAAGGCGGCGGACGCAAGGCCCTCCCTCCTCCCGGCGTCCGCCGCCACCTTCAATGACACGAAACAGCAAACGGGAACCGGCACCGAGCGGGGGCGCGCTCGTGGGGTCATGTGCCGGTTCGCGCTTGCCGTTGCGCAAGACTGGTCGCGAAAGCGAGCTGGGTTCTTTGGAGTCCCAAAACGTCGTGGCAGCCATCCACTGGCTGTCTGCGGCACGACACGGGCCGGCCGTCCATTCGTGGTCGGTCGGTTCCCCGAATTCAGTGGGCTGAGAGGCGGTTGCAGCCGCCATCTCGCCAATGTCGAAACCCTTGGCCGTCGCACCGTTCAAAGCCTCGCCCAGGGTCTTCCAAGTCATTTCATCAACTCCGTTCGCTACGGGACCAACGTAGCCAAGGAGCCGATGAATGCCGTCCACGAAAAACGTACATCCCGTTCAGGTGAACAAAATGACCGTTGAGGCTGCGTCGAACTACGCCTCTTGGCTGCTAGAGCACGAGCAGCGTGGCTCCGATACGGAGTCGGCTCTCCGCAGGATTAAGCAGCGTTATGGGCTCAGCCCGAACCAGATCATGCATCTGCGCTCTCGCAGGGCCAAGAGCTGCGACGTGGGCCTCTTCGCCCAGCTGCGCGCGGCCTATCTGGACATTTGCGAACGGCAGGTTGCTAAACTTCAGCACGAGATCGCAGTCGAGAAGGCCACAGGCGATGATACTCTGGAAGATTTGGAAGGCGAGGCTCGTCGCCTGGCTGAAAAGATTGCGGCGAAGAAGGCAGGGCTAAGGCTTGCCCGCTCCCTTCATGGGGGCGCTGAATGAAGATCGCGCTCTACATCGAAGACGGCCTTGAGCAGATCGTGCTCACGCCGCAGAGCGATACCGAGAAGGCCATTCTCGGCAAGCTACATGACGGCTCTCGCTCCCTGAGCATCCTCAAGGGCAGCTTCTACGAGTGCCGCGGCGGCTGGGTCCGTCACAAGCAGCACGTCATCCATACCGCCTACGGCAGGTCCGAAGAGAACGACGACAGCACCATGATCGTGCTGCGTCCCGTGCCGCCTATCGCTGAAGAAGCGAGCGCAGGGGCGGTTGTCTTTCCCGACCCCGAAGGCGTTTGAACCCCCTGAACAGAAAGGAGAGAGCGAGATGGCCCGGGCCTATTACAACGAAATCGACGCCTATGCCGCCGCTTGGCTCCGCAACCTGATTTCCGCCGGCCACATCGCGCCTGGCGATGTCGATGAACGGAGCATTTTCGATGTCCGACCGGACGACCTCAAGGGCTACACCCAATGCCACTTCTTCGCAGGCATCGGAGGATGGTCCTACGCTGCTCGACTGGCTGGATGGCCTGATGGTCGCGCCCTCTGGACCGGAAGTTGCCCCTGCCAGCCGTTCAGTGTTGCCGGCGCCGGTAAAGGCCAAGCGGACGAAAGGCACCTCTGGCCGATTTTCTTCGACCTCATCCGAGCCGTCAATCCCGCAGTCGTCATGGGAGAACAGGTTGCGGCAGCGGTTGGAAAGCATTGGCTCGACGGAGTGCATTCTGACTTGGAAGGCATCGGCTACGCCGTTGGGGCGGCAGTTGTCCCGGCTTGTGCCGTCGATGCGCCCCATAGACGAGACCGCCTCTGGTTTGTGGCCGACGCCGACCGCAATGGATCATTCGCGGGGGCTGACGATCCGACCGCACGACACGGGCGTTCCGTTGCCTCAGATGATCGCGCGAGCGCTGTGGCCGACCCCCAGGGCCTCGGAAGCGGGGCCGGACTTCGCCAAGGCGACGCGATCGAAAACCGGCATGGCGCTCCCAGCAGCCGCGGCGATGGCGTTCTGGCCGACGCCTCGAGCAGAGGACTCGGAACAGACGGGTGGCCACAAGCGGCCAGACGGAACTATCGCGCTCGATACGCTGACTTCGGCCGGCAGAGCCCACGGAGCCCTCTGGCCCACTCCGACCTCCCTAGCGAAAGCGAAGGACGGGAACAACGAAGCGGGCAACTCAGCTGGACTGGTAGCAATTCGCGCGGCAGCGCTTGGGTCGGAGCAGAATGGCTCGCAGGCGTCGACGGAAAAGCCCGGCGCGTTGAACCCGGCATTCGTCTGCTGGCTCATGGGGTTCCCGCCCGAGTGGGAAAGCTGCGCGCCTACGGCAATGCCATCGTTCCGCAAGTCGCCGCGGAAGTGATCGGCGCCTACCTTGATACCGAACTAGCCGCCTAACCCCATCCCTCCCACCATTAGGGGCTACACGATGTTCTTCGACAGGTTCTTTCGCAAGCGCGACGAAGCCGCTGAGCTTCGTGACCGCGCCTTGATTGCCGAAACCCAGGTGCTGCTGCTTCGCGACATTGTGGAGCACATCCCGCGCCGCCGTTCCTCCGATGGTCGCGCCCCCGCTCGTGAGCCACGTTCCGACAAAGCCTCCATCATAGCCGCCAAGGCAGAGACAACGCAGAGGCTCATGCGGATGCAGGGGAAAGCATCGTGAACCTACCCCCTAAAGACATAGGGAGCGCGGTAGCCGAGGGGACAGGTGTCCCGGCTGATTTCACGCTGCCGTGGAATACGACGCGGACAATGGCGGACGTGTGGGCTGAGGACCCCTCTTACGAGGTCGCTCGCATCACCGGCGCCATGGGGGCTGCCGCAGCGAAGGCGAAGCGCCAGCAGAGAAAGGAGGCGGCATGAGAACCGCAGGGGCATCGAACTGGACACCAGAACTAGAGGACGAACTACGCGTACATTGGGCTAGTGGAGCGCCAGCTTCCAAGATCGCCGCAATGATGGGCGGCGGTCTGACACGCAATTCCATTATTGGGAAGGCGAGCCGTCTTGGCCTCGATCACCGTAGGAGCCCGATACTGCCCCGGCTTGAGCCTGGCGAAGCGAGAGCCCGCCGGAATGAGCTACAGCGCCAGCGCCGCGCCAATGCCCCCAAGCATCCCAAGGTTCGCAAGCCAGCGCTGCCGAGGCGCGCCAAGAAGGTGATCGTTCCCCGCCGTGTCGTCTATCAGCCAGACACCGGCGCCAGTGATGCCGAGCTAGTGCAGGGCTGGCTGGCAATGAATGGTCCTCGGCGGTTCGAGAGAGGCGCCAGCGGGGACGAAATGGCGATGCGCAGCTACCTGCACGCGCGAGGCTACGAGACGACCTACAGGCAGGGCAAGCTCTACCTGATAGGGCGCGGCCGGCCCTGCCTGCTGACCTACAAGGATCTGGTGGCGTTTGTGGATGAAATCCGGGTTTCCGAGGGACTTCAGAGGATCGCAGCATGAACAACGTCGCTCGCCTGTTTCCAGAAGCTGCGCCAGTCGCAACCCCCAAGGGTGACTTCGAGACGGTCTGGAAGGCTTGGCCCCGCAAGGACGGCAAGGCCATCGCCCGGAGCAAGTACGACGCCATCATTAAGGGCGGATACCGCACGCGTACTCTCGACAAGTCGTCGGGGCAGTTCATCGAGCTGGAGCTGAGCGCGACGGCTGAGCAAATCCTGGCTGGCGTCAAAGCCTATGTGGATAGCCAGATCGATAAGCGGACGTTCCGGTTTCGCGATGATGGGAAGTTCATTCCTCATTTCGCGACTTGGCTGGGGCGGGCTGGCTGGGAGGACTTCCTTTGAGCCGTGCCATGGCTTGCCCCTGCTTGGCCGTTAGCGTTAGGCGTCGAAGGATTTCCTTCTCTACTGCCTCGCGAATGAAGTCCGAGCGCTTTTCCTTCGGCACAAGGACGGAGTCGATCCGCGCCAGTGTCCCTTCGGGAAACCGTGCCGGAGTCTGCTCGTCGTTGATCTTGATCCGTCCCACGGGTCGCTTTGTCGCCGCTGGCGCGATTTCGGTCAATCCCTGCATTTTGTTGATATCACCTACTTGACTTCTGAAAGCGATATCATCTAAATAGACGATATCAGATTGAAGCGCAAGACGGAGACGAGAAATGACCACTTACACCATCGAATGCGCAGGTTTCACCGGCACGGGGCTCCCCTCGATCAAGGCCGTACAGGCGTGGATCGATGACAAGAAGGCTCGCTTCTCGCTCAAGGGCGAGCAAGTCCGTGTCTACCGCTTCATCGATGGCTCGCATGTTGGCAAGGCTGATCTCGTTGGCGTGGTGTCGTGATGCGCAAGATCGTCACCAACTACGAATTTCCGCCGATCCCTGACCGTCGCTTCGACTGGTGCGCCTACTACGATGGCGACGAGGAGTCGGGAAGGATTGGGCGGGGTGCCACAGAGGCCGAAGCCATCAGGGACTTCGTTGCGAACTATTTGGACGACAGTGACGCCAGCCTGATCGCCGCCGCTCCTGACCTGCTGGAAGCGGCGAATGCGCAGGATGATTTGATGCGCGCGCCTGGTGACCCAACCGAGAACATTCAGCGAGTTATCCGTATGCGCCGGGCTGCCATCGCCAAAGCAGAAGGCCGCGCGGGATCCACTGCGGATGCATATGCCAACGCAGCGATGCCTCTTGTCCGGCAAGACCTCATCGATAACCGGAACTGGTCCGAAGGCAAAGAATAAGGGCCCGCGCCCACCACGGCGCGAAGCCCTCAAATACGTCGGTCTCTCAGAAGGACACCCGACGCACAACTGTTATAACGTAACAGACTGTGGAGCGCAAGCGAATGTCGTTCAGTCCGAGTGCCCGGCCTCAACAAGCGTCGGGAAACAACAAACACCAGATGTCCGTGACCCATAGGACGCTGGGCCTTCACAAGCCGGGCAACCCCCGGAACGGTCCGCGACTTCGAAAGCCGTCCAGCCGGGGTTGGCCCCTCGGAAAAAGGCCCGAAGTGGTTCCAGCCGTAAGAAATGGAGCCAAAGGAACGAGTTGGGAACCAACTTGGCGGCGATGCGCCGGAAAAGGTCTGAGTATGCGCCCATTTCGATGGGTTCCCATAGCCAGGGACTTCGCGGAACCAGTGCGCTGGACATACCGTGAAGGCAGAAAAGGGTGAGCTATGGCCGAACGTCGGCAACGTGAATTGTAGGGCCTAACCCCCCATTCAAAGCGAGAGAGCATCATGAGCGACAACCGCGAACAGACAAAACCGCCGATGACGATCGCGGCAGCTTACGCGATCGCCTACGCCGAGGCAGTGAAGCGCACGAACGAGAACCGCGTTGCAAGCCGCCCCACCAAATCCCCAGAGGCATCATGAGCGACGTGACGATACCGGAGGACGTGAAACAGCGAGCTGACAAGGCGTGGAACGAACTAGCCACGACGCCGGCAGGCGTGAACGCTCGCGACTACGAGACTGGGATTATCGCCCTTGCCATCCTCGCGGAGCGCCAGCGTGGTGAGAGGATCTGCGTCGAGCGCGCCCAACAGCATAGGGCGTCGCGGCAGGCCTACGATGATGATGCTTCGCAGAATAGCTGCCTCTCGGACGCCATAGAGGCTCTGTCCTGTGCTCACGCCATTCGGTCTTCCCATGAGTAAGGGGTGGCAGTTCTACATGCTGATGTTGGCCATCGGGCTGGCGTTCGGGAGCGCGGCAGATGCCGCCTACAACGCCCGCAAGGCCAACCGCGCCATTCAGCAGATCGCCGCGGCGATCGAAGAGGCCCGCCATGAGTAAGGGGGAGAACATGGTGGAGAGGGTGGCGCTGACCTTCGCGCAATGGGGGGATGCGTTCAGCACCCACTACTCGCAGCCGAACAGTGAGATGGGATGGGACGACTACTCCCCCACCGAACAACTCATTGCGCTTGCCGCAACACGCGCCGTCATCGAAGCCCTCATGGAGCCGACGCCGGAGATGATCAAGGCGGGGATTGGTGTCCCTGAGGTGGAGGCTGTCGATTGGGTTGGCGCCCTGTTCGCAACGGGTATCGGCTCATACGAGCAGATCATGATGGCTTCTCACCAAGCCATGCTCCGTACCGCCCTATCTAAACCCAATGACGAAGGAGAGGGGAAGTGAAGCTATCGTTCAGTGTTCCGCATTGGCTGATGAACGTCAAACGGTTGGAGGAGCGCAGCAAGCTGACGGGCAAGGCTTCTGCGAAGCGCTCTTACCTCGGCGGCTTCATCGAGGTTGTCGTCACCGTTGAGCAGCCTCCCCACCTCTCATCCAAAAGGAACAAGGAATGACGGAGAAGACCATCTGGGTCTGCGACGGTTGCGGCGAGGAACGGGATGTCACGCGCAACAAGCAGGGCGACTGGCACGTGGTCCGACTGACGGCCGAGGGCTTCAATGGCTACCCGACATGCGCGCCGGAGCCGACGCAAACGGCGAGGCACAACCTCTGTCCCAAGTGCACCGCTCGGCTCTACCGAGCTATCGACCCGCGTCTATGGCCGCGGCCGGATGCGAAGGACCAAACACTCTAACCAACTAGACTAGCACATCCACCAACCCAGGGGCAAAGATGGGTACGGATCTTCACGATGAAATGCTGGCTGCGTTCTTGGCCATTGAACCTCAGGATGCGCATGTAGTGGCGCGTCACGAGGTTAAGGCGCGCGAGCAGTTGCCCATCATCGCCATGTCGGTGGCCGTGCGGCGCGGCATGACAGGAGCCACTGGCATCCCAGAGAAACGGGAACCTAACGGCCGTCTATCTCGGAAGCCCCCGGAGAAGAAGAAGCGCCAGGAGTCGGCGTTCGACCGTGCCCAAGAGGAGACTATTGCAGTGGCACGGGATGCACGCCAGCGGCTTTTCAACCTCACGAAGGACGACGCACGCAGCCAGGACGGCGGGACGTTCATCGGCCGGCTCTGTGTCCAAGGGCGTGGCAGCAACGGCATGGAGGGAATTACCACCTCGCAGTACGAGGCGCTTTGCCGTTGGGAAGAGCTGGCGGCCCAGCATCGCGGGGTGATAGCGGCGCCACGCGGCGACTGTGCCTTCGACCCAAACAAGGTCAGTGGGCGAGGCTCTGGCGTCGGCAATGGCTACGCCGCCAAGGTCGAGGACGACTATCGAAAGGCGCATGAGGCCGTGCAGGACGCCCAGAACGAACTGCGGGGCAGGGGCGTGCTGTTCGCTGCCCTATATGAGTGCGTCGAGCGCGACCGCGAGTTCTTCCATCTCGTAGGTGACTTGCGGTACGCCGCCAATGCGCTGATCCGGCATTTCAAGATCGGTGATCGGACGCGGGACCCCGCTTGACACTTCTGTCCAAATCGCTAATGTCAGGCAAATCAGTATAGGCGCTTCGCGCCGAACCGGCCCCGTGGTTTGACCTCCTGCGGGGCCTTTTGTTTTCGCCGCGAACTTCGAATGCCAGCGGCGGCAACGCGGACGCCCGATGCCGTTGACACAAACCGAACAGGGCACGAAGTCACTGGCTCAAAAATGAGCCGGTAGCGTGCGAGGCGCGAGTAGCTCTCAATCCTCGAAGTCGTTCCGGTACGGCGAGCTGCTGAGCGCCAGCATAATCCGCTCATAGCTTCACAGCCTCTGACCCGGAGGCAGAACGCGGTGTGATGGTCCACCGAGGGCAACTAACAATGCCCGCCACGCTTCGGCGCACCCGGTGGGCTACTCATCTGGCGGCAGCACGGATGGACGTGCAATCTGGTGGGAGCAAGCTGCTTTACGGCAGTAAGACGGGATTAGAGCGCCCGTGAATTGTGGGTTTGGTTCTCACACGTCCCAGGGAAACCCAATAGCCGGTATCAAGCCCGGCTCGCCAGTATCCCCCTATACCAGAGCAGGCAGAGCGAGGGCAGCCCATGCGCATTCCGCTATTCAAAAGGGATGAGCGTCCGAAGGTCGTGGGGGACAGGCTTGAAGCCGTTGCGGGCCACGGCACGGATATCGGCAACGGGCTGAAGATGTTCACGGCCCAGGCGGCGAACGAAGTGCTTCGGCACTGCCGCATCGGCCGTATTTGGCAGAAGTAGTAGAACAAACGTATCGCCGAATGCCAATGCCTCACGGGCTGGCAGGAATAGCATTCCAAAACTCTCAGCCAATTAGCCGATCTGTCGCTTGCGACCCCGGCGGAGGCTCTACGACATGGCAGCAAGAACTAACCTGCGGCAGCAGGACTCGACCCGCGCCGCAATCCAGACCAGTCAGCTCGTAAATCGCTTGCAGGACTTTGCCTTAGCCAAGCCAGGCGTCGACATAGACGCGAACAGGCTCAAGGCGATCGAAGTGCTGCTACGCAAGTCGTTGCCCGATCTCTCGACGGTCACGCATACTGGCGACCCCGATAACCCGGTCACGATCACATCGATCCAGTTGGTGGCGCCGGGCGCATGACCACAGTGCGGGTTGAACTCCCGCCAAAGCTGATCCCAGTCTTTGCGGGTGAGGCGGATGTGCGGGGCGCATACGGCGGTCGCGGTTCTGCCAAGACGCGATCATTCGCGAAGATGACCGCGGTTCGCGCCTACATGTGGTCGAAGGCGGGGCGTGAGGGCATCATCCTCTGCGGCCGGCAGTTCATGAACTCGCTGGACGAGTCGAGCCTCGAGGAAATCAAGGCGGCCATCAAGTCGGAAGACTGGCTGCTCGATCACTTCGATATCGGCGAGAAGTACGTACGCACCAAGGACGGCCGCGTCTCGTACAAGTTCACGGGGCTGGACCGCAACGTCGACAGCGTGAAGTCGAAATCGCGCATCCTTCTGTGCTGGGTCGATGAAGCGGAGCCGGTCACTGAAGAAGCCTGGATGAAGCTTATCCCCACCTTGCGTGAGGAAGACAGCGAACTCTGGGTGACTTGGAACCGCGAGCGCAAGAAGAGCGCGACCAACCTGCGGTTCGGAAATTCGACGGACCCGCGCACGAAGATCGTAGAGATCAATTGGCGCGACAACCCGTGGTTCCCCGCCATTCTCGACCGAGTTCGCTTGAAGGACAAGGTTGAGCGGCCAGACCAGTATGAGCATGTCTGGGAAGGCGCGTTCAAGACCGTAGTCGATGGCGCCTACTACGCTCAGCAGCTCACCGCAGCAAAAGAGCAGGGTCGCATCACCTCGGTGAGCGAAGACCCGCTGTTTGCCATTCGCATTCACTGCGACATTGGCGGGACGGGCAAGAAGGCAGACGCCTTCACGATGCAGGCCGACCAGTTCGTAGGCCAACGCATTAACGTCCTGAACTACTACGAGGCGCAGGGCCAGCCGATCGGCCATCACCTCGATTGGCTGAGGCGTAACGGGTACACGCCGGGAAGGGCAATTATCGTTCTCCCGCACGACGGCGACACTCACGATAAGGTCTACGACGTTTCGTACAAGAGCGCCTTCGAGGCTGCTGGGTACGAAGTCGAGATCATCCCGAACCAAGGCACTGGCGCCGCGATGATGCGTGTTGAGGCTGGTCGGCGCTGGTTCCCTCGCATCTGGTTCAATGAAGCAACCACTGGGCCGCTGCGCGATGCGCTCGGCTGGTACCACGAGAAGCGCGACGCTGAACGCGGTGTTGGTCTCGGTCCAGAGCATGATTGGGCCAGCCATGGAGCGGACGGGTTTGGTCTAATGGCTGTGACCTACGCTGAGCCGACCACGTCTTTCATGCCGCAAGTTAGCAATGATTGGGTAGCTTGATGGCTGAGCGCGATATCACCGTTGAGGACAGCGAACTCTCCGCCATCGTCGCGTCGGAAATCCGCTCGGCGCAGATGTTCGACCAGTCCAAGCGCACGCTGGCCATTGAGTACCAGCGCGGTGAAATGAATGACCTGCCGGCGCGCCCCAATGGCTCGACGCAGACCGACCGCACGTTTGCCGATGCGCTGGCGTGGACGCTGCCTGGTACAGTGCGCGTGTTCACTGCATCCGATCAGATGGTGCAGTTCGAAGCGACGCAGTCTGGTGGTGAGCAGGGCGCCGAGGAAGCCAGCGAGTATACCAACTACAGCTTCTTCCGCGAGAACGACGGGTATCGCATCCTCTACAACGCGACCTATGACAGCCTTTTGATGGGCAACGGCGCCGCGTGCTCGTACTGGTGCCCAGAGGAAGCCAAGACCAAGCTGTTCAAGGACAAGACGGCCGAAGAGCTGGCGGTGCTGCTCGAGGAGGGCTGGACCGGTACAGGCGTACAGCCGAAGCCTGGTAAGCCTCGTGTGGTTGAGACGGACATGGGGCTGGTTGAGGAGCCGACGTTCATCGTCAAGCTTCAGATGGTTACCAAGCGCGGGCAGATCCGCGATATGACGCTGAAGCCGGAAAACCTGCTGCTCAATAGCACGGCAACGCAGATAGGGGAGCGCTTCACAGCGTACCTGCACGACGACAAGACGCGTTCCGACCTCATGGACATGGCCGACGAGTACGGCTGGGACAAAGATGTCATCGAAGAGCTGCCGGCCTATCGCGGCAATTCCTCGCCGTCTGAGGTGGCTAATGCCCGCCGCTTCGATAACCCGATCACGGACAGTTCCCCGGTCAAGTCGGGTGATCTGGTCGACCTCTACGAATGTTATATCCGAGTCGACAAGGACGGTGACGGCGTCGCTGAGCTGCTGCAGGTGTGGTACGCCGGCAATGCAGGTGGCGGAGAACTGCTGGGCTGGGACGAATGGGAGGACGATGTCCCGTTCACCGACATTCCCTGCTATCCGATCCCGCATAGCTGGGTAGCTGAGAGCCTGTTCGACCGCACGGCCGACATTCAGCGCGTGAAGACCACGCTGCTGCGCCAGTTGCTCGACAACACCTATGCCGTTGGCCTGCCGATGCAGGAAGTCGAGGCCGGCAGCGTGCTGAACCCCGACATTCTGGTGAACAAGAAGTTTGGCGGACTGATCTGGAAGAAGGCCTCCTCAGCGCCCATCGTGGATCACGTCACCCCGTTCATTGGCGACAAGCTGATGATGGGCCTGCAGTACATGGACGAGATGGTTGCCAAGCGCACCGGCATCTCGAAAACCACCATGGCGCTCGACCCTGAGGCGCTGCAGAACCAGACAGCAACCGCGGCGCAGCAACAGCGTGACGCTGGCTACTCGCAGATCGAACTCATCGCCCGCAACCAGGCTGAGCTTGGATGGGCAAAGTTCTTCGCCAAGCGTCGCAACCTCGCCAAGAAGTACATCAAGGACCCGATCAAGATCCCGTCGCGCAATGGCGATGTGGCAGAAGGGCAGGATGGCGCTCCGGACTCGAAATATCGCACGATCCAGCCTGAAGCGTGGTCGGACGATATGGCCTGCACCATCAACGTAGGGCTGGGTACCGGCTCGCGCGACCGCGACATGGCGATGCTCAATACGATCCTTAATGGACAGATTGCCATGGCGGATCGGCTCGGGGCTGCCGGCTTCACGGCGAAGGCCATCGAGTTCATGCCGAAGATCCGCAAGACCGCGGTGGAGATGGCGGAAAGCTCGGGTCTGAAGAACCCTGACGACTATTACCCGCCGATCAACGACGAAGAAGTACAGGCGATGATCGAGCAGGCGAACCAGCCGCCCCCGCCTGATCCCGCTCTCCAGATCGAGCAGATGAAGGGCGAGAACGCCAAGCAGCTAAAGCAGGTCGACGCGGAAGTGTCGATGCAACAGGCGCAACTGAAGGCCGAAGGCGACGTGGTGAAGAACCAGGCCGAACTGGATGCGGATCTCGCAACCAAGGAAGCCGATAGGCAGAACGCACTCATCCTCCAGCAGCAGCAGGCGGCATTCGAACTCGAGAAGCAGGCGCGCGATCATGCGTTCCAGTTGCAGCTCGAGCAGATGAAGATGGCAAACGCTGCTCATATCGCTTCGATGAAGCCTCAACCAAAGCCGAGCGGCAAGCCCGCATAGGAGAGCCACGATGGCTAACTATTCGACGGACGCATTCAGCGCGGTGGCTACGTTCACCCCGGCGGCAAGCTCGCACGTGGCGAACGACGCGAACGGCGCTGCGCAGGAATTTGCGCTCAAGGATCGTAACGGGACCACGCCTGGCTCCGGGTCGCACATAATGATCACCAGTGCGGCATTGGAGATCGATGGCGGCACTGCAGAGGCCACGGCATGGCGCCTTTACTTGTACAGCGTGACGCCTCCTTCCGCGTATGCTGATGATGCTGCATGGGATCTACCATCAGGTGACCGTGCGTCGTTCCTCGGCTTTGTCGATCTTGGCACGGCTGTTGATCTCGGCTCCACCCAGTGGGTTGAGACCAACATCATCAACAAGCAGATCAAGCTCGCTGGCACGTCGGTGTTCGGCTATCTCGTGAACCTGACGACGCTGACGCCGGCTGCAGTGGCCCACATGGTCACGCTGCACGCCGTTGGGCTGTGATGCTCCCGCCGTTCCCGGTGCTGTTCGCGACACCAGAACTGCGCGGGCTCGGTGCCGTGGGCCTTCTCGGCTCGGCAACCGCTGCCACCTACGACCCAACCACGGGGGTTGGGTCAGCAACGCGGGTTGATGCCGTAAACCAGTCTTACGTGACAGTGCCTGTCGCCAATGGGCGCACGTATCGTATCGACATCACCTGCCTGCAGACCGTTGGCATACGTAATTCGATTGGCGGGTCGGTCATCGTGGTGGCGCCAGTCGGGCAATCATCGCAATTTGTAGTCGGAGCGTCGGGGGCGCTTGTGTTCACCTTCAATGGCGCGTCTGGGACTGCAAACTTCACCATCAACTCGATACGGGCGCGATAAGGCGGCCGGTTCATGCTGGCTGCGGTTCGATCAATAGTCCTGACCTCGCCGGCTGTGAGGGTTAGCGCGTTTGGTAGGGACCTGACGGCACTCAAGGCGGCAGTAACCGAGGCTGACCGCAGGAACGCGCGCTTGGTGATCGATATCCCGGTCACGGTTGCGATAGCCGATGAGAACGACCCGGTTCGTTTGCCCGATGGCCTGCGCATCGATTTTTTAGGCAACGGCTCCGTCACCTGGGGCAAATTTGGATTGCCGCTGTTCTGGGCCAAGAACGTATCCGGCCTGAGGATCAACAACGCGGTCATCTACTTCGCGGGGACGGCAGAGACATCACTGCCGGCGGTAACGGGGGCTTTCTACAACGATGTGCTCGACCGCAACGCCAACGGATTTCCGACCAGGGACGTGATGGCCGCGTTCGGCCTATTCGGGTGCAGAGACGTGCAGTTCACCAATGCGCGGTTTATGGCCACTGACTACTCGGGGCCAGAAAAGCTTATGCAGCGGGCTGTGACGATATCCAGCCACGAGAACGGTACACCCAGTTCGGATATCTACTTTCTCGGTGTTACGGAGCTGGACGGCGTCACCATGGGGCTGCTGGCGTGGGGCGTCGACGGCCTTCACATCGGCAACATGGTGTCAAAGCGCTGGGGGCAACTCTCTGCTGCGAGTTACACGTGGGAGGTTGCCTGCCACCCGATCTACGTGTCGGCACAGGCGGCGAACGCAAACGTGTCAGCCGGCCAGCTGATCGATGAAGGCACGGAGGTTGCCGGAAACACATCGAACGGCGACTCCCATAGCTTCAAGTTCATCGCTGTGACTGGCGGTAGCGTAGGGAGCATCAGCAGCCGCCGAGCCTGCGGAGCGCTGGAATGGCGCACAAAAGGGACGGTAGGCGCGCCATTCACCTTCGGGCCTGTGGAGTGGTGGGGAGCCGCGGCGGCGTCCTTAGGAACGCCGCCCATCAACATGCCTGGGGCCGGGACCAGCGGATTGGCTGAATACACAAAGTTCTCAACCATCGCGCTGCATGCGCCATCGGACCTCACCGGGTCACTGATGACGAACGTATCAGGCGGCAGTCAGGCGGCAGACACCGTCAGAAACATAGATTTCGGGTCCGTCACGATTGAGTACGCCGGGGCCGGTCACAGCCAGTCAATACCGTTGATCGTCGGCTGCATGAGTGACTGTCTGTTCAACGTGACGGTTCTGGCGCCGAACTGGGTCATCGCTAATGCGCTGATCGTGCGCTTCGACAGCGGAGGCTCGGACAACACTATGGATTTCACGACCCAAGGCCCGACTTTTGCCAGCGTGAGGTTTGTGGAGCAGGACGCGGCCAGCTCTGGCAACTTCGCGACGTTCCGCGAGTATGGTACGGCGAACGTTAGAACAGTGGGACCGACCGCCTAAGGTGGATTCACAATGGGGCTCAGACGCCCTAGACTCCCCCACATGCAACGCTTTCTGCGGTTTGTCGCTGGCCTACTCGACCGGGTGCCCAGCGCCTGGGGGATTCCGCTTCTGGTGCTGTTCGCAGTGTTGATCTGGCTTGGAGCGTTGAAGCTCATAGGGCTTTAGTCAGGGAAAGACATAATGACCGAAGCAGAGCGTCTCGCCGCCGAGGCAGCGCGCCTCCTCAATGAACCCCTGCTTGTCGAAGCCCTCGACGGCATCATGGCTGACGCATTTGCCGAGTTCAAAGCGATGAAGATCGGCCCCGACAACATCTATCATGTGGTGGCGCTGCAACAGCGCATCATTGCCACTCAGGAAATTCACGATCGCATCGACGCGAAGATCACTGCCTCAGGGCAGCGTGACGGCGGCGTAATCGTGGAAGCGCGCAAGCCCGAGTAGCGCTCGGACTGACTAGGCGAAAGTGCCTGACAACGGGAGAGTCCGGCTGCCGCTGTGGGCAGTTGAAACAGAAACGCAGCGCCGCCAGAGGCCGGCCTATAGCCTCGCCCGCCGACCGCGTAAGCGACCCCGGCTCCCCGCGCTGCGAAGCGCCATGGCCCTTAGAAGGACCCTTACACCAATGGCTGACAACAATCCCCCGGCCTCGGCTGGGACTGAAGTCACGACCTCTATCGAGCCCACCTATGACGAGCACGTAGAGGACATATCCAAAGCCCTGCAAGACGACCCGCCCAAGGCGGACCCCGTTGAGGCGCATGAGGATGCAACCCCCGCCGCTGACAGCCCGGACGACGATCCGCTGGGCCTTGACGCGGAAGACGTTGAACCAGATGCCGCTGACGAGCCCGATGGCTCCGATGCCGAAATCAAGGGCGGACGCTTCGCACCCGACACCGCGAAGGTCACTCTTGACGATGGCACCGTGACCACCATCGCGGAACTGAAGCGTGGCACCCTGTTCCAGCGCGACTACACCCAGAAGACGCAGGCACTGGCGGAAGAACGCAAGTCCGTCGAGGCCGAACGTCAACAGGTGAGCCAGTACGCTCAGCAAGTCGAACAGTTTCGCGAATACGCGAGCTGGTACGCCGAACAGTTCCTCCCCAAGCAGCCCGAGCCGTTTACCGGCGACCGCATGTCGGACCCCATGGGTTACCTGCAGTGGTCGCAGAAGAACGACGAGTGGCTGGCCCACGCCCAAGCCTTTCAGGCCTTCCAGCAGCAAAAGCTGTTCGGAGAGCAGCAGCGGCAGGGTGAAACGGCCCAGCAATACAACGAGCGGCGCCAGCGTGAAGCTGAAGCCCTCGTCAAGGTCATGCCGGTCTTCAAGGACCCCGTGAAAGGCAAGGCCGCCTGGGATGCAATGGTCACGGGTGCAGCCGAATATGGCTACACCCCGGAGGAAATGAACGCCGTCGTGGATCACCGTCAGCTCGTGGTTCTGAGGGAAGCGCTCGCTTACCGCAGGATCAAGGCCAAGGCCCCACAGGCGCAGGCAGAGGCCGCACGTCGTCCGCCCACACGGGAAGGCCGTCGCGCACCAGCCGACCAGCAGCAGACCCGCCAGAGACAGGTCCTCACTGAGCAGCTGAACCGTCCCGGCAACTTCGATGCCGGCGTCGAACTCCTCAAGAACCTCAACATCTAGGAACCCCAATCATGGCTCAGGTTGCAAATACCTTTGAGACCTATGACGCTGTCGGGAACCGGGAAGAACTGGCGTCCACCATCTCGCGCATCTCGCCCGAGGAAACGCCGTTCCTGTCGCTCATCGGCCGTCAGAACGTCAAGACCACTCACCCCGAATGGCAGACCGACACGCTTGCCACTCCGGACACCACCAACAACCGCCCGGAGGGCAACGACTGGACCTACGACGCGGTGACTGCCACCACGCGTATCGGCAACTACACCCAGATCTCGGATAAGACCGTGATCATCTCTGGGTCGCAGGAAGATACCGACAAGGCCGGCCGCGCCTCGGAAGTTGCTTACCAGGTGGCCAAGAAGGGCGTCGAGCTGAAGACGGACCAGGAAGTCATCCTGCTGTCCAACCAGGCCTCGTCCCCAGGCGCGGGCAACGGCGCCACCAACCGCACTCTGGCTGGCACCCGCGCATGGCTCACCACGAACGACGACATGGGTGCAGGCGGTTCGTCTGGCTCGTTCTCGGCTGGTATCCAGTCGGCGGCGACCAACGGCACGCAGCGCGCATTCACCAAGACCATTTTGGACTCGGTGATCCTGTCGACCTACAACGCGGGCGGCAACCCCGACATCTTCATGTGCTCTCCGTACGTGAAGCAGGTGTTCTCCCGCATCCTCGATGATGCTGACGTGGTCCCGCTCCGCAAGGAAGTGACCAAGGGTCAGGCTACCATCGTGGCCGCGGCGGACATGTACCAGTCGGACTTCGGGCTCATCACGATGGTTCCGAACCGTCAGATGGCCCGTGCCGGCGCTACTGTCGCCCGCAACGCGTTCCTCATCACCCCCAATATGGTCAAGCTCGGCGTCTTCCGCGACTACTCCGTGGAGAAGCCCGCCAAGACCGGCGACGCCGAGAAGCGCGTGCTGCTCACCGAGTACACCCTCATCATGAAAAATGAGGCTGCCCACGGTGTTGCTGCCGACCTCTACGGCCTCACGGCCTCGACCTAAGGAGAGCAGCAATGACCTATCCCACTCTCCCGATCGCCAAGACCGCCTCGTTCACGCTGGACCGTCGTGTCCACGCCGACAACTGGGTGAAGTGCGACGCCGCCGCCGGCATGACTGTCACCCTCCCGGCCTCGGCCGGCACGGGCGACAAGTACAAGCTGTTCGTCGGCACCACGGTGACCTCGAACAACTTCATCGTTCAGGTAGCCAATGCCACCGACGTGCTGTACGGCGCCGTCCACCTGACCACGGACATCGCCGGCACATCCATGCCGACTGGCGCGACCGATGACACCATCACCATGAACGGCTCTACCAAGGGCGGCGTGAAGGGCTCCTGGGTCATCCTCGAGGACATCGCCACCGGCATCTGGGCGCTCTCGGGCGCTCTGATCTGCACGGGCACCGAGGCCACTCCGTTCTCGGCTGCTGTCTAAAACCATGCCGAAAGGTGTGTACGAGCGCAGGGGCGGCCCACGGGCCGCCTCTTTCGTTTCCCCAACCCAGAAAGCGAGTGGACCTGTGGCTGAAGCTGCCCCCACCAAGACGGTCAAGATGGAGCTGAAGCGCCATTACGTACCGCACAAACTGATTTCCATCGTCGGCTACGAGCGCCCGGCCCGCGTGGTCAAGAACGCTGCCGGCGAGATGAAGGAAGTCGAGCCCGCTGCGTTCATCGAAGGCGAGATGTTCCCGCCGATCTTTGCCGGCGTCGGCTACGACAACAAGATCTGGGCCAAGACCGTGATCGAGGTGCCCGAGGACGAGGCCAAGGTGATGCGCCAGAAGGGCATCGCGGAGGCGTATCTCTGATGGAACCCGCAAAGGTACTGCTCCCTGACGCCTACAAGGATCGCATCGATCACGCTGACATGCAGATGCGCCTTAACGCGCTGAGCATGGCAGTCGACGCGCACAAGGCTGGCGACTTCAAGAAGGATGTGGCGGACAAAGCAGTGTCCTACCTCGCCTTCCTCAAGACTGGCGAGTTTCCGAGCGCGAGATGACTACCGTTCAACTGACTGAGGCCGACGTTCAGAACTGCACGTGGACGCTGGAAGAAGTCACGCCGGACTATCGGCGCTATGTGGGGCGGGGCACGCACCCCGCCACTGGCGCTCCGATCTTGGTCCGCAAGACCGAATACCTGGCCGAAGACGCGCTGCTAGCCCGCAATGCCGACGAGCGCAACGACAATGATGGTCGCCGCTGGACTCAAGGCTCCGGCGCGGATCGCAACGGGGTGCCGCTGGTCAAGGTGGCATCCGTACCGCTGAACAAGTTCTACGCCGACTTCGCGCCGCGTCTTCAGGACGGCGATAAGGATTTCGGCAAGTGGTGGCTCGAGCAAGACGCGAACCAGCCATTCAGGACGCGAAGGGGCAAGCTGTAAATGGCTCTCGATACCTACAGCAACCTCTCTACGGCCATCGGGTCGTGGGAGGAGCGGACCTTCACGTCAGACGAAACCGACGAATTCATCCTTTTGGCAGAGGCAAACGCAAACCTCCGCCTCGCCTCGGACTATCGCCGCCGCGGCACGGCGACCATCACCACCGACAGCTCTGGTGTGGCGACACTGCCCACCAGCTTTATCGGCATGTCGGCGCTGACCCGCGACGTGCTCGGCTCGATGCCGCTTACTCAGGTCAGCGTGGGCGCGTTGATTGGGCGCAACCCATACGAGACGGCGGATGATGCGCAGGTGTTCTCGCTACTCAGCGCGACGACACTGCAGGTCGCACCGGTCACCGAAGATGACTTTATCGTCCACTATTCGACCATCGTCCCAGCGTTGACCGGGTCGAACGCCACCAATTGGCTGCTGACGCTGGCGCCGCACTATTACCTCTTTGCCTGCCAGTCTGCCGCCGCCGCCAAATTCAAGGACTATGCCACGGCGTCGATGCTGGACGGCAAGGCCAACGATATTCTGGATCAGGTCATCTCGCAGGGCAACGTTGCCGAGTTCGGCAATGCCGAAATGACCCTGCCGATGGTTACTCCATGATCGGCTACGGCGAACTAGCACCCGATGCCGGAGAGCTTGAGCCGGGCATCTGCATGGTCGCGGACGGTGTTTTGCCGCAGCGGGTGGGGTACGGCCCAGCGCCGGCTATCAACGTGGCTGTTGGCGCAGATGCGCTGCCGGACGACCCGCGCGGCGTGGTGTCAGTGGTCAAGAACGACGGCACCTGGCAGGTCTACGCCTTTACGGCCACTGAGGCCTACAGCATGGCCTCCGACTACACATGGACGGCGCTGACAGCGACCCTGAACGTTACGGCAGGGGATGACGTATCGGCGATTCACTTCGGCAGCTACCTGCTGATGACGAACACGACGGATGGGCTCGAGAGCTACAACATCGAAACCCCGGCCGGCTTCTCGGCCATCAACGATGCCGGCGACCCCCGGTTCATCTTCACCTGTGCGAACATGGTGTTCGGCCTCGATTGCCTCGATGACGCGGGGAACCGCAACAATCGCCTGATCCGCAACTCGGACTTCAACAGCTTCACCAACTGGACGACGGGCGCAGCGGACTACCAGCCTTTGGAAGAGGGCGGCGCGCTGCTCTATGGGGCGGATCTCAAGGACGGTGCGGCCCTGATCCTGCAGGAGCGGGCGGTGCGTCTGATCCAGTTCGGCAATGCCGGTGGTGGAGCGCTCTACTCGCTGCGCACGGTATCGAGTGAACTCGGCTCTGTCGGTGCGCGCTCCTGCGTGTCGTATGACGGGGCCATCTACTGGCTGGCAACGGATGGATTCCGTCAGTTCACGCTCGGCGGCGGGATCAAGACGATCGGCGCAGGCAAGATCGATGAGTGGTTCTTCAACAACGTTGACCAGGGCGCGCTGAACCTCGTGCAGGGGCAGGTCGACCCGTTCACCAAGATGATCTGGTGGCGGTTCAAGGCGCAAGGCGCTTCGTCTGACGTGATCTTCGACCGCATGCTCGGGTACTCGTGGCAGTGGGATCGCTGGGTCACTAACTCGGTTCAGACGACCTACCTCGCCAATCTGGCTACTCCGGGCATTACGCTCGACAGCATGGACAGCTACGGCGTCCTTGATGACATCGATATTCCGCTGGACAGCCGCGCGTTCCAAGGCGGGCAACCGTTGTTCGGCGCTCTGGATGCGGATGCGAAGTTCGGCACGTTCTCTGGCGGCAATCAGGCGGCAATCCTGACCACCAGCACGACGAACAGCCCAGTGACCACGCTGATCGCATGGGCCACGCCAATTGACGATGCGAGCGCCGGGACATTGGAGCTAGGCGTCAAGGACGAGGCTGCCGACTCCATTGCGTGGAAAACGGGTGCGGCAAAGGTGGCGAGCGGGCGGACGCCATTGCGGGGCAGGGGCAAGAACGTGGCTTTCCGGCGCCAGATCCCGGCGTCTTCGACTTGGACCTATGCGCGTGGCGTTGATCATGTCCAGAGCGCTGGCGGGGGTGTGCGTTGAGCGTCCTCGTCAACGGCCAGCCGCAGACCGAGTGGACCCGTATCACCGGCAACACGGCCACGACCATCTTCACCGCAGCCAAGCGGACGACCATCGTAGCCATTGCTGCCTCGGAAACCTCTGGCAGCACTCCTACGCTTGCCATTTGGCGTACCAAGAGCGCGACGGACTACTATCTGCGCAGCGCGCTCGCTGTCACAGCTCGCCAGCGCGTGCTGATTGATGAAGTGCTGGTGCTGGACCAAGGCGATGTGCTCAAGGCGCAGTCCAACGACGCTGCCGGCAAGTTTGACGTGACTGTCACCTACCTCGCTCCGAGCGCGCTTGCGAACCGCTGATGGTCCTGCAACCGATCGGAGTGGTGAGGCCTGGTGTTCAGGTCTTCATCCGGCTCGAGGCTTATGAAGACAACGGTCAGGTCGTCTGCCTCATCCACACGCTGAGCGGCAAGATCACGCTCGGCCCCAAAGCATGGCTCAAGGCCGTGCGCGACGAAATCGGCAAGCTCGAACGAATAGCCAAGGCCGCCGGATGCGTAGAGATGCGCGTCGAGGGCCGTGATTGGTCGCGAGTGCTGCCCGGATACAGCCATTGGCCGGCCGGCGAAGGCCACGGACTGCGGAAGGTTTTGGTATGACGCTAGTAGCACACGAACTGCCGAGCCTTTTGAGCTACGACCCGACGACCGGCTATCTGACCTGGCTGAAGCGAGCGCCTGATAGATTTGCCAGCGAACACGCCGCTAACGTGTGGAACTCCCGGTACGCGGGGAAAGCGGCCCTTCAGAACATCAATCGTGGCGGGTATCTCAAGGGCCTTATCGATGGCCGCACATACTTGGCGCATCGAGTGATCTGGGCACTCGCAAATGGCGAATGGCCGCCGACTGGCCTCGACATCGATCATGTCAACGGCATCCGGTCAGACAACCGTCTGCCAAACCTCCGGCTTGCCACCCGAGCCGAGAACGCGCGGAACAGGGGCGCTCTGCGCCCGAACCACTTCTGCGGCGTATCGGCCCGCCCGGATGGCGCGTGGAGGGCTCGATGCAAGAACGCCGAAGGGCGCTACATCGACCGCAACGGCTTCAGTACCGAGCGGGATGCGGCCATCGCCTACAATGAAATGGCCGCAGACTTTCATGGCGACTTCGCACGCCTGAACATGGTGGAGGCTGCGTAAAAATGGGTTCCAGCACGAACAAGACGACCACCACCAGCGGTTCCGCAAGCCCGCAGGTGACAGCGACCGTCAATAAGCTCGCAAAGGGTATCAGCGATGCCTACCACCCCGGGGCATCCTCGTACGTCGCTCCGTCTTCGACCACCACAGGCGGTTGGACCAACTCTCTCAACGCAGCGAACAACCCGAACTTCGCCAGCGGCATCGCCGGGGCGCTGTCGTCGTTTGGCAACCGTGCCGCGGGTAACGAACTCGGGCAGAACGATCCGGGCTATGCCGCACTACGCGCCAAGCTGACCGATGACACGCTGTCCAACGTCAATTCCATCTTCACCGGCTCTGGTCGGTTCGGATCCGGCTCGCATGTGAACTCGGCTGCCAGCGGGCTTGCCGATAGCCTCGCAGGTCTCGACTACAAGCAGTACGGCGACAGTCTCGCGCGGCAATCTGAGGCGGCTAATATGCTTCCACAGCTTTTTGCTGCTGGACAACTGCCATCCTCTATACAGCAGTCGGTTGGCGCCTCGATGGACGCAGACAAGAAGGCGCAGGAGGCCGGCGTCTGGGACTACCTCAACCGCGCTACTGGCACGGTCACGGGCGCTGCCGGGGCTGCCGGCACGTCCACCACCACTAGCACGCCGACAGCCCCTCTCTGGCAGCAATTGCTCGGGGTCGGGCTTAGCTTCCTCTGATGGAGAACTGACATGGGCATTGCCAGCTTTCTCCTTGGCGAGAACAACCCGTTCGCGCAGTGGGCCGGCCAGAACCAGAACACGCTGTCCGCTATTGGGGCGGGGCTGGCGCAGGGCCAGAACCTGCAGGGCGGGCTTGCGGCTGGGCTGGCTGCAGTCCCGCAGGCCAAGCAGCTTGATCAGGCGGCAGCCGAGAAGCTGAAAGCCGAAAAGCTTGCCGAGAACCAGGCCAACGCCACCAAGAACTGGCTTTCCGCCAATCATCCTGACCTTGCTCAGATGGTCGATGCAGGCATGCCGGTGTCAGAGGCATGGCAGGCGGCAATGAAGCGGATGGAACCCGGCGCTGCGTCCAAGCCGCTCGAGGTCAACGGCCAGTTGATCGATCCAAATACCTATGAGGTGCTTGGAGATTACCGCACCGTCGAAGGCAAGGGCGGCAACGCCGAGGTCGCTCTGCAGCCGACATGGTTGCAGGACGCACAGGGCAACTGGGTGCTGGGTCAGCTTTCAAAGGACGGCTCGGTCGTGCAGACGAAGCTGCCAGATGGCATGCGCCCGGCCGATCCGGGCCAAGTGGCCGGAACGAAGACTGGCGCGACTGTTGACGCAAAGACGGCTGGGGCGGCACGTGCTGCGCTTCCTGGCGCTCAGCAAATGTTGGAGATCACCAATAAGGCCGTGCAGGAGGTCCGCTCCAATTCCCGCGGCATGAACGAGTGGTTCGGCCAGATCGGGCCCCGCGGCATGTATGTCAACCCTGGGTCCGAGATGGGCAAGTTCCTCGCGGCATCCAGCCCGACGAACGCGCAGGCCTTCATGCAGGCTCGCAACATGCTGAAGGGCGGCGGTCAGATTACAGACTACGAAGGCCGCCGAGCAGAAGACGCGATCTCGCGTATGCAGGCAGCAATCGATAAGGGCGACCAAGACCAGTATCTCCGTGCCTTGGCAGACTTCGAGCAGGCTGTCGCGGAGGGCTATCAGAAGTTGGTGGCGACTGCCCAAGGCGGCTATTCTGCAGATGGCCTTTCATCGTCAGCGGCGCCTCCCGCCGCACTGTCCAGCGGGAATGTCACGTCCAGCGGCGTCCAGTGGAGCGTTGAACCCTAATGGCGACCCTCAACATCAACGGCAAGCGCGTGAAGGTGGACGATAGCTTTCTGTCGCTCTCCCCCGAACAGCAGAACGCGACCGTTGAGGAAATAGCGGCATCGTTCGGCGGATCGGGGCAAGGCGGCCCGGTATCGCTGACCGGCAAGGTGCAGCCGAAGGGCTCGAGCGGCGAAGCATCGACTAACGTGCAGGGGCTTAGCGCGCAGGACTCGTATAACCGCGCGCTCGACAATGTGCTGCGTGACCAGTTCCCCGGCGCTGATCGGGCAAAGCTGGCAGAGCAGTATGCCCCCTATGACTCGATGAAGCTGTTGCAGGCTGGCGGCACGCTAGGACTGAGCGACGAAGCGGCCGGCGCTGCCGGGGCGCTGGGGACATTTCTCAGCGGCGGCGATGCAGGGCGGGCCTTCACCAACTTCTCCGATCTGGAGCGGGCCCGGGCGAAGCTGGGGCGTGAACAGCAGGGATTGCTCGGCGCGACGGCAGAGGTTGCCGGGTCGATCTTCTCCGGGCGTCCCGACCTCGCGGCTGGCAAAGTGGCCGGCATCATCCCGCAAGCCATCGAGGCGGGGAAGGGATCCATTCTGCCCGGCGTTATTCAGGGATTTGCGTCTGATGACGGCAACCTGGTCGATCGCACTCGCAGCGGCGCGGCCGGTGGGTTCATTGGCGGCGTGGGGGGGACGGTGCTTGGTGCGGCCGGCGCCAAGCTGGGTGACGAAGCCACCAAGTTTGCCCAGAGCATTTCGAACGCAAAGGCCGTAAAGGGCGCGCCGGTGCTGGACGATATTCGCACTGCGGCAACCGACCTGTTCAACAGCAGCAAGGCCTCCGGGACGGCTTTCACCCCTCAGAAGTTCACGCAGTTCGCCGCGGACCTGGTGCAGAAGGCAAAGGGCCGAAGCATTGACCCTGATCTCGATGGCGAGGCGCTGCTGATCTATCGCCGCATGGCTGAGCTGGCGCAGAAGGGAAACCAGACAGGCAAAGGCGTGTCCCTCGCCGAGCTGCACAACCTCCGCCAGAAGGCGCAGGACGTGGCGCTTACCGCAGAGAAGGCGCGTGCCAAGGGTTTTGCGCAGGATATTGTTGACGGGCTCGACGATCTGCTGAGCAACCCGAAGCCGGCAGACGTAATCGGCGGCACCAAGGCCGCTGGTGATCTGCTGGAGGGAATTTCCCTGTGGAGCCGTGCAAAGAAGATGGCGCTGCTCGAGGAAGTCATTACCAAGGCGCAGTATCAAGCCTCGGGGTTTGAGAAGGGCCTCCGAAATGGCTTCCTCGGCATACTTCGGAATGAAAAAACTCGGAGGCTGTTCACTCCTGCCGAGATCGCGGAGCTAGAGCGGGTGGCCAAGGGCACGTTGCCTGCCAACCTGCTCAGCCTCGCCGGAAAGTTTGGGTTCAGCAAGTCTGGCAATGGCCTCGGCGGCTTCCTTGGCGGCACAGCTGGCTTCACCCTCGGCGGCCCACTAGGGGCTGCGGCAACTGCTCTAGGGGGTAGCGCAGCTCGCATTGGAGCTGAGAAGCTGACCCAGAGGGCCGCGGAGCGAGCTGTCAAGGCAGTTGCTGCCGCTAACCTGCCGAGTGTCGCGCAGAAGCTGTTGCCGCCCGGTGTGGCGCCGTCGCTGGTGAGCGGTGGGCAGACATATGGCCGGAACTATCTAGCGACGCCATAAGTCCATCATGTAGGCGTGCGCGGCTGAGTAGATCGGGCGGATGACGACTTGCCCGAATATGACCACGGCAATGAATATCAGGATTGTGATCCACCAGCCCTTGTTGAGGATTGGCTCTTTGCGTCCCTTCACAGCGTACTCGCGGGGCTCAAGGTCGATCTGAGGCATCAGGGCTGCATATCTCTGAGTGGCAGCTCTTGAGCTTCAGCCAATCCAGGGTCTGACGCGCAAGGGTAGGCTGATTGCAGCGCCTCGCGGATGTGCCACGGTGCTGGGTTCATCAGCTTATCAGCAGGTACTGCGCTGACGAAGTTGCATACGGCATCCCGTGCTTGCCACGCCTGCATATCGGCCGGCGGGCAGTACCTAGCCGATCTGTCCCAAATGCTCTGGTCGACGGCCCCGGCAAAGTAGCCGGTTTGCGAGAGATTGGCGCAGAGGTCTTTCAACCCATGCCCGTTCAGTCCGATGGGGTCCGCTGCCGCAGGTGATGCGGCAACTGCGAAGAGCAGCGCAAGGCTCAGTCGATGTTTGGGCATGACCCGCAATCTAGTCCCCGCAATCATCTTCCTCAAGGGCCTCGCGGCCCTTTTTCTATGGAGCCTGTTCATGGCTAATGACTTCCTCAGCTTTCTAGGTGGCATTGGGTCAACCCCGACTCCGGTATACGGGACTAGCGCCGAAGACGCGGCTCTGCGTCAGCAGATGGCTAGTGGGGCCAACTATTGGAATAGCACCACCCCCGCGCAGACAGGGTACCTCCCCGGCTCGTCGCGGCTGGGGTCGGCAGACCAGACGCCGGCACAGATGTACGCCCCATCCTACGGCGGGACCGGAACAGCACGACCGGTCCAGACCAGTGCGGTCGGTCCGATTGACCGGTCGACAGCGGCAAACAACTACTTTGGTCAGGCCCTCACGTACGTGCCTGCATCGGGGATGCGGTCGGTTGCCGATCTGCTGACCGGCATTGGCTCGTACGGCGGGCCCGCGAGTTTAAGCCAGAAGCCTGCGCAAACAGCTTCGAAAGGCGGATATGCCCCTTGGGGCGCATACAGCCGGTCGCTCGCTTTCAACGGGATGAACACGCCCGCCGCACCCGCTCCTCCAAACGTGCCTCTGCCGCGCTCCCGCCCTGGCTACGCCCCGACCGCCATCGACATGGCCGCAATCAACGCGCCGCCGGCAGCCCCCGTTGGCGCCAACCCTGGCATGGGCGGCGCGATGCTCGGCAACGGCGTCATGGCCCCCGGTATCGCCCCGCAGGGCCCGCCGCCTCCGGGCATTGCTCCCACTGTGTGGGCTGGCGATCCGCCGCCGCAGGCGCCCGCAACAAACATCACTGTTCGCGGCGGGCAGCAGCCTCCCCGTCTTCCGTCGTCGGCCCAGCAGTATGCTCAGGCGAACCGTGCTGCCCAATTGGCAGCGCTGGAGCGGCAGTCGAATGCTACTGGTACCGCTGGTGGCTACCAGTACGTCGGCGGCCAGAAGGTAGGGTACGCGCCGCAGACTATTGGCAACAATGTGTACACCCCCACAAACCCAGCTACCGCCTACGGACTCGCAAATGCCGCCGCCCAGATTGCCGCCCTTAACCGGCAGGCGGCGGCTACCGGATCCACCGGCGTCTACAACTACGTCAATGGCGTGAAAACCGGGACCGTCAACGGGCAGTCCTCGGCCAATGCCTACGCTGCGGCGAACGCCGGCCCCGGATCGGTTGCAGAGTGGGAGCGGAGGGCCAGCGGTGGTGGCGGTGGTGGCAGTTCCCGCGAATATGGCGGAGGTGCTGGCTAATGCCCAAAACCCAAGTCTCGGATTGGGACACCACAGCAGCCAATAACACTGACATCGGCGGTATCTCGCTTGCTGAAGGCGTGATGCTGCCGTCATCGGTCAACAACGCCATCCGCGAGATGATGGCTCAGATTAAGTCGGCTGGGTTTGCGTCCTCGGCTTACTCTCCCGGCGGTACCGACGTGGCCGTTGCTGACGGCGGCACGAACATCTCGAGCTACACGGCCGGCGACACGATCTATGCCTCTGGTACGACGACGCTGAGCAAGCTGGCAAAGGGGACAGCGTTCCAGAAGTATCGCATGAACTCTGGTGCCACGGCCCCGGAGTGGACGACGGACACCGAAGTCATCGGCATTCCAGTCAGCGATACGACCACGGCAATCACCACAGGCACGGCCAAGGTGACGTTCCGCATGCCGTATGCGTTCACGCTGACCGCTGTTCGCGCCTCGCTTTCGACCGCATCCAGTTCCGGCATCCCCACCTTTGATATCAACGAGGGCGGTTCGACCATCCTTTCAACCAAGCTAACTATCGACGCCAATGAGAAGACAAGCACGACGGCGGCGACGGCGGCGGTGATCTCGGATAGTGCGCTGGCTGATGACGCTGAAATCACCATCGACATCGACGTGGCCGGCACCGGCGCTAAGGGCGCCTGGGTCTACCTCATCGGGTACAAGGCGAGCTGATGATCATTCTTGGCTCGCCTTTTATGTTCGGAACACCGAACCTGATCGACGCCATCTCGTCGTTGAGTTTGACAAGCAGTCTGCAGCTTTGCCTAGATGCTGGGGACGCAAGCTCTTATACCTCAGGGCAAACTTGGTCGGATGTATCTGGAAATAGCAATCATTTCTATCGCGGCTCTGGCAGCGGCTCAGAGTCGAATGACCCAACGTTCAATGGTGTAGCCGGGAGACAGTCCTCTTCGGAGTACTTTTCGAGCGACGGCAACGACGCTTTCTGGAACACCGCGAAACACTCTTTCCCGGCCAACTGGCACAAGGATGGCGCTACTTACACCGTTGCTGGTTGGATTTATATAGCCAGCGGGTCCACCGAACCGTTGTTCATTGTCTGCAATTTCTATGGCAACAACCAAGTGGGAACGAACGCGCTAGTGGACCCTGGCACTGGCAAGGTTGGTGTTCAGATGTCGCGGGGTGGGGCCCAGCCGATACAAGTCTTTTCAAGCTCCGCAAGCGGGTATGTTCCGACAGGGCAATGGGTCTTTGTGGCGGCATCGTTTGCGGAGGGCACCGGCACCTCTTTTGTGTGTCTGAATAGTACACAGCATCTAATGTCGTCTGATTCATATGTGAGTCCGTCAAGCTCGGCCCCAAACTTTGGTATGGCGATCTGGAGCACCCCGAACAGCACCGGAACTGGCGTCGATACGGATACCAACTATTTGCCGGATAATGGGTCGCGTATCGCGGAGTTGTCAGTCTGGAACCGCGCCCTCAGCCAGTCTGAAGTCGACAGTCTGTACAATGCCAGGAAAGGTAAGTTCGGACTCTAGTGTGGCGCGTCATCTGCGGGTATTATGCTGGGCATGATACGTTCGGCGATCTCCTTAACTCTGTTGCTCATTGCCGCGCCAGCTCAAGCTTGGGATCGCGGATGCGTGGGGGGGATAATGCCACCACCAGAGATGGTGGGGACGCTCCCTAATGTTAACTACTATGTTCTGGATTTCCCCGGCGACATCATCAGAGACTTATGTGGGGTTGCGTGGGCCCCGGCGAACCGCACGTCGCTCGGCTGTGCGGTCGAGGAGCGTCCCGGTGATTGGTACATCTACATCAACACCGACTACAGCAAGGCAGAGCAATTGTGCACCCTTTGGCATGAGCGCGCGCACCTACCACCACTTCTATGGCAGCATCCACTGTATCAGTCAGGCCCGGCCTACCACAGTCGCCGAAAGGGCGTGAGCAGCGTGCTTCGCCGAATGGCCGAAGATCCTCGCTAGGACGCCAAGACAACCCATCTGTTCATACTAGGCCCGCTTCGGCGGGCTTTTTCTTTGCATGGTGACCAATGCCCAAGAACGACGTTTCCTCGTGGGATACGACGCCAGCCAACAACACTGATGTTGGCGGCGTTGACCTTGCTGAGAACAGCATGCGCCCCCGTGACGTGAACAACGCCATTCGGACCATGATGGCGCAGATCGCGACGGGGATAGATAACAGCGAGTTCGGTGGCGTGCCGCAGTTCCATCCAGCTACGGCTGCCGGGCCGGCGACGCTGGACTTTGCCGAGGACACGGACAACGGCACGAACAAGATAGTTCTCTCCGCCCCGTCATCCATTGCGTCCGACAAGACCGCGACCTTTCAGGATATCACCGGCACGCTCTACATCACGGGCGGGCAGGACGTTTCCCTCGCGGACGGCGGCACTGGCGCCTCGCTCACTGACCCGAACGCCGACCGCATCATGTTCTGGGACGACAGTGCTGGGGCTGTGACGTGGCTAGCTCCAAATACAGGGTTAGCAATCTCCGGCACGAACCTGAACCTGTCGTTCCTCGGGATCGAGGCGCTGACCGACCCGAACGCCGATCGTGTCGCGTTCTGGGATGACTCGGCCGGCGCCTTCGCCTGGCTGACGATGGGCACCAACCTCACCATTACAGGCACAACGCTGGACGCTGCGGGTGGCAGCGGTCAGCCGGTTCCCACCGGCAGCAGCCTCGCGGTCGGGTCACTAGCATTCTGCTGCTACGTAAGCACGACAGCCGTCACCGCCGGCAACACGACTTCAGGATCCAATCTCAGGCTGGCGATAGCCGACTCTATTGGGCTGGGCCAGAAGTTAAACAGTGGCGGCGCGACGCAGACGGGGACATGGAGAAATGACAGCGGGGTAACGCAGGACTCGGATGGATCGATCGCGTTTGGATACTGGACGAGGACGGCATGAAGCTCATCAGCGTCTACAGCGCCAAGCATCATATCTCAGGCAACATCGACATGCTTATCCGTGCCGAAGTCGACGGCGTCGCTATGGATATGCCGTTTGGCTATCGCCCCGGGGATAAAGAGGGTCTTGGCCCAGAACTTCAGGAGTGGTGGGCTCAGAACCCCACTTTCCCGATTGCGGCCGCCGACTCGCCAATTGACCCCGCCTCGTTCGATCAAGGCGCGCTCAACGCCGCTCTCGCAGAGGAGGGATCGGTATTCCGAGCTTTGGCTCTGCTGACCTTCCAAGAGATCAACGCGCTCCGCGTCCGTGCCGGCCTTACTGCCTACACCATGACGCAGTTCACCACTGCGCTCAAAGCCAAGATGCGCACCTAACCTAGGAGCCCTCCATGTCCATCGTTGTCGGCACGCTGGCACTGGCCGGCGGCCTCGTTGTGCTTGGGCGCTACCTGGTGGAGCGGCTGTTCGTTCGCCCGGGTGATCTCGTTCCCAATCCGCTGTGGGGCGCTGTCGGCTTCGCCGTCGCTGTCCTCGGCTTCCTGCTGTTCCTCATCTGACCCGGAAAGATCCACTCATGAACCCCAACGTGCCCCCCGGCGCGGCGAAGCTGCTCGACTATATCGGGCTGCTCGAGACTGACCGCACCGACGCCTCGGCTTACGAGGTCATCGTCTTCTTTAAGCAGGACAAGCTGCCAAAGCCACTCACCGAGTACACGATCGATGAGCTGCTGGCCGCGCAGAAGACCTGGGCGAAGAACTGGAAGGGCTCGGCTGCCGGGAAGTACCAGATCATCCGCAAGACGCTGCTCGGACTCGTGGAGCAACTTGGCCTCCCCGGATCGACCAAGTTCACCCCGGACGTGCAGGACCGGCTCGGCTTTCAGCTTCTCAACAACCGCGGCTGGCAGGCGTTCGTCAGCCGGCAGGTGACGGTCGGGGCATATGCCCTCCAGCTAGCCAAGGAATGGGCATCCATTCCCGTGCTGGTCTCGACGCAGGGTGCTCACCGCGTCGTCACTCGGGGCCAGTCCTACTATGCCGGCGACGGCGTCAACAAGGCGCACGCCGACCCGAAAGAGTTTGAAGCGCTGCTGGCGTCCGTCAGGCCGGCCATGGAGGCTCCCAAGCCTGATCCGGCACCAACTCCTGCCCCGGAGCCGCAAACGCCCGCCACAGAGCCCCGCAACACGCGCGGCATCATCGGTTTCATCATCCTCGCTGCGGTCGTTATCGCATCCGCCGCTGCCACGGCCTGGCAGTACGTCGCCAACTTCTTCGCATGGGTGTTCTGATGCTCGACAAGATCTGGGAAGCCCTCGTTCGGTTCCGCACGTGGGTCGTCAACCTGCTCGCCGCAGCGCTGATCGTGCTGCCTGAGTTGCTGAACGCTCCTGAGGTGCTGGCGGTCATTCCGCCCAGTTACCAAAAGTGGGTGTTCCTCGCTGCGCTACTGCTCAACATTTGGATGCGCCCGCGCCCGGCGGTGATGGCGAAGGACGTTGAGGCCAAATGAGCGACCTCATCACATCGGCAGTGTGGAACTGGTTCCTCGGTTGGCCGTGGTATGCCCATGCCGCGCTGGCGGCCGGTGCCGTTCTGTTCGCCTGGGGCGCGATGAATGGCCTCTTCGCCCTCGCCAGCAAGATCGGCGGCTGGAAGGGTGGTGTTGGCGCGCTGCTGGCAGTGATCGCAGTTATTGCTGCCATATGGCATAAAAAGCCAACGCCTGAGCCGCACGAGCATCTGAAGCCAGGCTCTCGAGATGCCGCCCCGCCCGTGCGGAAGAAGCGCCCCACCATATTCGACCGATAGCGGCAGGGACAGGCGCGCGAACGCCCATCCCTGCCTAAACCCGACCCCTCGCGCGAACAAGGAGCCGAGCCTAATGCGCATTTCAGCACGTGACCAATTGCAGGCCGGTAAATGAGCGACGAGTTTCTTTCTCCCTCGCAACTGGCGCAGCTCGCCCTTGTCGTCAAAGAAGCAGTTCGCGAGGAACTGGCCGATAGCGGCCTACGGCTCGACGGCGCAGATCACATCGATGAAGCCCGCCGCGATTTCATGTTTCTTCGCTCCCTCCGCAGGGGCGTGAACGGCACCGCAGCCAAGATCGGGTGGTTCTTCATAGCCGCAGTGCTTGGGGCCGTTGTCTGGCTAGTAAACGGCGGCCTGAACATGTGGAAGGGCAGCTAATGCCCACCCCTCCGCTAACCGAAAAGGACATGCGGGCAGTAGTCGAAGCGTACAAGGCGAATGGCTACAGCAAAAAGCTGGCAGCCGAAGCCATGGGCATGAAGCCCGGCACCTTCGACCATCGGTTCATGCGCGCCGTCATGGCAGGGCTGGACAACGAGATTGTCCACTCAGCCCCCGCCGGCCACCAGATCAAGGGCGTTTCGACGCTCTACAACCAAGACGGCAGCCTCCGTCAGCAGTGGGTCAAGACCAAGACCGATGGTCCAGATTTGGACCAAATCATCGAGGCCATCAAAGGCGCTTTCGATGAGTACCAAGGCTCAGCCGAGCCGACATTCGCCCCTGAAGTTGCCGACGCCGAGCTGGTGACCGTCTACCCATTGGCCGACTGGCATGTTGGCCTATTGGCGTGGGGCAGGGAAGTCGGTGAGGACTGGGATCTCAGCATCGCTGAGCGAGATATACGGCAGTCGATGGAACGGCTGGTGGCCTCCTCGCCGCGGTCGTCCACTGCCGTTGTGCTTGGGCTCGGCGATCTTCTCCATAGCGACAACTACGACGGTGTCACCAGCCGCTCAAAGCACCGGCTGGACGTAGACGGGCGCTACCCGAAGGTGCTGCAGACCGCCGTCAAGCTGGTCGTGCACACCATCGAACTAGCCCTGCAGAAGCATGAGCAGGTGTTGGTGCGCCTCATCCCCGGCAACCACGACGATCAGTCGGCTATCGCTGTCACCCTGGCACTTGCCGCCCGCTACGACGGGCATCCGCGCGTGAAGGTCGATGATGACCCTGGCCGCTTCTGGTGGTGGCGCTTCGGCAAAGTGTTCCTTGGCGCCGCCCATGGCGACATTGCCAAGATGAAAGACCTCCCCCTGATCATGGCCTCGAGGCACCCGGAGGATTGGGGCGCCAGCAAGCACCGCCTGATCTTCACGGGTCATATCCATCACCGCGAAAAGCTCAACGCGCGCGAATTCGGTGATGTCGATGTCGAGAGCTTCAACAGTCCGACTGCCAAAGACGCCTACAGCCACGGAGCCGGGTTCGTCTCCAAGCGGTCGGTACACTCCCTGACCTTCCACGAGATGGACGGCGAAATCAGCCGTTCCCGCGTGGCGATTGTCCAAAATAGCTAACCAGTTCTGGAGAATACCCATGCGCCTTCACCTCGTGGGAGCGGTCGCGGCTGTGCTGCTATGCGCCCTGATTGCCGCCCCGTTTGCTGCCAATATCGGCATCGTCAGCACCGCCAGCCCGCCGCCCTCTATGGCGTCGGCGTTCCTCAAGGTCAGCGACCCCATGGGCCACGGCTCGGGCGTCCATATCGGCAACGGCTACGTGCTGACCGCCGCTCATGTCGTTCAGGCCAACAAGACCATGACGGTTACCGATACTGAGCATCGCACGATGGCGGGCGAGGTACTGTGGGCGAACACCGAATACGATATCGCGCTGCTGCGCCTGCCCGGTGCGTCCTACGTCGAGAGCGCCCCGCTATCGTGCGCCAAGAACTACGTGGGCCAACTCGTCAAGGCCTACGGCAATCCGCAGGATCTGGAGTTCGTCTTCACCTTCGGACAGGTGAACGGAGCGGCCAGAAAGTGGGCCGTCTGGCGTGAGGTCGTGCCGGTTGATGCCGCCGTCATCCCCGGACAGTCTGGTGGCGCCGTCGTTGACACCCAAGGCAGCGTTATCGGCATCACCGTGGGCGTGATGATCTGGCAATATGGGTTGACAGGGCAGGGGTTCTTTGTGCCTGGCTCAGCCATCTGCCAGTTGATGGGCAGGGCATGAAGACCCTAGACGCTCTCCCCGGCGTGACGATCAAGTACGAGGAGGGCGAGTTCTACGCCTTCGCCAGCGTCAACCTAGAAGGCGAAGGCTATAGCGTGCGCATTCCGCTCGGTGACGGTCGATACCATGCTGAGATAGTGATGCAGAGGATCGTCGGACCAGCCATCGCGCCGCGGAAGCTAGATCCAGTCGACTTCAGCGAGATCTAGCCTCACCCTCCTGCGCTAGGCTCAAATCGGACAGCGTTTACCGGCTGGCCTTCCAGCAATGAGCCTACGCCGATGCCACCGCGAGGGCTGGTGATCTTCCAGCCGCCGTCGCGGTACGCGCACGTGAAGCGGTTCCCGGCATGGTCGACGGCGCTCACAACAGAGCCGTCCTTCGGCGCCAGCGAAATCTCTGGCCACTCGGGATGCAAATCAGGCAAACCGCTATGGTGCATTGGCCGCTCGCTCATTCCCCGCCCTTCCCATCTCGATCAGTCAGCCCGTCCAGCACCGAACGCATATGGCGGTTCTTTTCTCGTTGGAGCCGCAACAGTTCCTCTGGCGATAGGTGGATGGCAGTTCCTCTGGCGATAGGTGGATGGCTGGCTCCTCGTCGGCATCCACGTCATAGAGTTCCTGCGCTTTAGCCGCCAGCCACTCCATCGCTTCCGCTTCAGATCCTACCATAGCCTCATCACGGAGAGGGTTTCCAATCCAGACGCGCCATGCACCGTCAAAAGTCCACTCGATTCCACCGGGTATTTCTAGGTCGTGGAGTTGCTGGAGGGTCAATTGGTGGGGTCCGCGTAGACAACATCGCCGCCGTCATTCACGATTTTGACCCGGAAGCGCTCATCCCCGCACTCAGCCATTTCGCTCCAGCCGTCCCCACCTCCGGCCCGCGAGAAGTGCAGCGACCGATTGCAGTCACAGGAATTGTTGTTGTCGCCCCAGTCGAAGGCGACGATGCCGAGATCACTCTCAACCCAGTGATGGACGCGGGTTTCTCCAGTAGTCGTATCGGTTATGTGTGCGTGAAGCAGCGTCATCTTCATACCTCGCTGTCTTGGAGGGAGGGGGCTAGTGAACGGTAGGCGTAGGGGCATTGCGAGCTGCTACGGAGTTGGCGATCTGCCCCCATACCCATAGCGGTGCCTATCCGCTCGTCCAGCCTAGGCGGCGCGCCTCCTCGAATACCTCTGCGCGTCCTGCGGCATCGATAGCCGCCTCCACCGTCTCTGGGGTCCAGAAGTTGACGGACGCTGACGCCTCGGCAGTCGCAGCATGTCGCCACGATATGGCATTCTTCAGCAACTCAATGGCCCGAACCACGCTGGTCAAAAACATTGGCGTTCTCCTTGCGTTCACGCTATCATGTTCAGCTGCAAAAGTCATCGAAAAGCGCTGAAATGCCCACAAAACCTGAACTTTCAGCCCGCGCCGCCGAACTCCAGAAGCGCCATCCCTACTTCACCAAGCGTGACATTCAGATCCTCATGGATATCGAAGCGGAAGAAGCAGCCGAGAAGTCAGCGAAGCGCTGAAGTGCGTACCGCCTACCTGCTCTCCGATGCCCCGCCCCGGATTGTCATCCACTGCAACACCTGTTCCCGCCATGGGGACTACAGCCGGGACCGGGCAATAGCCGCGCTCGGTGATATCGCCCTCCCGACTTTCCTCACCCAAACGGTAGGGGCAGTCTGCAGCCGGAAGAGGGACACCACTAACTTTGCCGGATGCGGCGCTGTCTTTGCGGATGAGGTCATTGAGGCGCTGCCGCAGTGACCACGTACGAAAGATGATCGCGGTGCGCTGAGTGCGGCAGCGAGGACCCGCGACGCGCTTTCACGAGACCGAAGCCGAGAGCACGCACCAGTTCTTCGATTGCCAGCGGGATGCTCTCTTCAAGCTCCGATGCGTTCTTCGCGCTCAGTATTAGCCCCGGCAAGTCGTCGCTCCACACCCGCAGCCCGCCGTCCTCTCGTGGCGCTGTGCGGACATCGATCACAATCGGAAACCATCTCGGGTCTGCTGGGTGTAAGGCCATTCTCGTTCTCCATACAGGTGGTGGGGATCAGGACGGCTTGCCGCGCGCTCTCGAAGCTTCCAGAGCATAGATGCTCTGCGACCATTCGACGTAGCTCTCCGGTAATCCCGCATTGATGGCAGGACGGCTGTCGATGATGGCCTGGAGCCGATCGATCTCGTGCAGCGCTTCCTCGTGCGAGAAGCCGCCGGTGGTATCGCCAGAGGCTTCCAGTTGCTGCTGTTGGCGTGTCATTCTCATTTCTCGTTCTCCTTTAGGGTGAGGGGAGGTGCGAAAAAGACCCTTAGATTTCAAAGGGCCCCTAATTCCCGCACTTCCGTCCAAGTCATTGAATTTGAACGATAGTGGCGTCCCAGCCGAGGTCACCACCTGCCCAAACTGCCGTTGATTATATTACACTTTTCGCTCTATTCCCGCACCTGTTTCCGAGGTGCGGGGAGTGTTGTTCCCGGTCAGTTCGTCATAGCTCTCCATGAGCTTGGACGCGGCTGCCTGACCGAGCTTCCTGCGATTTGCCGTTCGAGTGTATAGCTCCGGCTGCTGAAGCGTGGTCCATCCCCACATAGCCATCAGCTCGTGTGGTGAGGCCCCGGCCTCAGCCGCCAGCGTCGGACCAAGCTTGCGGAGGCCGTGCGGGCTCTTCTTCACGCCAGCCTCCTTGCACCAGTCCTTGAACTTGTTCCCGAAGCTGTTGCCGCTGGCGAACGGCTGTCCGTGCTCGGTGACGAGGAATGTCAGGTTGCCGCCATTCGTCGCCGCTACTGCCTCGAGCAGCGGGCGCAAGGCAGTGAACTCGACCTCGACGCCGGAAGATTTCTCGGTTTTCCCAGGCTTGAAGCGAACCATGCCGGCGCGCACATGCTGGCGCCCCAACAGGACAGCGTCGGATCTCCTGAGCCCTGTGAACAATAGAATGCGCATAGCCAGGTTGGCCATTGTGCCGACCGGGTGGCGTTCCTCGTACTTGTTCACATCGTCAATGGTCCATGCCTCGCGGCCACCCTCGAGCGGCTTCACGTAATCGACTCCCTTGGTGGGGTCGGCGTCGATCCACCCGCGCTGTTTCGCGTAGGCAAACATCGGCTTCACGGCCTTAAGGAAGTTGTTGGCCGAGTGGCCTTTGCCTGTCGCAGAACGCCGTTCGCGCGCGTCGACAATGGTCTGCTGGCTTACTTTTGACAGCGGTCTATCGCCGCTCTTCTCCACCATCTGGCGAAAGAACGAGTCACGACGCCGCTGGGTGATCTCGTCCAGCCCGCGGAAGTGGAGTGATTTCTTGTATTCCTCGACCAGCCAGCGCACCGTGCCTTCAACGGCTTTGGATGATCGCCGTGGCCGGATTTCTCCCAGTCGCGCAGCCTGATAGGCTTCCTCGAATTCCTCTGAGCCATAGTCAGGTAGTCGGATGCGCTTCCCCTTGCCCACGCGGAAGTAGTAGACTGGCGTACCGTGTCGGTTCCGCTCTCGAGTGACGTTTGCCGGCAATCTGGTGCGCATGTCCTGCATCAGAATTCGATCGGGTCGTCTTCGTCAACGGGGCGCGGCAGCACAGGCAACGGTTTGTTCCGCCCGGGCACGATGCGGATCGTGCCGTCTGGGTCGATTTGGACCTCTCTGTCGCTGTGCACCTGCTCGATAGCGCGAAGCACGCGGGCAACGTCGGCCTGGGTCACGAGGGCGGGGCGGCGGCTCATAGTTTTATCCCGGCCACGGCAGCCCCCCATCTTCGCCAGCACAAACCACAGGGCAAAGAACCCGCCGATACCCGCCGATAAGGGCTACGACCCAAATCTGCTGCTTGCGTCTGGTCATGGGGCGTCCTTCAGAGCTTGGCGGGCGCGCTGGCGGGCGATTGCGAGGGGGCTCATGAGGCAGCGCAAGCCGAACTCATTGTAGGCGATTTCGGTGGCCTTTGAACTCGGGAGCTTCTCGGCGGCGAACGGCGTCAGCGCTTCGGTCAGCGCGGCGAAGCGTTCACGTACCGGCGTGGCCCCATGCCAGTTCCCCCGCTCGCCTTTGGCTCCGCTGACCACCTGATAGATTTCGTAGATGGTCGAGTTCGCCGTGCGAGCTTCCATCGCATGGCCCTGCGCTTCCAGCTTCAGCCGCTCCGCGAGTTCCCGCGCCTCATCCCTATCGGCTACTAGCCGCTCTATCGCTGCGGCGGCTTCGTCCATGAGCGGGTCAGCGCCATTGTAAACTGGCCCGCCCGCGCTGGTATATGCGACGGGTCCACGACGAAGCCGCTCCACCAGTCCCAGGTCATCACTCTGCATGGGTGGGGTCCTCGAGGCCGGCGTCATTCTCCCGAAGCGCCTTAAGGATTTCTGCTGCACGCTTCCCGACATCATCCGGGGAGAACTTCCACCCCTGCTTGATGAGCCATCGTTCGGCTACGCGTAGCGCTTCTGCGGCAGTTTCGTCGCCCGTGAGCTTCATTCCCCCTCTCCCCGTGATGGAGGAGTGGGGAGGGGTTGCCAATGCGTGGGGTGTATTGCTAGGTTTTCGGCGCGTCCGAATGGCGAGAGTTCGCGCATGCCCTTCACGCCAGGCCATTCACTGTCGCCGACGCGCCAAGACAGCCCCCACCATCCCGTCATGATGTTGCCGTCGACGTTCGGGGCCTCGCGGTCGTTCGGACCATAGAGGGTGCACCAGCGCGCTTCCATGGCGTTGGTGTACTCTTCGGTCACCTCGGCAATGTAGATGCGCGTCCCGTCCTTCGGCGCCGTCTCGATCGGCTGCCACCCCTCCCGTATCCCTTCATCGCGAACAGCTAGGGCGGCGGTGAGGGCTCGGCGCATGGCTATGATGGAGCTAGGCTTGGAGATTATGCCGCGCGGGAACTGCCATGCAGCCTCGCCATAGAATGCCTTGCATGCAGCTTCAACCGCTTGATCCGTCACCCCACCCGCTGCCACAGCAGGAGGGGACAGCTTCGCGTGGATGGTCTGGATCGCGTCGTGGAGTTCGATTGCGCTTTTGCTGCGCTCGTCATCCGTGCTGACGAAGCCCAGCGCCTCGTCGCGAAGTTCCAGATAGTCGGCGATCACAAACTTGATGTCGGGGACGTCCACCACCTCCGCCTGTTTATCGCTAGAGCGGCGGGCTGGCATGACCTCGTAGCCCTCGAATATGAGTTGCGTCAGCGCGTCGTCGCCGATGATCTGCTGCGGGGTCCGCTTGGGCTGTTCCTTGTTCATCAGGGATGCTCCCCGAGGGCGGCAGCCTTGAACAACGGTTCATAGCCCGGCTTGGGCACGGGCGAGAAATCGACCGATGCCGGCTCGCCACCGTTCTGCGGGTCGAAACTGGCAGGCCACTCCCGCACGTAACAGAACGGCTCCGCCTTCACCCGCACCCCGGATGCTGGAGAGGATGGAGAGGCGGCGAGGGCGCTCATGTGGCGTTCGTTCAATTCTTCGGCGCTGCAAGAGCATCCGTCGCCGTTGTCCGAGCATGGCCCCTTATAGGCGCACTCGTGCCGGAGCATTTCGACGTAACGGACCAGCTTCGGGTCGATGTGCGCCACTCGGTAGGCGTGGCGATCAATCGACGTGTCGGCCGGCAGCGTCCCCGCTTCTGCCTCTCTGCGGTGCTGGAGTTCGGTGAGGAGGGAGCGGAAGTCGGAAACATACATCTCCAACGGCGTTTCCGCGCTGAGCATCTCAGCCAGCCGTTCGTCGCTGATGTGTTCTGGTACGGGTTTTGCGGTCATGATTGGGTGCCCTCGGCTTTGGCGATGGCCTCGTTGATCACAGCAAGCTGGTGCTCGGCACTGCCCCAACCCTCAAGCCACTCGCGGGCCTTGTGCAGGGCGTCGAGCATGTCCGGGGCAGCAGCGATCAGCCGGGCGTCTGCATCCTTGTAGACCGCCGCGAAGTCTCCGCCATCTTCGTCCACGATGGTAAGCAGCGACAGCCCATCGGCGTCGGCTGGGCACATACGGGAAGTTCCGTCACCGACAGCCAGCAACTTCCATGGGCCAGCCGTATGTGTCGTCATCTTGTCGTTCATCACTGTGTCCTGCGAAGGTTGCGGGAGAGAGGGGTGGTTGCGGTTCGCTGCGGCTCTGCCTTGGGAAAGCCACGGCTCTGCAAACGAGACCGCTTGCGAGGGAGCAGGTGCTTGCTCTTGACTGCGTAGGTCTTGGCCTTCTCGGCTACGTCCTCGGCGTCCTTGATGGGCTTGCACCAGCTACAGGTGAGACACAGGTTCGGCTCAGCGTTGGCGCCGCCGTTTATGAGCGCGATCAGGTGCTCGAGGATCCACTTGTCGCCAACGGGGATCTTGCGTTGGCACTTGTGGCAGCGGCCTTCGCAGCGCTCCCATACCCGCAGCCGAACGCGGGGCGGGATGACGCTGTCGTCGGTCTTGCCTACCCAGGCGCTAGTGCTGCGAGGCATTGCGTCCCTCCAGCCGTTCTACGCGCCGCTCTAGAACGTCGATGCGGCGCAACAGGTCGTCGCGACCGCGCTTGGCGGATTTCGGAGCGCAAGTGCAACCGCTTAGCCCATAGACGGCGCCGCCCATGCACTGCGGAAACCAGTACCGGCCAACCGACTTGTCATACGCGTATCCGCAGCGCTCGCTCATGCTGCCTCACAACGTAGCCAGAGTTCGTATTCACCCTTCAGCGTATTGAAGGCAGCGGTAGCGTCTGGGTTGCCATCGATGTTGGCGCGCGAGCTGACGCGACAGTGATTGCGGATGTAGTCCGCCGCCTCGTCGACGGTTTCGGCGCGGATGAACTTGCGGAACGCGCCTTCATTACAGAGGATGCCGGCGATCTGCGACAGCTTCGCCGTGCGGCGCGTCGGCTCAATCTGCGTCGCCTCCCGCTCCGGCTCATCCTCACCAGGCTTGCGAAGCAGCGCCACAGCGACCCACACGGACTCGGCAGGGTTCGGATAGCCGATGGCCTTGAACAGCTCGGTCTGGCCCTCTGCCGGAACCTCGAGCACGATCTGCACCACCTTGCGGCTGGGAACGTGCCTGTAAGTCTCGTAGGTCGCTCTGATGATTGCTGCGTCGGTCACGGAGAAATCGGCGACGGGTTACTATCCCCGCCGCCGCCCTGCTGGGTTGATCTCAGAAAGGGATGTCGCTGTCGTCGGCCGGTGC
>Ga0247823_10000318_pt1 | contig 42015 bp, 38 predicted proteins | sample 13C_PalmiticAcid_2_FD_192426 | JGI IMG/M metagenome (GOLD analysis project Ga0247823, IMG submission 192426) | Soil microbial communities from agricultural site in Penn Yan, New York, United States - 13C_PalmiticAcid_Day30 | ecosystem: Environmental > Terrestrial > Soil > Agricultural land... | reverse complement strand
AACTGGGCCTGCGGCTGCGCTACCCCACGGTGGCGCAGGGCCTGGCCTGAGCGGCGGGCAACAAAAAAGCCGTGCGGCTTGCCTGCACGGCTTGGGGGATTGCGTCGTGGTGCGGGGTCGGAATCGAAAAGCAGCCTAGAAGCCGCATCCAGACATGTTTTCTGTGAGATGAGCCTCGCAAGGTACCGTCAAATGTACCGTGAGACGCTGTTGCGGTGAAGTTGGCTCAAGTAATCGATTCTTATCGTGCCACATCGTACTAGTCCTGTGATTCGGCTGGGCCTTGGCGCTGCGGGCATCCTCCAACGGTGAGCACTGGATCAGGTGATCGGTAACCAACCCGGTCAGGGTTTCACCAGTGCCACTACCTCAGCGATCCCCAGCCGAAGAGATGCAGGGTTTCCCTGGAGACTTGGGTGCTGGCTTGCCCGAGGAGCTCCTCGACCTAGAAATAGGGTTGATCGCAGTCCAGGACTCTCTGCGACAAAAGATGGGCGGCGAGGGCGCTGATGAGGCCCTAGGACCTTAGGTCATCTGTGTGCTACTGCAGAGGGACGGGGTGCACAAGATTCTGATTTCATGAAAAGCAATCAATGCCACTGACAGAACACCATTCGCTGCTACGAAGCTGTGGCTAAGCCTCGTCAGGCGGCTGCTAGTCTGGAGCCCCTTGCGTTGAGACGCGGAGGTTTTGGCAATTATTTATTGCGAACACCCTCTAGTAGGTGATGACACGAGCACGCAAAGGCATTCGAAGACTCCACCGCAAGCCGTGGAGCACTGCGTTACTGATGTGACTCGAACGCTGCTTGGCCCGGTTTGCAAGGGTGCTGTCGATCCGGGCTGTGCACGCAGCAACGGGCCAGTAAGTAGGTGCTTGTAGAAGCCCTCACACCCCTGAAAAACGGGGGTGCCCCGCTGGCGCAAAAAAAATCTCAAAAAGAAGTGAGCGCACCCTCTTGAAAAACATTACTGAAATCTACTGCTACAAAATTTGCAGCAACCAAGAATCAACTTACTATGGGGTGATTTGAGGTTGCAAGCACGACCTATCAGTGTGCTCGTCCGTATGTATCTAAAGCAGGCATGTGCTTGCGACAACCTCTTAGGACGAGTATGTATCTACAAGACACCCCTTTCGCTTCTACACGCATGGTCACCGATCAGCCCCTCGCCGCGCTCATCGCTCGGGCCGAATCCGGCTTTGACTCCATTGAGCTGCATTCCATGAGCCATTTCCCGCGAAGATTTGTTGGCGATATAGAGCAGCACTGTGGGGGGCTGTGGTATCCCGAGAAGTTTTCTCCTTTCGACGGATGTACAAAGTATCGAATGTGGCTGCATCAGCCGCGTAGGGAGGCCATAGAAGCGCTTTCAGGGCACGACTGCGTTGTCACCAAGGTCCAGGTCTGTTTGGACCTCCTAACGCGCTCTAGGCAGGACGCTCAACTTCTGCACGGCATCATGACGCGGCACATCCGCACTAAGGCAAAGGCCACGGAACCGTCGGTCCAGTACAAGAACACCACCTACTTCAACTTTGACAGGAAACATGGGCCCAGGAAGAATCTGCTCGCGTACTCGGATCGCCAGAGCAAGATCGCACCCAGGTGGAGTTGCACTCATGTTGAGTTGAGAATCGTGGGTTCCAAACATCTAGACGCAGCTGGCATTCGACACCAGGACGGCTTGCTCAACTTGGATCACCGCGCGTTCTGGGAAGAGAACATCCACCTGGTTGACATTCCCTCAGCAGAGGAAATGGGACAGGAGTGGTGTCGTCACTTCGAGAAAGCACGCGAAGGAAAGTCTCGCAGGTTTCCGTACGGCACCAGAGTGAACTCCATCCGGCGAATGGGGCACAGCTTCGAGCGGATGGTTGCGCTTCATGACTCCGGATACTTCAGGGCGCATGATCTGGAGTACATCCTCCGTTCGTACAATGTGTTCGGTGGGAAATTGCCTTCGCACCTCTTCCCGAGAGTCAGGGTGGAGTCGATACTTCCTGGCCATGAGAACGGGTTCTGGCGTAAGTCTCTAGGTTGATTTGCACCCTTTGATATCAACTAGTTAGACGACAAACTCCCCTACTGTCTACTTACCATAGGGTCGGTGGTAGTAGGGGCATCCAACGCACCGCTTAAACACCGCGTAGTACGTCGCATAGAGCAGTCCATCCTTGAGGAAACTGCTTTGCAGGGCGCTTGGGGTCTCCGGCACTGCTTCGGTTGCTTGGCACGATGTGAGACGCATAGCGCCAGTACACCACCGCCAAGTGAATAAGACATACCGGGTTGGGGTGCCTGATCGTCGGCCGGCGCTACGAACGCGTGTCGGACCTCAATCGCTCGACTTGCGTCTAGGTTTGCGCGCGAGTACGTCGTCGCGGAGCGCTGACACCAGCTGAACCGGGTCGACATCAAGCGCACTTGTCCAGCGGATGAACTCAAGTACATCCAGGTAGCGTTGACCCTTCTCCACCTTAGAGACGAATGTCTGGTGCTTGTCAAGACGGATTGCGAGTTCTTCTTGGCTCAACCCCATAGCCTGCCGGGCGAGTCGAAGCTCAGCCAAGAACCGGCGGTAGGCGGTGTCGTAGATGGACATGCATTGCGATCAGTGTTCGCATGCGATTAACCAACCCATCGCGTCTTAAGCCAAATTGTCTTGAAATGTCACAGTTACCGATATCATTCAACCCGGAATGGCTTGAATCAAAAGAGGAACATATGTCTGTTGAAGGTTGCGTCCGCGTCATTGCGTTGCTGTGCTCTGGAGTCCTGCTTGCTGGCTGTGCGGACATGGCAGAGTTCCGGCAATGGGCAAACAAACAAAACACTGCGCCCCGGCTTACCCCGGACCAGTTGAACGATCAATGCCCCCAGCAGGAAAAAAGCCACCTATGGACGAAGGAATGCTGGGAATGGAAGCAGGCGCGCGATGAAGCAGCGGCTGCTAAGCGCCGAGCGGAAGATGCTCGTCGGCGAGAAGCCGACGCAGCGGCCTACCTAGAGGAGCAACAGCGGAAACAGCGAGAAGCTCAGGAGCGAGAAATGGCTGCGGTGCAGGCGGACGAGCGGGCAGGGTACAAGTACCTTTCCTTCGAAGACTTCGCCTTGGACGCCGCAAAGATGCAAGGAGCCAAAGTTGCGCTGTATGGCATCTATGTTGGCGAGGGAAAGCGGCTCGCCTCAAACCAACTGGCCGCGCTCATGTGGATTGAACGTGCGCGCAGCACGAAGGGCGCGCTGATCCCTCTCTACACCGAGGACGCCGCCAGAGAGGCCAGAGCAACGCTACTCCGCTGCGATGCGTCTCCGGTTGGGTGTACGATCGTTGTGAAAGGTCGTGTCCGCATGCTCACATTGCGCAACGCGTTTGGCTCCAGCTCCCAAGAGTTGGGCGTCGTCGTCGAAAGCGTCCGATAGCCTCGACCGTGGCATTTCAAGGGACGCGGACAGTCGAGTCGGGCAAGGACCGCTAAGCAGCGATTGCAGTCGGCGGCGCTTGCGCATCGAACGAGCCATCAGCACCACATTGCGGTCATTCAGTCGCTGGCCATGAAGGTCTACGGCTGGCACGAAGCGGTGTTACGGCTAGACTGCCGCAATCGGCGGCCAAAAGCGGTCCTCCACTGATGTGTGGATGATCGAACGAAGGCCGCCAGCAGCATTGGCTCAATTCGGACGGTGGATGGTCGGCTCTCCCCAATCATGCGCAAAAAGGAGTGATTTGGAGGTGGGCGGTAGATGTCTATGCGTAGCGACATGCACAGATTGAGGGAATGCCTATCCATTGGAGAGGAAGGCTGGTTCAGGCGCAGCCCAAAATGCGTTGGACCGCGGTAACGAGCGGCTGGATGGCGGACGGCGGGAAGGGGGATACGCTACTGACGTTGATTTCACAAAGAACATAGCGCTCTTCACCACTCGCTGAACGTTCGCCGAACATGAAGTCGCAGTCCCACAGCAAAGGAAGTCGCCCACGTACAAGGTCCAGGCGGGCGGACAGCATTTCCACCCATTCCGTTTCAAGGTATCTCTTCAAATTCTGGAATTGCGGCAAGTCCGCGGCGTAATAAAGCCTCGGGGCAGGCTGGGGGGCCTCACCGCCAGGCGCGGCCGGATAAAGAGCGTTCACAGGCTGGTGCCCGAATCCTTCGACCCGGCCTTCGACCAGATACGCGCGAACCATGCCTTCCACCAGTCGTGGCTGCCAAGCCTGATCGATCATGTGGCCGCCATTGGCGAGCTGGAAATACGGGGCCATTGTTGCCAGAAGCGTCGGGAAATCCATTGATTCCTCGACGCATCCACGCTGAGCGTGGCGCACGCGCAAATGCATGGAACCGGTGGTCGCCTGCTCCACCCTCCAAACACCGACCCCGCTGGCGCCGCGATGCTGCTTCAGCACCCGCGCACCGTACTGGAGTCGTTTCGGCAGCTCTTCCTCCAGTTGCTTGAGGCTGTCAATGCGGTGGACATCGCTACCGAATGGGAGATCGCGGGTCTCGAACAGGACGTCCTTGGTTCCTAGCTTCAGAATCGTATCGGGATGCGCGCTGACGACAACACCACAATCCGAAACCCGCCGCAGCAATGCGTCCAGCTGGTCCCGCCGTCGCCCACCCTCAATGGGGTTGCACCAGACAAGCACGAGCGCGCAATCGCGCAACTGCTTCTCGACCTCCTCGGCGAAGGCGTCGTTGTATACGGCCGGGACAGCCTTCACACCAGCACGCGCGAAGGCCTCGAACAGTGCGGCAAAGCGGCTTTCAGTGGGATCGGAGCGATCCCGCATAGCGCGGTCGCCCGGATAGAGAAGTGCGACAGAAGGTGCACTCACGATAAGCTCCTTGAGGACCTACACGCGCAACAGCCGCCGCGCATTCGCATTTGCGATCAGTTCTCGGTCCGCATTGCCGAGCCCACAGTGGTCGAACACGCTCGCGAGCCGCGCCGGCAAATCCGTTTCTGTGGCGACGGGCCAGTCCGTACCAGTGACTACATGGTCTGCTCCCACGAGGTCGATGGCTGCGCGAAACATGACGGGATGCATGCCGGTCGTGTCGATGAAGACGTTGCGTCGCGGCGATGCGTGTTTTCCGATCCGCGCACCATCCGCCAGGCATTCGCCGACCATCAAGCCGCCGAGGGCGAGCGCAGTCACAACCACATTCAGGTTGGGCATCTCATCGAACATGCCGGCGTGCACGATGGCTAGCAACGCGGCGCCATTGATTGCGCTACGGGAGAGCCGCTCGCTGAACTTTCCGGTCCGCTGAAACTTCTGTCGGAGAGTGCCATCCGGCACTGGGTGCAGGAACACGGGAATGCCCAGTTCCGATGCAGCGAGAAAGGTTGGCCGCGCCTCGGGCGCGTCGGGCAGGAGATCGCCTTTCGCGCTTTCGATAAATACGCCCTTCAAGCCCAATTCCCTGACGGCCCGCGTGAGTTCGCGCGCCGACTCTTCACCACGGTATGCGTCGACGGTGGCGAGCCCGTGCAAGACGGTGCTATGTCGGTGCGTGACATCAGCGAGTGCGTCGTTAATTCGCTGGACGATTTCTAGGCTGGCCTCCTCACCCGGAGCAAGGACGAACTCCAGAGACGTATTGATGACACGGCTCTTGACGCCTGCCGTCTGCAGCGATGTGAGCAAGGCCTCTTCTTGCGTCAGTCGCTTGCTCACGCCGTTCCAAAATTCCTTCTGCGCCGGCGGGGTGCCCCGCGACGCATCGACCGGAATGCCCTGGCCTGCGAAGTGACAGTGAAAGTCGATCACGTCCATGGCGCACTCCTCAGGTTTGCTTCGCTTCGAGCGGCCGGCCAGCAGACTTCCAGCCGTCGATGCCGCCGTGCAAGAACTTGGCGTCCACCCCCGCCGCACGCAGGCGCATGGCCGTGGAGCGGCCCACCTCGTGTCCATAGACGCAATAGACCACCACAGGCTTGTCCCTGGGCAGATGCGCGCACCAGGAGCTCAGCATGCCCGGGTCGCGCCACTGCGAGCCTGGGATCACGGCATCTGCTTGCTCGAAGACCCCCGCCCGCCGAACGTCCAGTACGTGAGCGCCGGCAAGGTCGTCCGCTGTGGCCCCAAAGGGCTCGCTGGTCGCCTCCACCGCCCCCTGGTACCGCGCATACACGCGTGCCCAGTTGATGTTGTCCATGAACACGTCGACGTACTGGCCTGCCGCGGCCCCGAAATCAAGATGGTAGGCGTGCTCGTACATATCCAGGGCCAGGATGGGGATGCCACCGGCGAGGGCATGCGTATGGTCGGCAGCCCACTGGTTGATGAGAGTTCCTTCGCGCGGCTGAAACGTCAGCAGAACCCAGCCCGAACCGCCGGCCAAGGCCTTGCCCATGGCCACAAATTCCTCACGCCAGCGCTCGACGCTGCCAAAGCTTGCTTGGAGCGCGAGTGCCGCTGCCGGAGTCATCGCTTCGCCGGTAGCGCCAAGGCTGTCAAAGTAAAGCTCGTGCAACAGCATCGAGTTCGTAGCGATCAGCTCCTCACGCTTGATCCCGTTCAAGTCGAAGCTGGCCGCAGTCGCAAAAGGTAGCTCGTGCAGGCGGCCACGGATGGCATTCAGCCGCTTCACGGCGCCGCTGTAGTTGTTCTGGTGGTGGCTGCGCAGCAGCTTCTCCGAAAGTCCTATCAAGCTGGCAGGGTCGAACGGTAGGTCTTGAATCCGGGCATCCATACATGTTCCTCAAATAAGGTTGGTGAGACGAAGCGCCAAACCAACAAGGCCGGAGACCAGCACTACAGGAATCACGCCAACTTTGAAGCGAAACAATGCAACTGCAGCCACCACGCCGATGAGGGCCGAAGGCCACTCGAACCGGCCCGAAAGACCTTGTGGCCAGAGCACGTGGTAGGCGAAGAACACAGCCAGGTTCACGATGACGCCCACCACAGCAGCAGTGATGCCCAGCAGCGGGGCCGTGAACTTGATGTTCCCGTGGGTCGACTCGATGAAGGGTCCGCCGAGCAGGATGAAGAAAAACGAGGGCAGAAAGGTGAAGAACGTGACCACCGTCGCAGCCACGGCGCCAGCGAGAAATAGCGAATCCGGACCAAAAATCTCCTTCGTCCAACCACCCACGAAGCCCACGAACGCGACGACCATGATGAGCGGGCCGGGCGTAGTCTCGCCAAGCGCGAGACCATCAATCATTTGCGGGCCGCTGAGCCATTGGAAGTTGTCGACGGCTCCCTGATAGACGTACGGAAGCACCGCGTAGGCCCCACCGAAGGTCATCAAGGCGGCCTTAGTGAAGAACCACGCCATCTGCGTCAGCACAGCATCCCAGCCGAATGCGGCCGTCAAGGCGCCGATGGCCACTGCCCACAAGCCAAGGAAGACGACGAACACTTGCCGAAACCGCTTCCAGGTGAAAAGCGCGTGCTGAGGTGTGGGCGTGTGGTCGTCGATGCGAGCAGGGCCGAACTGCTTGGCGGCGCTGCCATGGCCACCACCTGGGGTGAATTTGTCCGGTGCGTACTTCCCGCCGAAGTAGCCGATGGTTCCAGCCGCCAGCACGATGAGCGGAAACGGAATGCTGAATGCAAAGATGGAGATGAACGCTGCGGCCGCGATGCTCCACAGCCAGGCGTTCTTAAGCGCGCGGGAGCCTACCCGGTACGCGGCATGTACCACCAGCGCAGTGACCGCAGGCTTGATGCCGTAGAACAAGCCCGCGATGGCCGGCACGTGGCCGAAGGCCATGTAGACCCAGGACAGGCCAATCAGGATGAACAGCGAAGGCAGCACAAACAGGCCGCCAGCGACGATGCCACCCCAGGTCCGGTGCATCAACCAGCCAATGTAGGTGGCCAGCTGCTGCGCCTCCGGGCCGGGCAACAGCATGCAGTAGTTCAAGGCGTGCAGGAACCGGTTCTCGGATATCCAGCGCCGCCGCACCACAAGCTCCTCATGCATGATGGCAATCTGTCCGGCAGGCCCGCCGAAGCTGATGAAGCCGAGCTTGAGCCAAAACATGAACGCTTCACCGGAAGTCAGGCGCTCGGGCGTGGCTTGGAGGGTCTGGGTGGTCATGGGGCGGCCTTCAATGCGGCGAGAAGGGTGTCAAAGAGGACAAATGCGGCCTGCAGAAGCTCATCGTCGTTCTGGTACTGCGCCTGCAGGCCGCGCACGACCATCTCCAAGCCAGGTGCTTCATCCAACGGATTTCCGCCCACGTCGATGTAGTGAACGAGCTGAGCAAGCCGCACGAGTTCTGGCTCCTTGTCCAGGCCAAAACTTTTGGCAACGACCTCGAAAGTGACCAGGTCCCCCACGTGGGTGAAGGTCGCGCCATCAAAGTCGTAGCCGAGTGCGGTCTTCGGGCGCTTCTTCGTATCCGAAAGCCAGACAAAGGTGGGCGACTTGTCCACGAAACGCTGGACCAACCAGGCGGTTGCCAGGCGATCCACCCAGGGGCGCTTGCGGGTCGCCCACGTTCTGCCTTGATAGTCTTCGGTGCGTAGCGAGGCGATTGCGGCCTTCGCCGCCGACGGTTCATCCGGTGAGAGGTGCAGTTCCACTTGGCGCCTGAGGGCAGCGACCGCGTCTGTCGCCCGCGTGCTGTCTTTGCCTGGAAAGAAATCGCTGGCGCGAATCTGTTGCAACTGCTGCTCAAGACCGCGCAACGTCTTTTGCAGGTCGGTTTCTGCTGCCTTGCCGACGGTGCCACGGGCTTCCTTGACGGACTGAAGCAGTTCAGCGTACAGGTCTGAGCGGTCGAACAACGCGCGAAACTGTTTCTCTTGCGCTTCGTCCCGTGCCGCGACGACCAACATGTGCGCATCCGCACCGTTTTCTTGTACGGTTCGTTCGATGTCCCACAGCGCCTGGGCCGATGGCGCGGTCGATGGCAGAAGGTACACGCCATCGCGCAAGGTGCCCGCGCCAATCGTTTTGAGAGCACGCCAAATCCGCACGCGCACTGCGCTCGGGCTGGTGGGCAGGGTGGCGGTCAAGAGTAGCCAAGAGGTCATGTAATAATCATCTCACTAAGTGATGAATATTACAAAAACAATCGCAAGCCGACCGAACGTGCGCTACGGACATCCACCCCGCTCGCATTGATTCCTATGCGTCTACTATCAGATAAAAGAGGAAACTGTCATGCCAGCGAATCGAACCCCATTCAGATGCCTGAGCGCCTTCGGCTTCATGCTGGCCGTACTTGCTCAGCACAACGCAGGAGCGCAACAGGCTACCTTTGAATCGCGCTCTATCACACCCGACGCTGCGCTCAAGGCTGCACGTGCCGCCCTGGAGGCATGTCGCAAGAGTGGCCACCAGGCCGCCGTGTCAGTCAATGATCGAGCTGGAAACGCGCTTGTGATGCTGCGCGACCGCTTTGCTGGGCCCCATACGGTGGATACCGCGATCAACAAGGCATACACCGCAGTGACGTTCAAGATGGACACCACCTCATTCATGCGAGCAACTCAGCCGGGAGAGGCAGCTTCCGGCGTGCGGCATCTGCCGCGTATCGTTGCCATCGGTGGTGGCTTGCCTATTGAGTCCTCCGGTTCCATCGTCGGCTCAATTGGTGTATCGGGGGCGCCCGGAGGTGACGCGGACGAGGCATGTGCCAAGGCCGGGATCGCTGCCATTCGCGACGAACTGGACTTTTGAAACGGCGCCAAGGACGCAGCTCCATATCGGGCTCACTAAGCGACGACCGCGAGACTCGCTCCACAACCGCGCCTTGAGTTCGGCCTGCGCCCATGGGTAGTGCGTCGCCCCCTTTTCTACGGTGTACTTCTATACTCCAACGATGCGCCGCATCCTAAAGGTCTACCTGCTGATTGCCGTCCTGCTGATGCAGACGGTGGTGTGGCTGTCGCCTTTTTCCATCGGCGTGCAGACAGAGCAACTGGCCCACATGACGGTCCATGTGCAAGACGTCGACCATCACCATCATGAAGACGAGTCGCTGCATCTCTCCTCCGACGGTGACAGCACCGCGCCGCACTTTCATGTGGACGATGGTTTTCAGCCCATTGGGTTGACTGCGCTCTTTGGCGACGCTGGGTTCGCGGTACTGCCGAGCGGACAGCCTCACACAAACCCTTCTGAGCCACCAACCGTCTTCCTCGACGGATTGCTGCGCCCTCCCAGCGCGACCGCCTAAGGTTCGCACGATATTCCGCTGGCGACTGCCGTCGCGGACCAATCCCTGAGAACTCGCCCGTCTTCACGGGCTTCCATGCTGCGCCCGCGCTGAGCCTCAATGGTTTGCTCTCGCGAGCGCGGCGCCGTTAACTCTTTTTCATTTCACACATGAATCTTTTCTCCATCAGGCGCTTGCTTGCGCTTGCCTTGGGTGCCGTGCCTTTGCTGGCACTTGCCCATGGCATTTCAGCCGAGGACCAACAGCGGATGCTGGACGCAGGCTACTTCCACTACATCGAACTCGGGGCCCGGCACATGTTGACGGGCTACGACCACCTGCTGTTCCTCTTTGGCGTGGTGTTCTTCCTGACGACGTTCCGGGACGTAGCCAAGTTCGTGACCGCCTTCACCATCGGCCACTGCATCACGCTCATCTTCGCGACGTACTTCAAAATCACATGGAATTTCTACCTGGTGGACGCCATCATCGCGCTCAGCGTGATGTACAAGGCGTTCGACAACAATGGCGGATTCCAGAAGTACTTCGCGATGGAATCACCGAACCTGCTCTGGGCGGTGTTCGGCTTTGGCTTGCTGCACGGCTTTGGCCTGTCGACGCGACTGCAACAGCTACCGCTGGGTGATGACCCGATGGCCATGCTCTGGCGCATCCTGAGCTTCAACGTGGGCGTCGAGCTGGGGCAGATTGCTGCGCTCACGGTCATGGTAGGTGCTCTGGCCCTCTGGCGTCATCGGCCGTCATTCAAGCGCTTCAGCTACGCGGCCAACCTGGCGCTGTTCTACGGCGGCGTGTATCTCCTGTTTACGCAGCTGCATGGCTACCAGCACGACAGCCACCCTGACAGCTTCCGCTTCCCTGCTGTCGAGCACCGGCACGCCCATGAGGACTTGGACGTGGAAAACACGGAAGACAAAAGCCGCGACGGCATCTGACCCTTCAATCTCTGAACATCAATCTCAAAGGAATCATCATGAAAGCGCTCATCCTCACCGCTACCCTCGTCGCCCTGCAATCCTTCAGCCCGGCGGCCCTGGCGGACAAGGGCAGCAGCTGCCACTTCCATGGCAAGACACCCGCAACCGAAGCTGTCGTCACAGACTGCGCAAACCAGCGCCGCGACGCGCTCGTCAAAGGCGGCAAGCTGGAGAACTCTTGGCAAGCGGCCAAGCTCAGCAAGCTGGAGCTGGTCGACGGCAAAAAGGGCAAGGAGTGGAAGGCCACTTTCACGAATCCGGCTGCTGCGGACAAGACGAGACAGAATCTGTATGTCTTCTTCTCGCATCCGGGTAACTTCATTGCCGCGAACTTCACCGGCCAGTAAGGCATGACACACGGGTCACTTTCACCCGTGCTCAAGGGCGGTCTGCTGGCGCTGCTGGCAGCCGCCCTTTTTGGGCTGAGCACACCTTTTGTCCAACTGTGGGGGCGAGGTCTTGGGCCGTTCACCACGGCAGGACTTCTCTATGGCGGAGCAGGCCTCGTGGCCTTGTTCATCCGGCGACCCAAAGAGCGAGAAGCGCAACTGCAGCGAAGTGATGTAGGTAGTCTGTTGGCCATGGCGCTGTTCGGCGCCGTCATTGGCCCCGTCGCGCTCGCGTGGGGCCTGCAACGCACCAGCGGCACCTCCGCTTCGCTGATGCTCACCCTTGAGGCCTTGTTCACTGCGTTGCTGGCCTGGCGCCTATACGGTGAGACAGTCGACCGCCGCGTTGTCCTGGCCATGGTCTCCCTTCTGGCCGGTGGCGTGGTCCTTGCGCTTGAGCAAGGCCTACAAGGCAACGTGCAGCTGCTCGGTCTGGCAGCGGTGATTGTGGCGACGGCTGCATGGGGGGTGGACAACACCTTGTCGCGCGGCGTGGCCGACCGCGACCCTGGACAGGTGGTGCTTGCCAAATCCAGTCTGGGTGTCGTAGCGACCTTCGCACTTGCGCTGTCGTTCGGAGAGCCCATGCCAAGCGTGGTGGCCGCCGGCGTGCTCCTGGCCATCGGCGCCAGTGGCTACGGCTTGAGCCTACGCTTCTATCTGCTTGCCCAGAGAACCTTCGGGGCCGCGCGCACGGGCTCCGTGTTCGCGTTCGCTCCGTTCATTGGTGCTGTGGGAGCGTTTGGGCTCGGGGAGCGCGCGGGGTCCTTCCTGCTTGTACTAGGAGGCGTGCTGATGCTGGCCGGTGTGGTCTTGCACTTGATTGAGTCGCACGAACATGCGCATGCGCATGAGGCACTCGAGCACGAACATGCTCATACGCATGAAGACGGTCATCACGACCACAGACATGAACCCATGCCCCAAGGCGCTCACAGTCACAGGCATACCCACGCCGAGTTGGAACACAAGCATCCCCATGTGCCCGACCTGCACCACAGGCACAAGCACTGAGCGGTGCAGATTTTGGTCCAGCTGCGCTGGCATTCGCACACGACTCGGGGTATTTGAGCAAAGACGCTTCTGGCCGCCGATTGCAGCAGTCTAGCCATGGCTGAGACACCCGGCAGCACTCGCCCCCAATTGCCAACTCCTGAATGTCTGCGACGTGGTGCAGATCGAACGTTCGGGGCGTTAGCCCAGACGGCAGCACCCAGTCTTGAGCCGTCTTCGGGATCTCAGGACCCGCTTGGCAGCGGGTGCGGTCCGTCCCCGCCGTGGGCCGGACGCAAGCTGACCGCCACCAAGCGGTCGCTGAGCTCGCCGGTCGTTTGACGTACGAAGGTCAGCAGTAGGCGGCACAGCGGCCGTATGACCCGCTCGTGGCAGGCAGCGCCGGCCCGCTGACTGCTTGTCGTCAACCCGACCTGTCGCTGTCGCATTGCAGCGGTCAGTCAATGTCGGGCGCCGAACCCGACATGGCTGTTGTCAAGCGCAGTCGCGATAGTTGCGTGGCGTGACGCCATGCACGCGCCGGAACGCGCGCTGAAACGCATCGACCGAGCGGAAGCCGCTGCTGCTCGCGATCTTGTCCTGCGGCCACTGCGTTTGCCGCAACAAGCGCGACGCAGCCGCCACCCTCGCCTGCTCGACGAAGCGCGCAGGTGTGGTGCCGGCTTCGGCCGCAAACGCGCGGGCGAACTGTCGTTCGCTCATGTGCGCTCGCGCGGCAAGCGCATCCACACAAAGGTCTTCGCCCGGATGCAGGCCGATCCACGCCATGATGTCGCGTAGGCGATGGCGCACCGCTGACTGCGCCTGCAGCGTGTCGCTCAGTTGCGCCTGGTCGCCGCCGCGCAGCAGTGGCAATGCCAGCGTGCGCGCAATGTCCATCGCCACGTCGCGCCCGAGATCGTCTTCCACCAGGGCCAGCGCCAACTCGATGCCGGTCGTGACGCCCGCCGATGTCCACACCGGCCCATCACGCACATAGACGAGGCCGCGCTCTACGCACACCTGCGGGCGCATCGCCTGCAGCTGATCGCAGACGCGCCAGTGCGTGGTGGCGCGGCGGCCGTCGAGCAGCCCGGCCGCGGCGAGCGCGAAAGCCCCACTGCACACGCTGGCCACGCGCCGCACGCGAGGGGCGACTTTCGCCAGCCAGGCGCCTATCTCATGCTGGACGATGGCGGCACGCACCCCCGCTTCTTCGCCGCCCGCCACGATGATCGTGTCGACCCGGGTCGGCAGCTCGTCGATGCGGCAGAAGCCGGCAAGGCTCAGCCCGGAGTTCGTCACGACCATGCCGCCGGTGGGTGAGGCGGTGTGAAGGCGATACGTTCCGGGTCGAAGCTGCTCGGCCTTGCTGAAGACACTGGCCGGCCCAGCGACATCGATCGCTTCGGCGCCATCGAAAGCGACCAGCACCACGTCGATGGCAGGAAACGCGGTCTTTTTGTCATTGCCCGCAGGAGTCAAGCTTCGTAAGGTCATGGCGTGATTCAGTTTCTGGAGTGCAAATGTTCAGGCCAATGGCAGTGTTAGTTTCGAGTATTGCAGCGTTGTTCCTCGCCGCTTGCGGTGCGGGCACGCAGATGCCACCCGCACCCGCCGACCCGGCCCTGCGCGAACAACAGACGCAGGCGTTCGTGCAGGCCATGAAGCCGCGCCACGCCGGCCGGCCCGTGGTGGCCATTGCCATGCTCAACGAAGGCACTGAGACCACCGACTTCCTGCTGACGCACGCCGTGCTGCAGCGCGCCGATGTGGCCGAGGTGAAGGCGGTCGCGCCGCGACGCGGGCGGGTCGAACTCTTCCCCGCGTTTCAGGTGGACGTGTCGGAAGACTTCGACGGTTTCGACCGTGCCCACCCGTCGGGGGCCGACTACGTGATCGTGCCGGCGATGAGCAACGATGCCGATCCCGCCGTAACAGCTTGGCTGCGGCGCCAGGCCGAGCGCGGCGCGCGCATCGTCGGCGTGTGCAACGGCACCTTGGTGCTCGGCAACGCCGGCCTGCTCGACGGCCGTCGCTTTGCCGGCCATTGGTCCTCGCGCAACAAGGTTCTGGAGCGCCACCCCGGCTCGACGCACGTGCCGCACCAGCGCTACCTGGTCGACCGTGGCGTGGCCACCACCACGGGCATCACCGCGTCGATCCCGGTCGCATTGGCTCTGGTCCAGGCGATCGGCGGGCGTGACAAGGCTGCCGCTGTCGCTGGAGAGCTGGGGGCGAGCTCGTGGAGCCCCGAGCACGACAGCGGGCCCTTTGCGCTCACCGTGCGCCGGGGTGCTAGCTATCTGCTCAACAAGGCGCAGTTCTGGTCGCATGAGCGGTGGGGCGTGGAGGTGCGCGATGGCATGGATGACGTTGCTCTGGCGCTGATCGCGGACGCCTGGTCGCGCACGGGCCGAGTGAGCGTGCATGCGCAATCGGCGGCGTCGGGCTCCGTCGCGCTGCGCAGCGGGATGATGCTCGTCACGGAACGTTTCGGCCGCGAAAGACCACGCCTGCCGCTCACGACTGCGATGAAGCCGCTGCAGCAACTCGACAACACGCTGTGTCAGATCCAGGAGCGCTTCGGCGCGTCGCGTCGCGAGTGGGTCGTGCTTGAAATGGAGTATTCCGGTGCACTGGTGTCTGTCGATTCCGGTGGTTGCCGATCGTCGTGATACCGAGGGCGCACCCCTCCTGACCCATCCTGACCATTTACTCAAGCAAGGAGCAACACCATGACTAGTTCCATTCGCACCTGCCTCTGGTTCCGCGACGGTCGAGGCCGTGAGGCCGCAGAGCATTACTGTTCCCTGATACCGGGCAGCCGGGTCGAGACGACTTTTTCTGGCGATGCCGGGCACGGCGCCTTTTCGGTGATCGATTTTTCGTTGGGCGGAGTGCCCTACCAGATCCTCGATGCCGGGCCTGTTTTCACTCTGACCGAGGCGGTTTCGATTTCGGTAGCAACGGATGACCAGGCTGAGACTGATCGGCTTTGGGCGGCGCTGACTGCAGATGGCGGCGAAGAGAGTGTGTGCGGCTGGCTGAAGGATCGCTACGGCGTGTCCTGGCAGATCTTCCCTCGGCGGCTAACGGAATTGACGACGAGTGCCGACAAGAAGGTGTCCGCTGCGGCGATGGAGGCGATGATGAAACAGAAAAAGATCGACATCGCCGCGATCGAAGAAGCGGTTCGCGAGGCGGTGTAGTCCGAACGCCCACGGCGGCGCCTGCGCAGGTCAGTTGTTCCGGATCCAGCGGTGATCGGTTGGCAGCGACCTCTCCCCAGACACGAGTGGCCCGTCTCTGGAGGTGCTTGCTGCGATCGCTCCTGGCCGAAAGTCCCAGCTCGCAGTCAACGGGAGCAGTCGTTGGCCGGGCATCGCGACCAGATGGTTGACCTACCCGTCCGCCCAGCCGCCGCCGAAGGGCAAGTTCGAGGTACAGAGGTCAGCCTCCCGATGAACCGGCCAAAGTCAGGTATCGGTGCCCGCGGTCATTCGCCCGCGAATCCTGACTGGCTGCACCCAGTCTGAAGCCGTCGCCTGGTCGCCCGAGGTCGGTTGTGCAGCGGTCGCCGACGCTGGTCTTCGGGTGGCGAACTTACGTTGTTCGGGGTCAAGCAGTCGCTGAGACTGGTGACATTGGCCGGCCTAAAGGTCGGGGGTGCGAGGTGTAACGGTCATCCGCTCATTTGGGTCGTTCGGAGCCCTGATGATCCCTTGGGTGCCGCCGACCACTGTGGGGGCCTCATGAGCTGGCGATGAGTTCGTTCATGCTCTTGAAGTGAGCCGCGTCAGTGTGTTCGATCAGGGCAAAAAGATCCCTGAGCACTGACGGCGTCTCGGCCAGCATCGACGGGTTGTGCTCCGGATCCGCGATCTGGTCCAGGTGCGAGAAGGCGTGCAAAAACCGCAGGATGCGCGTCTTGGCGGCGTTGTCGTGGTCGATGGCGTCAAGCTGCTTGTAGAGGTCGCCGGTCTGGTGAGGAACCCGGAAAGCGAGGAACGCCTCAAGCAGGCGCCGGGCCATGTTCGGCAGTGCGTAGTACGCCTCCAGCGTCGGTGCGTCTTCCTTCTTGGACTCTTCCTGGAGGCGCTTGAACAGGTAGTGGTACTCCGACTCGTAGCCCTTTAGCAGCGGATCGAGCTCGGAGAGCCTCGAGCAGCGCATGCCGCCTTTGACCTCCGTGGACAGCATGTAGAACCGCGCGGGGTGGAGCGCGGCATCCCTCTTGTTCTGCTGCGGCAGCTTGTCGAACCAGAGCCGGACCTGACGGAAGAACGTGAAGTTGTGGGTCAGCACGAACAGCTGGCCCGCCGCCGCCGTTCGAGCCTTCATGTAGCCGAACGCGCTGAAAAGAGAGTTCGCGTCGAGACTGGAAACAGGGTCATCGATGACGACGATGCCGCTCTCCAGATCGAAGTCGGTGGCCCTCAGTGACTTCAAGAAGTACAGGAATGCGATGGACGTGCGCTCGCCGTCGCTCAAGTGCAGGGCGGGCTGGTCGCCGCGCATGATCTTGTAGCCGTTCTGCTCGACATCGAAGCGCAGCTCGTCGCGCCCGAGATACGAGGCCAGTTCCTTGTTTAGCTCCTCGGCGGGACGCCGGTGTTGGCGTACCTGTTGCTCAAGCGTGGCGATCTGCCTTTTGAGGTCGTTGGCGGTGTCCGTCGCCGTCTTCTGATCGGCAGTGGCGGTGGAGAGCGCGGCGGACTTCGTCTTCCAATCGGGCAGGGCGCGGAGCAGCTCATCACGGGCCAGCGCCTTCCTCGCGTTGCCGACAATGGCCTCGAAGTTCGAGGTTTGCCGGTTGTGTTCGGTTATCAGCTCTCTGAGTCTCGCAAATGCGGTCTGCCCGAGCGCTGCACCGACGACCGCCATGCCGGTGTACAGCCCGCGGAAGAGCGTTTCCCACCCGCGGGCCGGTGCCTCATCGGGCTTGTGGCTGCTGATGAACGGCATAAGCTCCATGCTCTTGAACGGCTCATCCCGCTTGGCGTGCAGGGCCCGCAGCAGGACATCCAGCGCCGATGACATCATGCTCGCCTGGCTGTTGAGGGACTTGAGCGCCTCCTCGTAGGCGGTGCGCAGGTTGCCGTACAGCGCCTCCTTGGGCGGGATCTTCAGCGATTTCTGAAACGCTTGGGCCTGCTGGACCTCGTCGATCAATTGGCCGAGCACTGACTGGAATCGCTTGAACTCGTCGTTGAAGTGGTCTTCCAACTGCTGGACGCGCTCGGGCTTCAGTGGGCTACCGCAGAATTCGCAGGCGTTGGTCGCGTCGTCCCCGTTGTGCAGGGCCAAGCCGGAGCCCACCCAGGTGGCAAGTGCTGGGTTGGCTGCCAGCCGATCAACTACTTTGGACACGACGGAGCGCTCGAGGGCCGCTCGCGTCTTGTTGGTCAGATCGACAAGATCGGGAAAACCCACTGATGGCTCATCGACGGGATCCATGATCGCGCTGTTCCTCGCGGCGAGATACTTCTTGCGGTCCGCCTCCGACAGCTTGGTTGGCGCAGGGGTGGCCTGAGCGAGGTTCGCGATGTCCGCCTTGAAGTTGGCGGCGTTGTAGTTGTTGTACGGGCCACCGCCAGCGACCGTCAGCAGGTTCTTGATGCCCTTGGCTTCTTCGGAGCAGAACGACTCGCAAGCCGTGCTGGCGGTGGCCTCATCCCCACGATACTTGACCGCCTGCGCTAGCGCTTTGTTCAGGTGAATCGCGAGCTGTTCGATCTGCTTTTGCTTGTCGACGCTGTCCTCCCCGAGGAAGAACACCGGCGGGAGCTGCTGGCCGCCCGACTCGAAGACGCTGCGGTCGACGGTATCCCGATTGAAGACGCGCAAGGCAGGTAGTGGCGCGGTGCCGAAGTCAGCACCGTTGACGACTGCCTGGTCGACGAGCACCTGAACCTGGCCATCGGTGAGCGGCTGCTTGCGCTGGAGGTGCCGGAAGATGGTGGACAGGGAAGTCTTGCCCGCGCCGTTCCATCCGTAGATGACGTTGTAGCGGCTGAAGTCGTGAAGGCCCGTCGCGGGCCAGCTGAAGTCCCGAAAGATGCGGTAGCCGTGGGCCTTCACAAGGCGTGCAATCCTCATCCAATCTCCCTAGTTTCTCTGTCTCGCGCCGGGGCGCGCCTCGCGCTGGGAACGCTCGCCTGCATCGGAGCCGTTCCATGACGGCTGGGCACGTTATGTCATTTTCGTGAGCACCTTCGGTCAATCGTCCCGGGATCCATCGAATTCAAAGGCCGAGAAATCACTTTCACTGATTGCCTTTTCAAGATGGCCGACTACGTCAGGCGGTTGTTTGAAGCACATCGTGCCCATGTCGATCAAGTCCGCGACCGAGCTGTCTTTGACATTCCTCGGCACCACGATAGATGTTTTGGCTTCGCCGTACAGGTTCGCCGCCGTGACGACGGCGTCAATGCGGAATTCATCCTCGTGCGGGTCTGCCCGACCAATGACAGCGTACTCGTACTCCAGGCCATGGCGAAAGTCCGCGCATGCGATCTGCACCTCTAGGCACCGTTTTGGATCATCGAGCACCACGAACTCGTGCTTCCCTGGCTGCGCCATCGAGCGGATTGAGTCGTGCAGCGTGCGCGGCATGTGAATGTCCATCAGAGACCGCCGCTTTGGCCTCGGAGCGGAAGGCCCTGAAGGACTGGCCAACACATACCTCTCGTTGAACCACCCTCCCGTTGCCGTCATGCGTATAAGCAAGGACTCCGCTGGCACCTGGCCCGTGTTCTCTATCCGGAAACGAATCTTGAGTTGCCCGTAGTTCAGCTCGATCTTCCGCTCGTAATCACGAACGAAGTGAGGGACCTTGTTGCGCTCCCACTTTGTGTAGCGCTCGTCCAAAGTATGGTCATAGTCGCCCATGATTGAAGTGAACCCCGAGCGCTCCTGCTTCAGCAAGGGACTTAGCCGGATGATGGTCTCCTGAATTGCCCTCCTCTCGTCAGGCGACAAAGCCTGAATTCGGTGCACATCCACGGAGGGTTGGCTTGTACTCAGATGCAATGAAAGCTGGGGCTCACGGTCCTTCATCGCGTCCAACTGACGCTGTAGATTGGCAGCCTTCTTCTCGGCCTCGGAAACCTCTTTCGGGCGGAGCCAGGTTTCGCTGACCTGATGAATGTTCAGTCCATGGCGTTTCGCAAGGTGGAGAGGACGAATGTCTTGGCTAACCACCACGCGTGCATCCGGGGAAGGCCCTTGGGCAGACATTGCTTGCGCTACCACGCGCGCATCCGGCTCGTCTCGGTCAAGCTCGGGGTACTGCTCCCAATCAACGCGTGTGCAGTCGGCCAGCGCGATCTCTACCCGAGGTGCTGGCGACTCTCGAACTAGGACGGTGGACTGGCCTTCAAGCAAAGGCCGCAACGTCCGATTGAAGCGTCGGGCGTGATCAGCAAGCCGCGCGTGGTTCTTCTTGGAGTCCACCTCCTGCATCACCGTCGGTACCACCAGAACTAGGATGGGCCCGGTTGCACTGATCTGTTTCCAAGGGAGCCCGCCGAGTGCGGAACACTCAAGGGCAACGTTCGAGTCGATGAACGCGACGATCGGATACTGCTGCCAGTTGATGCTCATTGAGATAGTGTGACGCAATTAAAGCAGTCGGAGTGTAGGGCTCCATGAGCTGCTGCGAACGCAGGCAGCTGGTGAATGTGTCGCTGTCACAGCCGATGCGGCTGACACCGCCGACTGCCCGCGTCCTCCGTCCTGAGGCACCGAGTAGTTTTTCTCTGTGCCGGCGAGCACCAGGCGCGGGCTGATGGCCAGGCTATCCTACTTTTCCGACAAGACACCGCCCAGGCCGGCCAGCGAGGGCTAGGCCAGCGTGGCGGCCCGCAGCTAGGTCCAGGCAGGGCGCGGCCTGCTTGGCCGTTGGGTGTCCAGCGCTCGACGATACCGAGGTGGGCCCAGGGCTTGAAGCGCCGACAGACCTCCCCGCGAGAGCAGGCCCGCGATGCCCACCGACCGCTACGGGTCGGAAGCTCCCGGCCGCGCGACGAAGGTGAAAGTCCGAGTTCAGTCTAAAGCGGATATTCAGGATAGATCCCCTGTAAAAGTGCCGACTGACAACGGTGAGCATCTTCGGCATCGGCTGGCAGACCTGTCGCAAGTACCTAGCGCAAAGCGCAATGCAACCGCCGCGAGTAAAGGGCGTCGCAAGACTTGGGGTCAATTGAGGCAGGAAACCCGAAGTCAGCGTTGGATCTTGTGCCCGCTGCAGGCGCTGCAATGGGTTGCTGAACTCGCATATACCAGCCAATCCAGTTCTGCGGTGCTGGCGACTAGCTGGGAAATATGCTTGATCGTGCCGACGGGGAGCGGCGATTCCTGGATGAAACTTCTTTCCAAGCCTCGCGGACACGTTGGCGGAGTTACCTCATCGCTGGGCTAAGCCCCGAATCCAAAAGAGAACTCTGCGCGCTAGGGCGAGTATCCCGATTGAGAAACTTGACACCGTGGCTCCATTGGCAGACTTGGTAGTACAGCTGTTTCCCTATATGCCGTCGTTTACGCTAGCTTGCGCAGCAGCCCAGAAGGCCTCGCGCGCTGTCCCTGCATGAGCGCGATTTCGATATAGGCGAATTTCCAAATCAACATGCCACTCGCTAGAGGCTGCAACGACGAGTCCTCCGCGTTCCAAGTCGTCGCGGACTAGAAGCCTTGGCAACCAAGCCAATCCTCGGCCATCAAGCGCCATTGTGCGAAGCACTGAAGCGAGATGCGCGGTCAGAACGTACTGATGGGGCAAACGCTCGATCGCAGGACCGATCAGCGTTCTCAAGATGCGTCCCAAACCTGATACTTGGCTGTAGCCCAATAGATGAACGTTCGCCTTCGCGTTTCCAACTTCCAGTTTGTGTAGCGGAGCTCCGCGCTCGTCCGGCGCTGATACTGGAACAAGTTGATCCGTCCCTACCAACAGACTGAGGAAGTTTGCCTCGTCCAGCTCGCCGCGCACGCCGCTATGAGCGTGTGCCAACATGAAATGCACCTCGCTCTGCGCCAGTAAGCCAACGCATTTCTGCTGCACATCCGACACCAGCTGAATTGGCCCCATGCTGGCGTGCGCCTCCAGCGTCCGAAGCCAGTGCGGCAAAAAGGTGAATGACAAAGCGTGTGTCGAGGCAAACCGAAGTGTCGAAGACGTAGCCTCAGCAACAGCGCGAGCCTCGCCAGGCATGCCGGCGACCTGCGCTTGCAGGCCCTGTGCGGCTACGCGAAACCATTCACCAACCTCGGTGACTCGGGCCGGCTGAGAGCTTCGGTCGAAGAGCTCCGCGCCCAACCATTCTTCCAACGCGCGGATGCGACGGCTAAACGCCGGCTGGGTCATGTGTCGCTCTTCCGCAGCGCGCGAAAAGTTGCCGGTGGCGGCCAGTGCATTGAAGTCGTCGACCCAGGAAAGGTTCATCGTCATGACGGTGCTTTCAAAGCATCAAAAACAAGAAAAGCAGCATTGGTCAAACGCCTCCGCCGCGCGGATCATAGGCCTGTTTTAAAGCAGGAGCCACCAATGAAGATCGTCGAGATTCGAGAAAAAACCCTCCCCATCAGTTCACCGATTCGCAACGCGTACATCGACTTTAGCAAGATGACCCTGAGCCTGGTCGCAGTCATCACCGATGTGATCCGCGACGGAAAGCCAGTGGTGGGCTACGGGTTCAACTCCAATGGCCGCTATGGTCAGGGCAAGCTGATGCGCGAGCGCTTCATCCCGCGTGTGCTGGAAGCTGACCCCGCTTCGCTGGTCGACGACGCAGGCACCAACCTCGACCCGCACAAGATCTGGAACTGCATGTTCACCAACGAGAAGCCCGGCGGTCACGGCGAGCGCTCGGTGGCCATCGGCACCATCGACATGGCGGTGTGGGACGCGGTCGCCAAGATCGAAGGCAAACCGCTCTTCCAGCTGCTGGCCGACCGCTACGGCGACGGCAAACCCAATCGCAAGATATTCGTTTACGCCGCTGGTGGCTACTACTACCCCGGCCAAGACCACAAGAAGCTGCAGGATGAGATGCGCAGCTACATCGACCGCGGTTACACGGTGGTGAAGAAAAAGATTGGCGGCGCATCGCTCGACGAAGACCTGCGCCGTATCGACTCCATCATGGAAGTGCTGCAGGACGGGCAGAAGCTTTGCGTCGATGCCAATGGCCGCTTCGACTTGGAGACCGCGATCGCCTACGCCAAGGCGCTCTCCCAGTACGACCTGTTCTGGTACGAAGAGCCGGGTGACCCACTGGACTTCGAACTGCAGGCCGCCCTGCGCAATTTCTACAAAAACCCGATGGCCACGGGGGAAGACCTGTTCTCCATGCAGGACGCGCGCAACCTGATCCGCTACGGTGGCATGCGTCCCGACCGCGACTGGCTGCAGTTCGACTGCGCGCTGAGCTATGGCCTGGTCGAGTACCTCAAGACCCTGGATATGTTGAAGGAACACGGCTGGTCGGCCAGCCGCTGCATCCCGCATGGCGGCCACCAGATGTCGCTCAACATCGCCGCCGGCCTGGGCCTGGGTGGCAACGAGTCCTATCCCGACCTGTTCCAGCCTTTCGGTGGTTTCCCCGACAACGTCAAGGTTGAGAACAGCCACGTCACGCTGCCCGACTTGCCTGGTATCGGTTTTGAGGGGAAAGCGGACCTCTACAAAGTCATGCGCGAGCTCTCCGCATGAGTGACTCTCCGGCCGCGCACGGCGGTGTTTTGCATCAAGCCGCCGCACATGGTGCGTTGGCTGAGTGCGAGCAACTTCTCGCGGCCGGCGAGGACCCGAATCAACTTTCGGATGACGGCCATACCGCGCTGCACCTTGCAGCCAAGGCGGGACATGGCGCCGTTGTTCGGCTGCTGGTTGCGAGGGGCGCGGATCCCAAAGCTTGCACTTTTCTCGGGAACACGCCTCTCCATGGGGCGGCATACATGGGGCAGCTGGAAGTGGTCTTGGCGCTGCTTGATTCTGGCGCCGACCCTGCAATAAAGAACCAGCAGGGCCAGACGGCTTGCGACCGTGCGCGGGCCTGTGCCAAAGAAGATGTCGTCCGGGCCTTGTCCGGATGGAGCAATGGACTTGATAAGGACCAACAATGAGACAGATCGTTCTTTTGTGCGCCGCTATGGCGTTGGCGACTGGAGCCACAGCACAGGCATGGCCCGGTAACCGCCCGATCAAAGTAATCGTGCCGTTCGCTGCCGGTGGTAACGCGGACCTGACGGCCCGCCTTATAGCCAAACAGCTGGCCGAAGGCCTCAAGACCCCCGTTGTCGTAGAAAACCGCTCTGGAGCCAATGGCACCCTTGGCCTTGAGGCAGTGCGCCAGGCCGCGCCTGACGGCTACACACTGTTGGTGTCGCCCAGCAGTCCGCTTGTCGTCAATCCGGTTTTATACAAGAAGGTGCCCTACGACAGCTTGAAGGACTTTGAGCCGATCAGCCAGATCCTGACGTACCAGTACGTGCTCGTCGTGCCGTCTGCGTCTCCAGTGCGCAGCTTGTCGGACTTGGCTGCGGCCGCACAGGCCAAGCCCGGCGAGCTCACATACGGTTCGTCCGGTATTGGCGGCGGCGGCCACTTGGCCGGCGAACTGCTAGCTCTTCGGTTGGGCGCAAAGCTCAATCACGTTCCTTACAAGGGGACAGCCCCCGCGTTGGCCGACTTACTTGGTGGTCAGCTGTCATTTACCTGGGATACGGTGATGACTGCAGTGCCGCACGTCCAAGGAGACAAGCTTCGTCCGCTGGCCGTTTCAGGCGGAACCCGCGCGGGATCTTTTCCCAAAGTGCCCACCATGAAGGAGCTGGGCTACAAGGACTACGACATCACGCAGTTCATCGGCCTGCTTGCCCCTGCTAAAACGCCCTCGCACATCATCGAGCGTCTGAACGCAGAAGTTGAGAAGGCCGTGAAGGCACCGGAGGTGATCAAGGCGCTGAAGACAGAGGGTGGCAACGAACTGGTTACCAGTACGCCCTCACAGTTCAAGTCGTTAATTTCTAGCGAGCTGGAGTTTTACCGCAAGCTCGTGAACGATGCACAGATCAAGGCCGAGTGATGTACGAAGTGCACGTACTCGTTCAGGGGTACCCTGGTCGTTCCGTTTGTCACGGCGGGCTTGGCTGGAGCACCGTCACGCTCTTACGCGGTGAAGGCCGTTCGATCCTGGTGGATACAGGCGGCTACGCCACTCGCCCCGAAATCGGCAAGCAACTCGCGGCGTTGCGTGTTTCGCCCTCTGACGTCACCGATGTCGTCTTGACGCACACGCACCACGACCACGCCTGCAACTTCACGCTATTTCCGGAGGCTACGGTCTGGATTGGCGAGAAGGAGCTGGAGTGGGCAGTAACGCAGAAACCAGGTTTCAATCCCCTGGCGGAGCTGCATGTGCGCGAGCTCGCTTCGCTTGACCGAGTCCAACGTCTTAAAGGTGGACAGACCTTTTTGGGCCATTTCGAAGCGATAGAGGTACCCGGTCACACGCCGGGCCATCTCGCCTACCACTTCTCTGCTCATCCTCAATATCTGCTGTTCACGGGTGATGCCGCGAAGAACCGCGCCGAGCTGCTATCTCAAGACGTTGCGATGACTCTTGATGCCGAGCAGAGCGCACGCAGCATTGAGACGATCTGGCGCTATTGGCGCGCTCATCCAGACACGGTCCTTATTCCCGGCCACGACTTGAGCATGCGGCTGGATTCCGAGGGGAAACCCGAGTACCAGGGCACGCGCCGAGCCGGCATTGAGGCCTGGTTCTCAGAAACGTTGGAGACCACGACCTTCTTCGACCTCACAGGAGGTAGCAAGGTGGGCGTGGGCTACCGCGACGCATGACGCAGCACTCTAAGCACCGCGTCAAAAATTCACTCAAGACGGAGACAAACATGAAGATGATTCTCAAATCCCTGCTGGCGACCGCAATGGTGGCTACCGGTACCGCTGCACTCGCAGACTATCCTGACAAGCCCATCACTCTGGTGGTGCCATTCGCCGCAGGCGGCCCGAGTGACAAGATTGCACGAGACTTGGCGGAGGCCTTGCGCGGTCCCCTCGGCGTGACCGTTGTGGTGGAAAACGCAGGAGGAGCGGGAGGAACTATCGGCTCCTCCAAGGTCGCTCGTTCTGCGCCTGACGGCTACACGCTTTTGGTGCACCACATCGGTATGGCTACGGCGCCAGCACTGTACCGCAAGCTGAGCTACAAAGTTCCGGAGGATTTCGAGATGCTCGGCCTTGTGAACGAGGCTCCTTCAGTAGTGATTGCTAAGAGCGCACTGGCGCCCAGCAGTTTCAACGAGTTGCGCGGATGGCTTAAGGACAATGGGAGCAAGGTGAACCTGGCACATGCCGGGCTTGGTTCTGCCTCGCACCTGTGCGGCCTGATGCTGCAAAACGCTCTGAATCAAAAATTGACCACCATCGCTTACAAGGGTACGGGTCCGGCAATGACGGATCTTATGGCTGGTACCGTCGACTTGATGTGTGAACAGGCTACGAACGCAGTGCCGCAGATCGAAAGCAAACGTGTGAAGGTGTACGGAGTGACCAGCAAGCAGCGCTTGTCAATCCCCGCGCTGAAGGACACACCCACGTTAGACGAATCGGGCCTCAAGGGCTTCGACGTGCAGGTGTGGCACGGCATGTATGCGCCCAAGGGAACGCCTCCCGCAGTGCTCACGAAACTTAACTCCGCGCTGCGCGCAGCGCTGAAGGATCCGCAGCTGATTCAGCGACAGGAAGCGCTAGGCCTCACTTTGATCAGCGATGATCGACTGTCGCCTGCAGGGCATCGTAAGTTCGTTGAGAAAGAAATGGCACGCTGGGCAAAGGTCATTCAGGAGGCCGGCGAGTACGCTGATTGAGAAGCCTTTTTTGCTCGCGGCCCATCCATCAATTTTGAGGATGGGCTTCGCAAGCCCGGCGCCTGTGGCACCGGGCTTTCGTATCTTAAGAATGTGCAGTAAATGTCCGATCTCTCGACCTCCGACTTGCAGCGCGCCGAGCTGCGCCGCGCCGCCCTCGAATACCACGAGTTCCCGATCCCGGGCAAAGTGGCCATCGCCGCCACCAAGCAACTCACCAACCAGCGCGACCTCGCCCTGGCCTACTCGCCCGGCGTGGCCGCCCCTTGCGAGGAAATCGTGGCCGACCCGGCCAACGCTTTCAAGTACACGGCGCGCGGCAACCTGGTCGGCGTGATCACCAACGGCACCGCGGTGCTGGGTCTGGGCGACATCGGCGCACTGGCCTCCAAGCCGGTGATGGAAGGCAAGGGCGTGCTGTTCAAGAAGTTCGCCGGCGTTGACGTGTTCGACATCGAGATCGACGAGAAGGACCCCGCCAGACTGGTCGAGGTGATCGCCGCACTGGAGCCGACCTTCGGCGCGATCAACCTCGAAGACATCAAGGCACCCGACTGCTTCTACGTCGAGCGCGAGCTGCGCAAGCGCATGAAGATCCCCGTGTTCCATGACGACCAGCACGGCACGGCCATCACGGTGGCCGCGGCCATGCTCAACGGCCTGAAGGTCGCCGGCAAGGACATCAGCACAGTCAAGCTGGTCACTTCGGGTGCGGGCGCTGCGGCTCTGGCCTGCCTGAACCTGCTTCTCAAGGTGGGCTTGAAGCGCGAGAACGTGTTCGTCACCGACCTCGCGGGCGTGGTCTACGAGGGCCGTGAGGAGCTCATGGACGACGACAAGCGCCAGTACATGCAGAAGACCGACAAGCGCAAGCTGGCGGAAGTGATCGTGGGCGCCGACGTGTTCCTCGGCCTCTCGGCCGGCGGCGTGCTCAAGCCCGAGATGGTGGCGTCGATGGCGGCCAGGCCGGTGATCTTCGCGCTGGCCAACCCGAACCCCGAGATCGCGCCCGAGGACGCGCACGCGGTGCGCAACGACATCATCATGGCCACGGGCCGCACCGACTACCCGAACCAGGTCAACAACGTCCTGTGCTTCCCGTACATCTTCCGCGGCGCGCTCGACGCCGGCGCCTCCACCATCACCGATGAGATGGAAATCGCCGCGGTGCACGCCATCGCCGAGCTGGCGCAAGCCGAGCAGAGCGAGGTGGTCGCGGCGGCATACGCCGGCGAGAAGCTGGCCTTCGGCCCCGAATACCTCATTCCCAAACCTTTCGACCCGCGCCTGATGATGAAGATCGCGCCCGCGGTGGCGCAGGCGGCCGCCGACAGCGGCGTGGCGCAGCGCCCCATCGCCGACATGGCCGCGTACCGCGAGAAGCTGCAGAGCTTCGTGTTTGCGTCGGGCACCATCATGAAGCCGATCTTCGCGGCCGCGAAAACGGCGGCGCGCAAGCGCGTCGCCTACGCCGAGGGCGAGGAAGAGCGCGTGCTGCGCGCCTGCCAGATCGTGGTCGATGAAGGCCTGGCGCGCCCGACGCTGATCGGTCGCCCCGAGATCATCGCCCAGCGCATCGAAAAGTTCGGCTTGCGCCTGCGCGAGGAGCTGGACTACGACATCGTCAACGTCGAACAGGACGACCGCTACCGCGACTTCTGGCAGACCTACCACCGCATGACCGAACGCAAGGGCGTCACCCAGCAGCTCGCGAAGATCGAGATGCGCCGCCGCCTCACGCTGATCGGCGCGATGCTGCTGCACAAGGGCCAGGTGGACGGCCTGATCTGCGGCACCTGGGGTTCGACGCAGCACCACCTGAAGTACATCGACCAGGTGATCGGCAAGCGCGAGGGCGGCAGCCCCAGCACCGAGCAGGACGTGCGCATCTACGCCTGCATGAACGGCCTCATGCTGCCGGGCCGCCAGGTGTTCCTGGTCGACACGCATGTCAACTACGACCCCACGCCCGAAGAGCTCTGCGAGATCACCGTGATGGCGGCCGAGGAAATGCTGCGCTTCGGCCTGCAACCCAAGGCCGCCCTGCTGTCGCACTCCAACTTCGGCTCCAGCGAGGAGCCCAGCGCCATCAAGATGCGCCGCACGCTGGCCCTGCTGCGTGAGCAGGCGCCCTGGCTGGAAGCCGATGGCGAAATGCACGGAGATGTGGCACTGGACGCCGCCGCGCGCCACGTATTGATGCCCAATTCCACGCTGAAGGGGCCGGCCAACCTGCTGGTCCTGCCCAACATCGACGCAGCCAACATCGCCTACAACCTGCTCAAGACGGCCGCGGGCGGCAACATCGCGGTCGGCCCGGTGCTGCTGGGCGCCGACAAGCCGGTGCACATCCTCACCGCCAGCGCCACCGTGCGCCGCATCGTCAACATGACAGCCCTGACGGTGGCGGACGCCAACGTGTCGCGCCAATAGCCGACAGAATGCAGGTTGCTTTTATCAAGCGCAGCATTGCATTGAACGTTGTAGCGTCTTGCAAGAGGTGTTGCGGAGCTTGAAGCCGTAGATGCGGTGACGCTGCCAACCATTGGTTGCAAATCGCGCGGGCCTTTAGTGGGTGATCCAGGACCGTGCCTTTTGCGTAGATTGAAGGACGACCATGAACTTCATCTGGCTTGACGATTTTCTGGCCTTGGCATCGACGGGCGATCTCTCGCTTGCAGCCAAAGAACGGCGTGTCTCTGCTGCATTGTTCACTCGAAGAATTCGCAAGCTTGAGGAATGGGTTGGCGCGGATCTGGTAGAGCGCAGTGGCCATCCGCCGAAACTTACGCCCGCAGGGCAAAGATTCGTCGGTGCGGCACGAGACCTTGTCTATCGCGCAGCTCGGATGTCCGAGGAAGCGAGAAGCAATGTGAGCGAGGGCGACACCATCTTGCGCATAGCTTGCACGCACGCACTTTTCCTAAATTTTTTACCTAACTGGCTGCACGGCCTTGGAAATGCATCGCTGTCTCCTATGCTCAGGATTGCGGATGTCCTATCGCAGTGCGAGTCAATGTTGGAGCACGGCGTAGCGCAGTTTGTCGTTAGCCACTCTCATCCAAAAGCACGTGGCACTCTTCATGGCGAAGCATTCAAGTCCGCTCTCGTCGGCCACGATGAGCTGCTCCCAGTGAGCACTCCCACGGGCGACGGTCTACCTGTATTCGCGCTAGTTGGCGCGGGCCAACCTGTGGAAGTTCTCGCCTACACAGTCGACTCGGGATTCGGTCGAATACAAGCGGCTGTTCTTGGAAGTCAGATGGAGACAGCAAGCTGCTCAGTCGTGGAGACAGCAAGTGTCGCTTCCGAGCTTCGAAAGATGGCGATGGCCGGAGCAGGGTTGGCGTGGCTTCCACGAAGCACCATAGAGGACGATCTCCGTGATGGCGCGCTTGTGCTCGCGGGAACCGAAGAATGGACGATACCTTTAGAGGTTCGCATCTTTCGAACCTGCCAAGATTTGCCTGGCAATGCTGAGGCATTCTGGGACGCACTGAAGCTGAACTGAGAGTAGATATCTGGCCGCTTTCACGAGACTGCGCCAAAGTGCTCGTAAGCGCTGTTGAGCGGCTGTTTAACAAGTACCGATGCGAAGCTAGCCCCAGCTTTCAAAGCATCAAATTCAACAAAAACAGCATTGTTCAAACGGGCACTGATTCGCGACCATAGCGTTCCTTTGATCAAAAAAGGAGTCGCAAAGACATCGCAACTTGAAGGTTCCATCACCCTGAACTGCCCATCGGCGTGCCGATGCACGAAAAGCCGTCGCGTCCACTTAAGGGCCTCGCCGACTAGCGCGTGCAGCGCCGCTAGTAAAACAAATTGGAGACAACGATGAATAACATGAACTCGAAACGCTGGCAACGAATGGCCGGCCCCGCCACGCTAGCTTTTGCAGCAGCACTCACAGCTTGCGGAGGAGGTGGTGACTCAGCGCCCCCGGCTAGCAACCCTCCCCCGGTTGTGGTTCAACCTGAAATTCCAGCCAGTCCCGTGACACTCGAACGAGCGACCGTGACAGTCAATGGCGTGGAACGCAGCTTCTTCATGTATGCGCCAGCAAACATTGCGGAGCTGCGAGAGTACGACGCGCGAGGCGTACGCATCGTGATATCCCTGCACGACAACGGACAGGACGGCCAGATGAACGCCGATCGCACGCGCTGGAGTGAGGTTGCCGATACGCACGGATTCATTGTTCTCTTTCCCAACGCTGTCGACAGAACCTGGAACGTCGGGTCAGCTGACGAGTTGGCTTTCATCAATGCTGCTTCCTCCGCCATGAAAACGAGGTTCTCACTGGCGTCGAATGCACAGATGTACTTGGCCGGCATCGGCTCCGGCGCGGCCTACGCTCATCAACTTGCTATCGTCGCACCAGAACTTGCTGGCGCGGTTGCCGGCGTTGGCGACGTCGCGCCTGCACCGACCTTTGAACTTCCCGCAGATCAACGCCCTGTGTCAGCTATGGCCGCATGGATCGTCCGTACGAACAGTGCCCCGCTTAGTTTGAACGAGATCAAGCAAGTTGCTTACTGGAGCAACGCAAATGGCGCATCGGGTGTCACTGGTACGGACTCCACTCCGGCGCTGGACACAGTTACGTACGCTCACCCGAGCAACGAAGTACAAGCCGTCAAGGTTTCTACCCTCCGCGCCGGCGTAAGAGGTGAGTCCAAGGCGGTGAGCGAGCAGATATGGACCGAGATGTTCGACCGAACGATCCGTTTCCCGGATCACACGGGGACCAACGGGACACTCCACCGCAACGAGTCAATTGCTTCCATGAAGCTGCTTGAAACCACAAGGGAGTTCACCAATGGCCCCCGGCGTTTCTTGACATACGTGCCTGCTAATTACGATGCGCTGGTTGCGGGCGGGCGGCGGGTCCCTGTCCTGTTTTCCTTCCATGGCCGAAACGGGTCTGCGCGCTATCAATCCCTCATCACGGATTGGAACAAGGTGGCTGAAGACAATGGTTTCATTGTGGTTTATCCACAGGGCATTGGAGCAACCTGGAGTACGTCGATGGACCCGGATACGCGTGACGTGCGCTTCTTCCTAGACCTTCTAGCTCATGTCAGGGCGACATATGCAGTGGACGACACTCGCTTGTATCTCAACGGCTCGTCGATGGGCACTGCACTGACAAACCGCATCGCCGTCCAGTACCCTGAGCTCTTCGCTGCGATAGCACCTTGCTACTCGGGCCACTTGAGCGCAGCCAACTATCAAAATGCCATCGTTAAGACCAACGTGCCCTTGCCGGTATGGCAATGTCGCGGTGGGGATGAACCTCCTACCAGCTTCCCTGGCGGAACGGCTGGCGAGACAGCTGCGCGCAACTTCTGGCGGGAGACGGTCAACCGAAACATGGGTCCTTTCACCCTTCAGGTTGACGGTCGCAACCGTACAGAAATCTGGAGCGACGGCCTTGCTGAATACCGTTGGCAGGTCACCGACTACGTTCCGCACTTCTGGCACCCTGGCCAAGCGCGAAAGATGTGGGACGAGATGTTGTCTCGATATAGCCGTGCCTCTGATGGCACCTTGGTTCGCCACTAAGCATTCGTTGCGGGGCGGTACTGTCCGTCCCGCATGTTCAAGATGCATGAACCATCCCAGCTCGTGCCATCGTCACGGTGGTGGTGTTGTCGGTGTAGACTGGCGCATCTATTGCAAGTACCTGGTGCAAGGTCCCAAGCCATCGACGCTGGCAAAGGACATCGCGAGACGTGAGGTCAATTGATGCAAGCGACGCTAGGCCGCCAGTAGCACGTTACCTCAGCTTGATCTTCTAGGCCGAGGCATTTGCGTCACTTGGTGAGTGCGGTGGGGCTTGCTTGGCGTCGATCACCAGACAGGTGATACGGCTGTTGGCCGCGCTGCTCTTGCTGTTTGCGCTGGCTTGTCTGGTGGCGCCCAACTTTGCGACCGCCAGCAATTTGCTCGATGTGTTACGCCAGGCTGCTTTCACCGGCATCATCGCCTACGGCATGACGCTATTCATCGTCGCAGGCGAAATCGATGTCAGTGTCGGCTCGGCCATCGCGTTCTCTTCAGCTCTCTTCGGCACCCTCGTGGTTACCTTCGACTGGCCCTTGTGGCTCGCGGTGCTGGCTGTCGTGCTGTCGGGCACTTGCATGGGCGCGGGCGCTGGCGCGATTCGCGCCTTCTTCAATGTGCCGTCCTTCATCGTGACTCTGGCCATGTTTTCGGCCCTGCGTGGCGCTGCGATGCATCCTCGCGGATGCCATGCCCATACCGATACTCGACGAACACTTTCAGGTCTGGGGCAGCGGTTCGGTGCTCGGCTTTCCTGTGCCCGCAATCGTGATGCTGGTCATATTCTTTGCATTTGCCGTGACCACCTCCCACACTACGTTCGGGCGCTCCGTGTATGGGGTCGCATGAAATACCTTGTACTTGGTCTCTGCCAATCCAACTCTGGCGGATCGAGACGCTCAAGAGCCTGCGCGGGCTTGTTCTCGGCGAGCAAAGCAAGCCTCTACAGCAGCTGTCAAAACCAAGTGGTTGCAGGCCGCGTCAATTCTCACGTTGTGCGTTGATTTCGTTGGATTTTCAAAGGTGATGCCCTGCCACAGCAGAATGATAGAGAAAACGCTCTCGATCAAGGGCTCGTGATCAATCAACTGGTTTTTGAGCGTGACGCGACCCTCGACACGTGGAACTGGTCTAACTGGGTTCCCCGGCGATTCTTGCTGCACTCTCACGAAGGCAGTTGAGAAGCTCACTGAACGAAGCGCTGGGTGACCGATCTCGAATCCACATGGCACCCACCGGCCGAACCAGCTTGGCCAGGCGAAGGGGAAGCCGCGAGACCAAGCCCTCGGACGACAGGCGCGATGCTGAGCTGTCTGGCATCGTGGCGATGGCGTCAGTGATTCGCACGTACTGCGTCGTGACGTTCAGCGACAGCGTCTCGATATGGTTGGCGGGCGTCTCCACGCCGTAGGCATGAAAGGCCGTCAGCAGCGGCTGACGCAGCAGCGAGTCGGTGGGGGGCAGCACCCATGGATACGGAGCCACGTCTGCCCAGGTCAACACGCCTTGGCGCGTGAGTGGATGGCCCGGCCGGCAGACCAGGACCGTGTCGTCGTCAAACAGTGGCAATTCCTCAACGTCGGAGCGCATGTCGCGGCGCGAGGGAAGGGTGCCCACGATCATGTCGAGGTGACCAAGGCTCAACTCGTTGATCAGCAGGTCCATCGTGGCTTCGCGCACGAACAGGACGGCATTCGGAACACGCTCCTTAAGGCGCGCTATTGCATCTGGCAGGAGCCATGCGGCGGAGGAGGGGAGCGTGCCCACGCGAATGCGGCGTGAAAGACCCGACGAGATGGCCTGCAGTTCGTCACCGGCCTCCTCAAGCTCGTTGAGCATGCGTCGGGCGTGGCGGATCAGGACCTGTCCGTAATCGGTCGGGCGCAGACCACGGCCAGTCCGCTCGAAGACCCTGGCGCCCAGGCCATCTTGCAGCTCGCTCAGGGTCTTGGACAGGGCTGGCGGCGTCACGTTGAGCAGCGCCGCAACCTTGCCAAGGTGGCGGTAGTCGTCCAGTGCCACCAGCAGTTGCAGGTGCCGAAACTTCAGGTTCGCTCGCACGAACCAGTCAAGGCGGGCCATGAGTGCGATATGAGTATTCGGTTAACTCATATTCTAATAATCTCAATGGATATATAGGGGCGATCTCTACATACTCCTGTCACACAACGCCAATAAGTGCACATCGTGACGACCGCCACCGACATCCTCTACACCCGATACCAGCTGAAAGACCTCAAGGCCGCAGAGGCCTTCATGACGGATTTCGGCCTGGCCACGGTGTGGCGCAGCAAGCATTGCCTGCGGATGCGCGGCGTCGAGGCAGCGCCCTTCCTGTATGAAGCCCTGGCCGGCGATGAGAACCGCTTCCTGGGCATCGGCTTCTCGGTCGGCTCTCGCTCGGCGCTGGAGCGCCTGGCCGCCATGCCGGGCTCATCGCCCATCGAGACTTTCGACGAGGGCGCTGGTGGCCTGCTGGTTCGTATGGCCATGCCAGATGGGTTCCTGATCGACGCCGTCTGGGGTGCAGAGTTGCCCAACGCCTTCGCTGTGCGCCGCCCCAACGGTTTCAACGCCGGCCAGCACAAGCGCAGGTTCAACGCCAGCGTGCGCCAGCGTGCCGAACCTGCGCCGGTGCTGCGGCTGGGGCACGTGGTGCTGCATGTGAGCGACCACAAGGCCTCTGTGGCCTGGTTGCGCGAGCGCCTTGGCCTGATCCCTTCTGACCATTTCGGCCCGCCACCGGGCAAGCCTGAAGAGGCGTATGGCACCTTCCTGCGCGTGAATCGCGAGGCCGAGCTGGTGGACCACCACTGCATGCTGGTGCTCCAAGCGGAGACCGTGGGAGTGCACCACAGCTCGTTCGAGATGCAGGACCTGGACCACGTGATGGCTGCGCACGACTACTTGGTGGCGCGCAAGCACAAGCTGGACTGCGGCGTGGGCCGCCATCTGCTGGGAAGCCAGATCTATGACTACTGGAAAGACCCTGCGGGCTTTCGCGTCGAGCACTACACCGACGGCGACGTTGTGAACCACGAGCACCAGCCAGGCGTGTTCTGTGGCGCCGCCGACGAGACGACCCAGTGGGGCATGGCGCCCTCCAAAGAGTTCTTCGGCTAAGCCTTCCTTTTACGAGCCAACGATGACCATTGAACGAATCACCAGCCCAGCGATCACCGAGCCCGCGCCGGGACAGTGGTCAAACGCCCTTCGCGTGGGCGATGCGCTGTATCTCTCCGGCCTCACCGCCCGCAATCGCGCGGGCCAGGTAGTGGGTGACACCGAATATGAGCAGGCACAGCGCATCTTCGAGCGAATCGGACAGTTGCTCGAAGCAGCGGGCGCGCACCCCAACGACGTAGTGCGCCTGAACCTCTTCCTCACCCGTATCGACCAGCGCGAGCAGGTCTGGCAAGCGCGGCGTGAATTCTTTGACGCTGCCGATGCCACGCGCTGTTTCCCCGCTGCCACGCTGGTCGAGGTGAGCTCGCTGCAGCCAGGGGTGCTGGTGGAGATCGAGGCCACGGCTCACTTGGGCCACGGCGGGCGGCCGGTTGAAGTGCGGGGGGCCTGAGCATGGGCGCGATTCGCTACACCCACCTTCCCTCGGTGACCACCGTGCCCGTGGTCGGCCTCTCCGAGCGCTACCCGGTGCGCCGCGTCTACTGCGTGGGCCGCAACTACGCCGACCACGCTATCGAGATGGGTGTCGACCCACGCACCGATCCCCCCTTCTTCTTTTGTAAGCCCGCCGACACCGTGTTTGCCCCCGAGGACCAGGGCGATGTGCTGGAGGTGCCTTACCCACCGCAGACCAGCAACCTGCACCACGAAGTGGAACTGGTGGTGGCCATTGGCGAAGGCGGCCGCAACATCGACATGCGCCGCGCGCACGAACACATCTTTGGCTATGCGGTCGGCATCGATATGACGCGCCGCGACCTGCAGCTCGCGATGCGCAAGGCGGGCAAGCCCTGGGAGATCGGCAAGACCTTCGAACGCTGCGCGCCGATGAGCGCTATCTGCCCGCTGCACCTGTGCGGCCGCATCGATCAGGGCGAGATCGCACTCACGGTTCAAGGCCAGCCGCGTCAAAAGAGCGACCTTTCCAAGCTCATCTGGTCTGTCTCAGAAATCATTGCCGACCTCTCGCGCCTGTACACCCTGCGCCCGGGCGACCTGATCTTCACTGGCACGCCCGAAGGTGTGGGCCCGGTGGTGCCTGGCGACACCATGCTGGCCAGCATCGGCGGTCTGGCGACGCTTGCGGTGAAGGTGGCCGAGGCCCAGGCCGATGAGGTGGCTGCATGAACCACGCCACCCGCGTGCCGCTCAGCGAGGCCACCCGCGCCCTGCTGCTGCAGACCAGCACGTCGACCATCGCCAACGCGCTGCTCTCGCGCCATGGCCTGCGCAACGTCTTCCTGCTGGGCCTGCGGCCCGTGAGCAATAGCGGCGAACGCATGGTGGGTGAGGCCTATACGCTGCGCTTCATCCCGTCGCGCGAGGACATCGACACCATGCGCAACTACCAGCGCGACGACAACCCGCACCGCCGCGCGATCGAGGAATGCCCCAGCGGCGCGGTGCTGGTGATCGACGCCGGAGGCAACCTGCGAGCCTCCTCTGCCGGCGACATCATGGTCGCGCGCCTGCAGCAGCGCGGCGTGCGCGGCATCGTCACGGACGGCGGTTTCCGCGACACGCCATCGATCTCGCGCATCGGCCTTCCGGCCTTCCAGCGTGAGAACGCGCCTCCGGCCACGCCGATCGCGCTGCACCCGTTGAGCCTCAACGAGCCGGTGGGTTGCGCGGGCGTGGCGATCTACCCGGGCGACGTGATCGTGGGCGACGACGAGGGTGTGGTGGCGATTCCGTCGCACCTGGCCGACGACGTGGCCCAGGCGGCGCACGCGCAGACGCTCTACGAGCAGTTCGTCGAAACACAGATTCCACGCGACCGGCCGATTTTCGGCCTGTTTCCCGGTACCGAGCAGAGCCAGGCTGACTTCGAGCGCTGGGTCGCCGCGGGCCGCCCGAACGATTTCACGCTCTGACCCCACCGTTGAGAGATGCCATGAACACCACCTCATTGCCGGCCACGCTGGAAGTGCTGCTCCAGACCACCGAGCTGGATCCCGCGGCCTGGCTGGATTTCCCCGAGTACGGCTTTCGCCAGTATTTCCTCTGGAAGCACCCGGACACCGGCGCGAGCATCGCGTTGCTTGAATACCAGAAAGGTGGACGCATTCCGGTGAAGCACACCCATGCGTCCAACCAGTTCATGTACTGCCTTGAAGGCGACTACGAGTACACGGACACCGGCCTGCGGTTGAAGCCCGGCGCCTTCTACATGAACCCCAAGGATCACCCGCACGGGCCCACGGTGGCGCACGAGCGCAGCGTGCTGATCGAGATCTACGACGGCCCGCATTACTACGAGAAGCCGGTGTTCCACACGGAAGAAACCATCGGCGAGTTTCTGTCAACGGAAGGCAAGAAGAATGTTTGAGATCGAAACCGTCCTGAAGTCGCTGGGCATGGGTCCGGTGAACGCCGGCGCCTGCGCGGGCAGCCAGAATGGCTGGACGCCTGTGGAAGGCCAGAAGACGTTCACCGCGGTGAACCCTGCCACCGGCGAGGCCAATGCCCAGGTCACCGCCTCCACGCTCGCCGACTACGAACGCATCGCGAAGGTCGCCACCGAGGCGCAGAAGCGCTGGCGCATGGTGCCCGCGCCGGTGCGCGGCGAACTGGTGCTGCGCATCGGTGAGCTCGTGAAGCAGCACCACAAGCTGCTCGGCCAGATCGTGTCCATCGACACCGGCAAGTCGGTGATGGAGGGCATGAGCGAGGTCAAGGAAGTGATCGACATGGCGACCCTGGCGGCCGGCCAGTCGCGCATGCTCTACGGTTTCACCCAGCAGTCGCAGCGTGGCAAGCACCGCATGTACGACCAGTGGCTGCCGCTGGGCGTGGTGGGTCTGATCAGCGCCTACAACTTCCCCGCCGCGGTCTGGGCGCAGAACGGGTTCCTCTCCGCCATCGCAGGCAACACCGTGATCTGGAAGCCGAGCCCCAAGGTGCCGCTGACCGCGATCGCGCTGCAGCACCTGAGCAACCAGGCCATGGCCGAACTCGGCCACGAAGGCGTGTTCTCGCTCTTCTCTCCTGAGGACAACGCCGTCGCCGAGCAGCTGCTCACCGATCCGCGCATCGCGCTGGTGTCCTTCACGGGGTCCAGCAACGTGGGCCGCAAGGTCGCGAACCTGGTGGGCCAGCAACTCGGCCGTCGCTACATGCTGGAATGCTCGGGCAACAACGGCTGCATCGTCGACGAGACCGCCGATCTCAAGCTTGCGGCGCGCTCCATCACGTTCGGCGTGGTGGGCACCACGGGTCAGCGCTGCACCAGCACGCGTCGCGTGATTGTTCAGAAAGGCGTCGCACAACGCTTCACGGAACTGTTGACCGCCTCCTTCGCGCAAATCAAGGTCGGTGACCCGCGCGAGAAGGACGCCGTCGTCGGCCCGCTGATCGACAAGGCTGCCGTGGGCCACTTCGAAGAAGCCGTGGCCCAGGCTGTGGCATTGGGTGGAAAGGTCGTCTTCGGCGGCAAGCGCATGGAGCGGCCTGGCTACTTCGTCGAACCCACCATCATCGCTGGCGCTAAGAACGAGTGGCCTTGCGTCCAGCACGAAACGTTCGCGCCCATCGTCTATATCGTCGAGTACGACCAGCTCGACGACGCCATCGACATGCACAACGGCGTTGTGCAGGGCCTGGCCTCTGGCATCCACAGCCAGGACATCTCGAACATCGAACTCTTCCTCTCGGCCGCGGGCAGCGACTGCGGCATCGCCAAGGTGAACATGGGCACCACCGGTGCCGACGTGGGCGCCGCCTTTGGTGGCGAGAAGGAAACGGGCGGCGGACGCACGGCCGGCTCGAGCGCGTGGCAGGGCTACATGCGCCGGCAGAGCGTCTGCATCAACTGGAGCCGTGAGTCTCCTTGGGATCAGCGCATCCAGCTCGATTGAGCTGACCCCACAGAACAACGTCGATTCTTCAATTTGGAACCCCCCTCAATCGGGGGGCTGGGCGAAGCCATGTCTCTTGCTTTGATTCAACAGTTCTACGGCCTGGCCGGCAGCGGCCGCTTCGGTGAAGCGCTGGCCCTGTTCGCCGAGGACGCACGCGTGCAGTTCCACGGCCCGCGCGAGATACCGCTCTCGGGTGTGTACAGCGGCCACGCCGGCATCCAGACGTTCTTCGGCATCGTGGGTTCCCAGGTGCAGGTGGAGCTGTTCGAGGCGCGCGAGTTCATCGACGGTGGCGACACCGTGGCGGTGATCGGCCACGAGCGCTCCACGGTGAAGGCTACCGGCAAGCGCTTCGACGTGCCCTGGGTGCAGGTCTGGCGCGTGCGCGACGGCCGCATCACCGAACTCAGCGACTTCTTCGACACCGGTTCGATGGCCCCCGCGTTCTGTAACTGAACCTCTGACACCGTCTTTCTCATCCTTTCCCGTTTTTTTGGAGACACCGCCATGACCAGCAGATCCGGCGCCGACTACATCAACAGCCTGCGCGATGGCCGCGCCGTGTATATCAACGGCGAGCGCGTCGACAACCATGTCGACCACCCCGCTTTCCACAACGCCATCCGAACGGTGGCCGGGCTCTACGACCTGCAGGCCGCGAACCCCGAAACGCTGGGCTTCCATTCGCCTGGCAATGGCCGCCAGGTGAGTTTCGCCTGGGAAATTCCCACTACGCCCGAGCTGCTCAAGAAGCGCGCCGAAGGCCACCTGGCGGTCGCGCGCCACACCGGTGGCTGGCTCGGCCGCTCGCCGGACCACGTCCCGGCAGCCCTGGTGGGCATGGTCGCCGGCATCGAGGTGCTCGAGGAATACGACCCCAGGCGCGCCGCCGCGCTCAAGGGCTATTACGAATGGGCTCGCGACAACGACGTGGCGATGACCTACACCATCGTGAATCCGCAGGGCGACCGGTCCAGGGATGTGGGCGCGCAGGGCAACAAGTACCACTCGCTCTGCGTGGTCGACGAAGACGCACAAGGCATCACGGTGCGCGGGGCCAAGATGCTCGGCACCTCGGCCACGCTGGCGCAGGAGTGCTTCGTCGGCGTGCAGAACCCGCTCAAGCCCGAGGACCAGGACTACGCGCTGTCTTTCGCCATTCCCATGGGGGCCAAGGGCGTTCGCACCCTTTCGCGACGCTCCTACGAGCAGGCCGCGAGCTCGTCCTTCGACTACCCGCTGGCCACGCGCTTCGACGAGAACGATGCTCTGGTGTTCTTCGACGACGTGAAGGTGCCCTGGGACCGCGTGTTCATCTACAAGCGCCCAGAGCTGGTCAATGCGCTGTTCCACAAGACCGCGGCCGAGGCCATGATGAACCTGCAGAGCCAGGCCCGTCTCACGGTCAAGCTGCAGTTCCTGCTTGGCGTGGCGCGCCGCGTCACCGAGACCACCGGCGTCATCAACTTTCCACCGATCCAGGACACCCTGGGCAAGCTGGCCGCGCAGGCCATGGCGGTGGAAGGCGCGTTCCGATCGCTCGCCGGTGACCCGGTGGTGCGCAACGGCGTCTACGTGCCGCGCGCCTCACGCGTGTACTCGGCCACCTCGATCGGGCAGGAGCTCTATCCGGGCTTCGTGCAGGAAATCCGTGGCCTGGTGGGTGGCGGCGTGATCATGCTGCCCTCCTCGGTGGACGACTTCGCCAACCCCGAGATGGCCGAGATGATCGAAGCCACGCAACGCTCGGGTGCCACCTCGCCCGTGGGCCGCGTGAAGCTCATGAAGCTGGCCTGGGACGCTCTCGGCTCCGAGTTCGCCTCGCGCCACACGCAGTACGAAATGTTCTATTCGGGCCCGCCCTTCGTGCAGCACATGCGCTGCTTCGGCAACTACGACTGGAACGCGTCCACCTCGATGGTGGACGGCATTCTCGACAGCGTGGCCTTGCCCACCAAGGCCTGAGGCGCGCCATGAATACCCAAGTGGCCTGGATGCCGCGCGGCGAGAACGCCGCGCCGGTGTCCACCTTCCTCAGCGCCGAGCAGGCCCTGCAGGCCTTTCGCAACGGCATGCGTGCCCTGGCCGGTGCCGTCACCGTGGTCACCACGCGCCTGGGCGATGAGCGCTTCGGCCTCACGGCCACGGCGGTGTGCTCGATGTCGGCCAACCCGCCGCGCATCCTGGCCTGCGTGAACGTGCAGGGCCGCAGCTACCGCGCGATCACCGAGAGCCGGTGCATGGCGGTCAACGTGCTGAGCACGCGCCATGAAAGCCTGGCCAGGCGTTTCGCGAGCCCGGAGTCCGATCCCTTCGGCGAAGGTGAGTGGACCCGCGCGGCCACAGGGGCGCCGCTGCTCGCAGATGCGCTCGTGGCCTTCGACTGCGACGTGGCCGAGATGTTCGTGACCCGCACGCATGCGGTGGTGATTGGCGAGATCCGCCACATCGCGAGCCGCGATGAGCGCGATGCCTTGCTCTACCTGGATGGTCGCTTCGCATCGGTCGCGCCCATTCCTGCCCACTGACTTGAAGCCTTAGGAGAAAAACATGCGCGTGGACGTCGTTGTGATTGGTTCTGGTGCCGGTGGCGCCGCGGTGGCAGGTGAACTGGCCCGCGCGGGCCGCGATGTCATGGTGGTCGAAGCGGGGCCGGTGCGTTTCGGCACGCCGGGCCTGCATGCCCGCAACCTGGACACCAGCGAGGCGGCACTGCCAGAGTTCGGTCGCCGCATCCTGCAGGAATGGGTTTTCCCTGCGAATGCCCAGACCCCGCTCGAAGGCCTTCCCGGCATGGCCATCTCCCACGGCGTGGGTGGCATGTTCGGCATCTGGTGCTCGAACTGCCCACGTCCCGACCGCAGCGAGCTGCCCGACTGGATGCCCACCTCGGTGTGGGACACCTACCTGGCGCGCGCTGAAAGCGTCATGCATATCCACCGCAACATCGCTGAAGGTGGTGTGCGCGCCGTGGCAGCCTGTATGCGGC